>CEOQ01273453.1_pt1 | contig 12500 bp, 14 predicted proteins | sample 361351 | NCBI WGS metagenome assembly CEOQ01 (sample SAMEA2619907, study PRJEB7988) | marine metagenome | biome: marine biome (ENVO:00000447); feature: deep chlorophyll maximum layer (ENVO:xxxxxxxx); material: "saline water (ENVO:00002010), including plankton (ENVO:xxxxxxxx)" | depth 60 m | reverse complement strand
GATGTAGCTGATACTTTTGTAATTTATGCAACCCAAAATCGTGAATTAAAAAGCAAGGGTGTAAATTGTTTAGTAGTTGAGAGAAATACTCCTGGATTTCAAACAATCAAACAAGATGGAAAACTGGGAATGAAAGCTTCTAGTACTGCTGAATTAATATTTGAAGATTGTCCTGTCCCAGAAGAAAATCGATTAGGTGAAGAAAATACTGGTTTTTATTCAGCAATGCAAATATTAGAATCAAGTAGAATTGCAATTGCCGCACAATCCGTAGGCATAGGCCAAGCCTGTCTTGAAGCAGCTACAAATTACGCAGTTTCAAGAAAAACTTTTAATAACCCAATAGCTTCATATCAAGCTATACAATGGATGTTGGCTGATATGGCTACTGAAATAGACGCAGCGAGATTATTAACTCGTAGAGCCAGTATCCTAAAAGATATGAAAGAACCTCATAACAAAGAAGCATCTATGGCTAAGTTGTTTGCATCTGAAAGTGCTAATAGAGCTGCAACCAAAGCAGTACAAATCCTTGGTGGTTATGGATACTTTAAATCTAGCCATGTAGAAAGATACTTTAGAGATGCAAAAATAACAGAAATTTATGAAGGCACAAGCGAAATTCATCGAATGATTATATCGCGCTCAATCATTAATCAAGCAAATAATAACTAATATGGATAATAATGAAATAAGAGTACTAATTGCCAAACCTGGACTTGATGGACATGACCGCGGAGCTAAGGTTATTACTCGATATTTGTCAGAGCAAAACATCAAAACGAAATTTTCCGGAATTAGAAAAACACCTGAACAAATAACAGAATTAGCTGCAAAAATGGACGCAAATATCATTGGTATAAGTATATTATCAGGAGCGCATTTAGAACTTGTAGCGGAACTTTTTGACTGTTTGTATAAAAAAGAAATGGATCATGTAAAAATACTCGTCGGTGGCATTATACCTGAATCAGATAAAGAGGCCCTAAACTCATTAGGAGTAAAAGGAGTTTTTGGACCAGGCACCTCACTCGAAGAAATTGAATTATCTATACGAAATGCACATGGGGAATAAATTTTATTAAGGAAGGTATTTATTCTTGCTTTTACAATTAGGAAATTTATTAAAATCAGCTACAGGAACAAAAAAACTTCATAATATTTATTATGATGAAATAATTGTCGATGAATTCAATATCATATCCAGTAGTGGTGTAATTTGTCTTACAAAAATTAATATGGGTGTCTGGGCTAATACCAAAATACAATTATCAATAGCTTCTAATTGTGATCGTTGTTTGGAAAAATATAATCAAGAAATACATATAGAATCTGATGATATTTTCTATCATTTTGACTATTTAGGCAAAAACCATGAATTATATGATAGAATAGATGGTCCTGAGTTTTTTTATATAAAAGATAATACGATTGAATTAACAGAATCATTCAGGCAAAACATATTAGTTAATATGCCAATAAAGTTATTGTGCAATTTAAATTGTCAGGGTATAAAGAATAAAAATAATAGAATTACAAATACTAAATAAATCAATATCGAAGATATATAAGGAGATAATATCATGGGGGCTTTACCTAAAAAAAAGCGAACTCAGTCAAGAAGAGGAGCTAGAAAAAGCCATGTAAGTTTGAAAGCACCAACCTTAACTTTGTGCACTCAATGTGGTCAAAAAATTCCAAGCCATCAAGTTTGTTCAATATGTGGATACTATAAAGGCGAATTGATTAAAGAAACTAAAGTTCAAGAAATAATTTAACGATTACATACTTTGAAAATATATATTTGGTGATATATGGATAATGCAATAATTTTTCCAGGACAAGGTGCACAAGAAGTAGGTATGGGGAGAAGCCTTTTTGAAAACTCTGAATCTGCTAAAGATATTTTTCTGCGCGCTGATGAAGCTTTAGGTTTCTCTTTATCTCAGATAATTTTTGAAGGACCTTCAGAAGAACTCGAACGTACCATAAATACTCAACCTGCTATCCTAACAATGAGTATCGCCTGTTTTGAGGCATATAAATCCATGCATGCTCTAAAGGTTTCAGAAATTGCGAGATTTTGTGCAGGTCATAGTCTAGGCGAATACACCGCACTAGTTGCAAGTCAGGCAATCAGTTTAGAAGATGGGGTAAAATTAGTTAGAGAACGTGGAAGATTAATGCAAGAGGCATGTGACAGAGTTGATAGTGGCATGGCAGCTATAATCGGACTAGAAGAAGAAATTGTCCAAGAAGTCTGTAAGGAAACAAATACCCAAGCTGCCAATATAAATAGTCCAGGTCAAATTGTAATTAGTGGACTAAAATCTGATATCGATAACGCAGTCAAAATTGCATCTGATCGTGGAGCAAAAAGAGCAATTCCTTTGAAGGTTAGTGGAGCGTTTCATTCATACCTTATGAGCTCAGCTTTATCTGAAATGAATGAAGCAATCAAAAATGTTACTTTTAATAATTCTTCAATTCCTTTAATTGCTAACTGTTCTAGTAAACCTATGAGTAATGTATCCGAAATACGCGAAGAATTGTCAGAACAATTATGTGGATGTGTTTATTGGCAAAGAGGTATTGAACATATGACAAATGAAGGTATTACAACTTTCTATGAATTCGGCCCAGGTAAAGTGTTATCAGGGATGGTGAAAAGAATCTCAGAAAATTCAATCACACATTCGATTTCAGATTATGAATCTTTGATTAATTTGCAACCTGAAAATTAAGGAAATTATGGACCCTCTAAGGTTACGCAAAGATCGCGAGTTAATAATAAAAATACTATACGAAATTGATAGTACTTCACATCCACTAGAAGCAATTATATACAATACGTTTAAACGTATAAAACTTAATGCTTCTAGAAGAGACTACATATCATCTACATCAGAAGGAATTATTGCGAATCTTTCCACTATTGACGAAACTTTGTCAAAATATGCGATAAGTTGGCCAATAGAACAAATATCCCTTATTGATCGAAATATTTTACGCTTATCAATTTATGAGCTGCAAAATTCTGATACAAACACGACTAGTATTGTTATCAATGACGCTGTAGAATTAGCAAAGAATTATGGAAGTGATCAATCAGGTAAATTTATTAATGGAGTCTTGGGCTCCTACGCCAGAAAAACACTGAATAAAACATAAAATATAACTTGAGGAGGAATATTGTGGCGACAGTTTTAGAAAGAGTACAACAACTTACAGCGGAACGTTTGGGAGTCGATGAAGCATCGGTTGTTCCTACAGCTTCCTTTATTGATGATCTAAACGCAGATTCTCTTGACTTGGTAGAATTGATTATGGCACTTGAAGAAGAATTTTCAAAAGATGGAGACCCACTAGAAATTCCTGATGAAGATGCTGAAAAAATCACAACCGTACAAAGTGCTGTTGACTACATCCAATCTAAAGGGATTCAAGATTAGATAAACTCAAATCTTAGTCGTATGAAAAATCTGACGGATATTTCAGAACTAATTAAAAATTGTATAAAATGTGAGCTATCTCTAACGAGGATTAATGCTGTACCAGGTGAAGGTTTTTTTCAATCTAAGTTAATGCTTATTGGAGAAGCACCTGGTTATTACGAAGATAATAGCGGCCAACCGTTTGTGGGTGCAGCTGGGAAATTACTTACAAAATTACTTAATTCCATCGGTTTATCGAGGGATGATGTATTTATTACTAACATTGTAAAATGCCGACCTCCTAATAACAGAGACCCTTCCCCAAATGAAATAAATCAATGTTCACCATACCTCAGTAAACAAATTGAGCTTATTAATCCTGCTCTGATCATAACTTTGGGTAGACATTCTTTGTCATACTTTGTTCCCAAACTTCCTATTGGCAAAGCTCATGGTACTATTATCAATCAAAATGGCTATACAATTTACCCAACTTATCATCCTGCTGCCGCTTTAAGACAAACAAGATTCCATCAAATCCTTTCCGAAGAGTTCCTACGCATCCCTAATCTTATAAAATCCTTAGAAACAAAAGTAGAAAAACCGGAAACCCTCAACGATCAGTTGCAATTATTTTAAACTTAGGCTAATTAGACATATTTCTTTTTTTTGTCTAAAATTATCGAGAATTACTTAAAAAATGAGAATGATATATGTTCACCAGCATTCTAACAAATATAAAGAAGCTCACACGTGAACTTTCAGACAATCCATCTGCACAAGCTGCAGTTCTTTTTGCAGCTTCAATAATAATTATTTATCTCCAAAGACAGTATATCCTTGAAACTTTCATACCAAACATCAATGAAATAATTCTCACATATATTGGGTACGGATTTGCAACCTTTTCGATATTTTTCATTATTTTAATGACAGTAGTTATCCGTTTCAAAAAAGATTCATTACAATTTAAATCACAGTTATTATCCACACTACTAACAGTTATTTCTATCCAACTATTAATGGGAGCATTTAAAGGCCCCCAAGGAATTGTATTTAAAGAAACCACTGGAGGAAAATTAGGAAAGTACTTATGGGAAGATTTCTATATTCCAGGCCCTGTCTTATTACTTCTCTTAATTGCAAGTGCTTTTTACATTTCATGGCCCAAATTTTCTTTGGACAAGTTAAAACTATCCAAACAATATTTACTTTCTTTGTTATATTTTTTAAAGAAAATATTTAAATCAAAAAACAAAAAACCAAGAATAGTCGAAAAAAGAACCTATCAAGAAACAAAAGAAAATACAAAACCTACAATAGAAGAACATAGAAAAAACTCCAACCAAAGTAATTATCAACCAATTAAAAACAAACCATTTATCGAACAAAAGATAAATAAAACTGAAGAAAAAATTGACACCCAAAAAAAACCAAAGCGTGCGTTCATTTTTGGTAAACCATGGGCAATACCAGAAATGTCACTACTAGAATATGGACCTGAAGCTTCGATTTCATCTGATGAATCAACATTAGTTGCCGAAAAAATAGAAGAAACTCTTTTAAATCACGGAATCGAAGTTAGAGTTAACCAAATTAAGCCTGGACCAACAGTTACTATGTACGGCCTTACCCCTGGATGGACAAGAAAGACAAGAAAGGCCAAAAAAAATGATGACCAGGATAACAATCAAGAGGAAGAGACTGATAGAGGGACACGAGTAAAAGTAGATAGCATTGTAGCACGAGAAAAAGACTTAGCATTAGCTCTTGCAGCACCTAGCTTAAGAATAGAAGCACCTGTACCTGGAGAATCTATAGTAGGTATAGAAGTACCAAATAAAAAAGCACTAATGGTAAGTCTTAGAAAAACATTAGAACATGAAAAAGTAAATAATATTAAAAGTGAACTAGGCATACCATTAGCTTTAGGCCAAGGATCTAGTGGAGAAGCAACTATTACTGATCTTCGAAAATTGCCACATTTATTGATTGCAGGCTCTACTGGTAGCGGAAAAAGCGTCTGCATTAATACGCTACTAGTTTCTATGATTGCTAAAATGACTCCTGATAAATTACGATTATTACTTATTGATCCTAAGCGAGTAGAACTTACACCTTTTAATGGGATACCTCATTTAATATCACCAGTTGTAGTAGAACCTGATGAGGCAGTTAAATCTTTAAAAGGACTTCTCGAAGAAATGATACGAAGGTATAAAATTCTTGAAGAAATTGGTGTAAGAAATATTGATAGTTATATCAATCACCCTAAGGCATTTGAACCTATGCCTTACTTAGTAATAGCAATAGACGAATTAGCTGACCTGATGATGACTGCGCCTTATGAAGTCGAACAAACACTTACGCGCTTAGCTCAACTAGGAAGAGCAACTGGAATACACTTAATCGTTGCAACACAAAGACCATCTGTAGATGTGGTAACTGGATTAATTAAGGCTAATTTCCCTAGTAGGATTAGTTTTGCTGTTGTTTCTCAAGTCGACTCTAGAACAATTTTAGACTCAAGTGGTGCAGAAAGACTATTAGGTAAAGGAGATATGTTATTTCTATCATCAGACTTCCCAAAAGCACAACGAGTTCAAGGTGCATATTTAAGCGATCAGGAAATAAACAAACTAGTTAATTATTGGTCTTCTCAAGAAGGTCCACCATTACCAGAAATATCATTAGAATTACCAATTAATGATATAACTAATCCAGATTTTGATTCAGGAGACTTCCCTAAAGACGAACTATTTAGTAAGGCTTCAGAATTAGCAGGAAGATACTCACATATATCTACTTCACTACTTCAACGAAAGTTACGTATTGGATATCCACGAGCTGCTAGATTAATTGATCAACTAGAAGATGCTGGGGTGATTGGGCCAGAAGAACCAGGAAAATCCAGAGAAGTACTTATTCAATCTTAGTTAGGAAGCTTTACTACTTTTCCTTCTGGATTAAGAAAATGAGTTTTAGCTGTTTTATTATTATTTTTTTCTATCACTTCATTTAAAGCACTTACAGCTAATTCCTTATCGATAGAAATTATCGTCCCTAAAGCAACATATAATACATCTACAGCTTCATTTGCAACATTATGAAAAGATTCAGATTCTAAAGCCACTTTAAGCTCATCAACTTCCTCAGTTTGGATAGGAATTCTATCAAGCAATTTTTCACGACTATAAGTATCTAATAAATCAAATCTATCATGGAAATCGTATACAGATTGAAATAATTCTCCAACTTTTGCTTTCAATTCTTCTGTATCCACAACTTACTCCTAAATATTTAATACTTTTATTTATTGAAAATTTTTATAATTAATTTGATTATAAAGACATTTGGGTACTCATTACATTATAGATTAAAGAAAGATTAAATTGTACGTATCAGACTTAGAATTAACACAGTATCGAAATTTTTCTAATATTCATTTAGAATTTTCACCGGGGCTCTCGATAATTTCTGGCAATAATGGGGAAGGTAAAACTAATCTACTTGAATCGCTTTATTTAATTTCTATAGGAAAGTCATTTCGAGCAAGAAACGATTTTGAATTAATCAAGCACAGATCCCCTGATCAAATAAATAAATTTGTTACACAGACAACTATTCATGGTATAACTAAATTTGCTGATGAAAAAAATAATATTGTCATAGCGCTTCCTTCTGACAATAACCAACATAAAGAAATGAAACTTAATGGAATCAATATATCTGCATCGCAATTAGTTGGCAAAACTCCTACTGTACTATTTACTGCACATGACATGGATATAGTTTTAGGAAGCCCAGGAAAAAGAAGACAATTTTTAGATATATTAATATCCCAAGTGAATCAAGAATATTTAATCAAGTTACAAAAGTATCAACAAATATTAACTCAAAGAAATTCTTTATTAAAATCTATACGAGAACAGCAATCATCTGAAGACGAATTAGTATATTGGAGCGCCAAATTAATCGAATTAGGGACATTTATTATTAATAAACGCAACGATATCATTAGCTTTATTGATAGAGAAATACAAGAAATTCATTCTGAATTTTCACCTAAGGAAAAATTGTCTTTCAAGTATATTCCTTCGGTTAGTATTGAAAATTTTGAAGAAACCTTAAATTCAACCCTAAAACAACAAATCGTAATGGGAATCACTGATATAGGTCCCCATAGAGATAATGTTTTAATCCATATTAATGAAAAATCAGCATATAGTTTTTCTTCTAGAGGTCAAGCAAAAAATATAGTACTTTCATTAAGGTTATCTGAAGCAAAAATAATTCAATCAACTATAAATGTACAACCTATACTACTTCTAGATGATATACTTTCAGAACTTGACGAGTTTAGAAGAAAAAAAATTATTGAAAAAATGCATATATATAATCAATCAATAGTTACTACACCTGAACCTGATTTAATAGAAGCAACGTATGCAAACAACATCATTCATATACGTAATGGAGAAATACTAAAACAATAAGTAAAGAGGAGTATGGTATGCCAAATAATTCCATTAATTTTATGACTATTTCTGAATTATCAGAAAATATTCGTGAAAAAAAACTTTCACCAACTGAGATCGTAAAAGAATTACTAATAACAATTAAAAAATTGAACCCTGCAAACAAATCTTTTTTATATATAGCTGAAGAAGAAAGTATAAAAGAAGCCCAAAGTATCGAAAAAGAAATATCTTCTGGGAACTATAAAGGACCGTTACATGGTATACCTATCGGACTAAAGGATTTGTATGAAACCGATAATATGCCTACAACTTCAGGAAGTATTATTTTCGAAAACTATCAATCAAACAAGAATGCTACTAGTGTTCAAAAATTAATCAATGCAGGTTCAATTATTATTGGCAAATTAAATATGCACCCTTTTGCGTTTGGTGCATTTGGAACCAACTCTGATTTTGGTACACCTCCAAACCCATGGAATACTTCACATATTCCTGGAGGATCAAGTAGTGGTTCCGGAGTAGCTGTTGCATCTGGTATGATTCCAGGAGCTACAGGATCAGACACAGGAGGATCTATAAGAATTCCATCTGCAGTATGTGGAATTGTTGGCATAAAACCAACGTATGGGAGAATTAGTAGATATGGATTAACTCCATTATCATGGTCTTTAGATACTGCAGGCCCAATGACAAGAAGTGTAAAAGATTGTGCTTATATGCTAGAAGCAATGTCAGGGTTTGATACCAATGATGATTCTTCTTCTACAAGAGATGTTCCTCAATTTTCTAAAGCTTTTGATCAAGAAACTCGAAAATTTACAATAGGTATACCCAAAAATCAATATTTTACTAATATTCATTCCGAAGTTGAAACAAAAGTAAATGAGGCAATAGAAACACTGAAAAAACTTGGTTTTAAAGTAGTAGAAATAGACATCCCCACCCCTGAAGAAGCCGGTAAAATTCAAACTAATATTATCAATCCTGAAGCTGTAGCTTTTCATCAAGACAGGTTACGAAATGATATTGATAGAATAGCACCTGATGTTAGAGCAAGACTCGAATCTGGGGTATTTATTCCAGCAGTAAATTATATTCAAGCACAACGGTTACGAAGACAATTTATTAGCCGCATGGTTGAAAGTATGTCAAATGTAGATGCCTTAATAACACCTACTGAACCAATATGTTCACCCCAAATAGGCCAAACCACAACGACTATTAACAATGAAGAAGTCACCATACAATCATTATTAACTAAATTTACCTCACCATTTAACTTATCTGGATTGCCAGCGATTAGTGTACCTTGTGGTTTCGATACTAAAGGGTTACCAATTGGTCTTCAAATTGTTGGAAAACATTTTGACGAAATGACAATTTTACAAATTGCTCATATATTTGAATCCAATACTGAATGGAATACATTGAAACCATCTTTATAATTAATATAATAACGGATCTAAATTACCTTTCATATTAGATTCATCAGCAAATTTATTGATATTAGCAACTGTAGTATCTTCTACAAATATTCCGTTTTTCATACGATCTTGCTTAGTAATATGTTCAATTTCGCCAGGATAATAAACCCTATCATAGCCTGAAGCTACTTCAGTAGAACTTAAATCCAAAGCAAAATCAGTGACTTCTTGTTTAAAAACTTCGAGATCTCTAAAGGCTTCAACATTCATTACAATCATTAAACAACCGTCATTATGAATTCCATCTTTTGAAACCCCAAATCCTAACCCAGTGAGTATTCCTGAAAATGTTTCTACCGCTGCAGAAAGGCCATATCCTTTGTGACCTTGATCAGCTCCTAAGGGTAAAATTGCACCACCCTGACTAAAATCATTTGGATCATTTGTTTGATTTCCGTCTTTATCCAAAATCCAACCAAATGGAATATCTTTTCCTCTACTTCTAGCTAAGTTAATTTTACCTGCAGCAACTGATGATGTAGCCATATCTACAAACATAGTTCCCTCAAGGTTACTTGGAAATGCTATACAGATAGGATTTGTACCTAATTTTCTTTCTTTACCTCCAAATGGAACAACCATTTTAGGCCCTCTGCCTGAATCTGCGGTCATAATAGCTATCATACCTTCTTTTGCAGCCATAAGAGGATAACTTGCTACTCTTCCTACATGGCTTTGTTGCACTACTGTAATAGCAGCTATATTATCTTCACGAGCTTTCTTTATAGCTAATTTCATAGCAAAATCAGATACATAATATCCAAATCCCCAATTCCCATTGATTCGTGCTGTTGTACGAGATTCATTATTTACTTCTATTTCTGCGCCTGGCTTAATATGTCCACGTTGAATTCGATCTATATAAGTAGGAATTTGAATTACTCCATGAGAATCATGGCCAACTAGATTAGCCTCAACAGAGTGTTCTGAAATAAGTGTAGCCTCATCTTCACTTGCTCCATATGATTGCATTAATTGTGAAATAAAATTTCTTAAGTCATTATGGTTTATTAAAGGCATTTCTATCTCCTTATCTCATATAATTAAGAATAACTATATTCATCTTCTGGGTAAGTTTGTATATTATACTCATTATCATAAATTTTTATATAGGAAGAAATGTACAAATATGAAAATCACAAATATAGAAACATTTTTAGTTGATTCTGGATGGTGGCCATTTTTATTTGTAAAAATTGAAACTGATGAAGGAATAACTGGATATGGAGAATGTACTGAAACTAGACAACCGCATGGAGTTGTAGGATCTATTGAAGATTTTTCAAAGCTATTAATTGGCAAAGATCCTCGTTCGTTTGAAATGCTTTTATTGGACTTAAAACGAATTTCTATACAAAGTAGGGGTGGAATAGCATACAAAGCTATTTCAGGAATTGAATTAGCTCTATTAGATATTAAAGCTAAGTCTTTAAATATTTCTGTAGTTGAATTATTTGGAGGACCAACGCGCGAACATGTACGATTATATTGGTCTCATTGTGGAACATATCGTGCAAGAAATTATGAGTTATGTAATACACCTCCTTTAGAATCACTTAAAGATATTTATAACCTTGGTAAAGAGGTTATAGAAAAGGGATATACTGCCCTTAAAACTAATATCATTATTCCTGGCAAACCCGCTCAAACTTGGGGAGGTGGATTTGCAGGTCCAATAGGCAGTACTGATGGTGTAATTCCAAAAGATATATTGACTCATCTTGACAATCAAATTGGAACATTCCGTGACGCAGTTGGAGAAAATATAGATATTAATTTGGATCTTAATTTTCATGTAAAACCCGAGAGTGCCAAACGTATAGCAGATGTGGTAGAAAAATATAACCTCATGTGGTTAGAAATCGATATGTATCAACCTGAAGCGCTACGTGAATTGAAAGATTCGATTAATATTCCCATTTGTTCAGGAGAAAATTTATTATTTATGCAAGAATACTTACCATATTTTCAAGCTCGATCTGCTGATATATTTATGATTGATGTACCATGGATGGGGTTTTCTCAAGGTAAAAAAGTAGGAGACTTAGCTGAGACATTCCAGTTTAATGTTGCTCCACATAATTACTATAGTCATCTTTCAAGCTTTATTAGTGCAAGTTTATGCGCAGTTTTACCTAACATAAAAATTATGGAAATTGATGTTGACCAAGTATCTTGGAAGGATGATTTGGTTACGAATGTACCAGAAATTACTGATGGATATATGAAAACACCTTCAGGAATAGGATGGGGGACCGACTTAAATGAAGATGCTTTAAAAGAACATCTTTGGGATAAATAAGAAGCTTTACACACTTAATCAGGGGCTTGAACTACCTCAACTCGCGACTTGTCGTATGGTGTTTGTATAAATGCCAACAAAGCACCTTCCGGAGTTTCTAATGGTTCCTCCAACACTATTGCGCCTAATTTTTGCAAACGTTCTAATTCTTCTTTCATATTGGGAACATAAATTCCAAAATGTTCCAACCCCTCATGCACACCAGAACCAATTTCCGGTAGTGTTTCATTAGACCTAGCACCTGATATATTTACTCTTGTTCCGTCCTTAGATTCAGTAACAATAAAATAGTCCATTAATTTAGTATTAAAATCCCTTACACTTCTACTTATAATTTTGAAACCAAATGCTTCAGCGTACCATTCTGCGACTTTATCTGGATCATCTGTTTTTATATGTATATGATTAATCATATATGACATACCAAACCCCTGGCATTAAATAAAAAAACTATTCTACTTCTAAGCTAACGATAACTGCAGCATTAGCAATAATAGTTACATCATTTCCATCTGGGCTAGGAACGTTTAACCCACCCTGAACGACATTAATTGATTTCATTCCATATGGTAATACGGACAAAACTTCATCCCCGTTAACCTGGTCAGGTTCAGGAACAGCAATTGTAACATCTACATACATTGAATTAGCTCCATCTGCAAAAATACCTGGGAAAGAAACACTATTATGCCATAATGCGTCTCTGACTGCCCTTTGGGCAGCTTTGGTATAATCTTTACCATGCAAATCTGTACCCATTCCCATTTCTAATAAACATCTTTTTTTTGCCATTATATTC
>CEOQ01076694.1_pt1 | contig 12507 bp, 9 predicted proteins | sample 361351 | NCBI WGS metagenome assembly CEOQ01 (sample SAMEA2619907, study PRJEB7988) | marine metagenome | biome: marine biome (ENVO:00000447); feature: deep chlorophyll maximum layer (ENVO:xxxxxxxx); material: "saline water (ENVO:00002010), including plankton (ENVO:xxxxxxxx)" | depth 60 m | reverse complement strand
CGGTTCGGCCATCGCCCTGGCGGTGGTACGTCGCGAAGTGGCCGAGCCCGGTACGCAGGTCTGGGTTGAGACCGCCAGCGGTACACGGCCAGCTCGAATCGTGGGGCCAGCCGTCTGAGGGACGCGTGGTCGTCGACGGTTGCTACGCTCTGACCCAGACGCTAAAAGTCTGTGACGCGCCGGAGGCGGCTCCGGTGGTTTTTTCAGACCGTTTTGCAGCGAGACCTGATCGATGCCTGAACCGATTCGAGTGGCTGTCACCGGCGCGGCCGGCCAGATCGGCTATGCCCTGGTGTTTCGGATTGCCAGTGGACAGATGTTTGGTCCGGACCAGCCCGTGATTCTGCAACTGGTCGAAATTCCTCCGGTTTTGTCCGCTCTGGACGGCGTGGAAATGGAATTGGATGACTGTGCCTTCTCGACGTTGGCTGGTGTCGAAAAGTACGACAGTGATCACCTGGAAGACGGTTTCGGCGGTGCCAACTGGGTCCTGTGCGTCGGCAGTGTGCCCCGCAAGGATGGAATGGAGCGGGCCGACCTGTTGACGATCAACGGCGGCATTTTTGCTCCGACCGGCCGAGCGATTCAGGCCGCCGCCGCCGCGGACGTGCGTGTGCTGGTGGTGGGCAACCCTTGCAACACCAATTGCCTGATCGCGATGGCCAATGCCCCGGATGTTCCCCGTGATCGCTGGTACGCCATGACGCGGCTTGACCAGAACCGTGCTGTCAGCCAACTGGCGGCCCGGTCAGGTGCGGCGGTTGCAGACGTGCGGAACGTGACGATCTGGGGCAACCACTCGGCGACCCAGTACCCGGACTTCTACAACGCCACGATCGGTGGGCGGTCGGTCCTGGAGGTGGTGGGTGACGAGGCGTGGCTGCAGGGAGAGTTCATCAAGACCGTGCAGCAGCGTGGTGCCGCGGTGATCCGGTCCCGTGGTGCGTCGAGTGCGGCATCGGCTGCCAACGCGATCATCGATAGTGTCAAGAGCATCAACACTCCGACCGCGGCGGGGGACTCGTTCAGTGCGGCGGTCTGCAGTGATGGAAGCTACGGCGTTGACCAGGGGTTGATCTCGAGCTTTCCATTGACTTCCGACGGCAATTCCTGGTCGGTTGTGACAGGCCAGGAACACAATGAGTTTGGGGCCGAGAAACTCGCTGCCACGATCGCGGAATTGCGGTCCGAGCGTGACATGGTGCGGGACCTGCTGCCCGGATAGATCCCGTCCGGTCACCAGTCCGGCGATGACGGCGTTGGAGGTGAGAGCCGATGTCGCTGAGCGGTGACGACGCCCGGTACGTGTGGCATCCCTTCACGCCGATGCAGGCGTACGCGACGGAGGCTGCGCCGGTGATTGTTTCCGGCGAGGGCTTCGAATTGATTGACGAGTCCGGTCGGCGGTATCTCGACGGTGTCTCGTCGTTGTGGTGCAACGTCCATGGTCACCAGGTTGCCGAGATCGACCAGGCGATTCGTGATCAACTGGACCGCGTTGCTCACACGACCCTGCTGGGGCTGGGGAACGATCCCTCGATCCGGTTGGCTCGTCGGCTGGTCGAGGTGACCCCCTCCGGTTTGGACCACGTGTTTTTCAGCGACAGCGGTTCGACGGCCGTCGAGGTGGCATTGAAGATCGCCTGGCAGTTTCACCGACAAGCGGGTGCAGGTGGCTCACAACGCGACCTGTTTGTCGGCCTGGACGGGGCCTATCACGGGGACACGATCGGTTCGGTCAGCCTGGGCCAGATCGACCTCTTTCATTCGGTCTACGGACCGTTGCTCTTCGACACGTTGACGGTTCCTGCACCGGTCGCGTTCCGGCATCCCCGGGGAGTGACTGATCAGGAGTGGCTGGAGCACTGCGAGGAGGAATTGGAACGGGTGTTGCGGGCTCACCAGGACCGGATCGCCGGGGTGGTGATTGAACCGTTGGTGCAGGGCGCTGCCGGGATCCTGGTTCATCCCGAGGGGTACCTGAGACGTCTGCGCGAGTTGACCAGTGAACTGGGATTGTTGCTGATCGCTGACGAGGTGGCCGTCGGCTTCGGGCGGACCGGGCGACTGTTTGGATGCGAACACGAGGAGGTCGTTCCGGACCTGCTGTGCTTGGCCAAGGGGTTGACCGGTGGGTACCTCCCGCTGGCAGCGACACTGGCGACCGGGCCGATTTTCGACGCATTCCTGGGCGAACCGCACGAGGGCCGGACATTTTTTCATGGGCACACCTACACCGGCAATGCGCTGGGGTGTGCCGCCGCATTGGCGTCACTGGACCTGTTCCAGGTGAATGACGTCCTGGCCAATGTCGCCGAGATGACGGTCGCGTTGGAATCGGGGTTGGCCACACTGGATGGGCACGACCACGTCGGCCAGGTGCGTCAGCGAGGCGTGATGGTGGGGATCGAACTGGTGGCCGACCGGGATGGCAACGTTCCGTTTGCTCCCGAGCGACGGACAGGACACCGGGTGACCCTGGCGGCCCGTCGTCGCGGAGTGATTCTCCGGCCGTTGGGTGACGTGGTGGTGCTGATGCCGGCACCGGCGATGCCTGTCGACGATGTCGAGCGGTTGGTCGAGATCGCGATCGAGTCGATTGACGAAGCGACCAGGGCTACTGCTGCTGGTCGCTAGGATTCTCCCGGTCGCTCATCTCCCGAAAGAATGCTTCCGGATCGACCGTCTCGACCCCTTCCAGCGATTCGATTGTTCCCTCCGGGGCTGCGGTAGCTCTTTTGAGTCCCCGGGTGGAAAAATTCCGGTCTCCGATTCTCATTCGCCAGGTCCACAGCATGGTCAGCGCCGCGACGCCCACGACAACGCCCAGGAGTGTCAGTGCCCACCACAGGCGATCGGCGTCGCTGGTTGGCAGTTGATTTGATCCAGGCGAGAGGGTGCCACGGCGGTCTATTCGCTGGGCCAAAAGCATTGGGGCCGAATGGACTCTCAGGTCCTTTTCGACAATGTATTGGTCCCGCTTGAAGAAGTAGCCCACGAGCCGCACGGGGATCGGTGGCTTGATTGTGCGACCGACGGGCAGATCACCGGGCGGCGTCGTCAACCGGACACGGTAGGCGGTCGTGCCACTGTCGCTGGTGAAAACCAGTGCCTCGTACAGTTCAGTGATTCCCTGGTCGTTCTCGCGAATTGGAAATCGCATCAGTCGTCTGAGGTCACCGGCAATCGAGATCACCTGGCCCCGGAAGTGATCCGGTTGTTTCTGGAGGACAGGGAATGCCGCATCGCGTGCGACCGTTTCGAGGTAGATGTTCGGGACGTCCCGGGCCTGGGCGAGGATCTGGTGATACGGGCCGATTTCCTCGCTGCGGAGGCCGACGGAGTCGTCGGAAATGTTCTCGAGGATCCCGGGGGGAATAGCCACTGCGGCGGCAATTGTTTCCGGGGTGGCCGTGTCGTGTGAACTGGGATCGATGGGCGGATTCACCATGGAGCCGGATTCTGACCGCGGAGGGCCTGTCAACCAGTACCAGGAACTGGGCTTCCGGGCCCGATCGATCGCCGCCAGTACCAACACCAGCAATCCGACCATCGCCATCATTCTCAGCTGGAACCTGCGGCCGAGATAGTTCGGTGGTGGGCCTTCCGGCGTGGTCTTCATGGGGTTTCATTCTACGGGTGGAGGCTGTTCTTGCGAACCTCGTCAGTCGGTACTATGCTGGATTTCAACGGGGCCAATCGTCGCCCTTCCCCTCTTTCCACTGGCAGTTTCGTTACGGGCCCGCTTGCACCGGTCGCAGGTCGATCTCCGATTCTGATTCCTACGCCTGGAAAGCCGATGGCTGAGTCGCGAAATTTCTCGGTTCTCATGATGGTGTTTCTGTGTGCCGTCGTCTCATCGACGGCGTTGGCACAGAAGCCCGCGCCCAAGGTGTCTCGGGAGGCTCATTTTGTCGAGGCCCTGCGGCAGCGTGGCTATTTCGATTACGCACAATTGTATCTCGACGAAGCCGAGAAGAACCCGGCCACTCCGGCCGAATTCAAAGTGGTGATTCCTTACGAACGGGCAGTCACCTTTCTGGAAGCCGGCCGCCAGGCGGCCAGTCCGACCGAGAAGACGCCGCTTTATGACCGGGCGGTCGGGTTTCTTGACCAGTTCGTCAAAGCCAACCCCAACCACGCCCTGGCCGCTGATGCGAATTCCCAGCGAGGCCGTATTCTACTGGGCAAGGCGCGGGTTGAGGTCTGGCAATCGCAGTCACCGTCGAATGCCTCCAACCGGGCAACTTTCCAGGAGAGTGGGCGGGTCCAGGTGCTGGCCGCCCGCAAGATCTTCCAGGTGGCTCATGACCAGTACATGAAGGCCTGGAAAGCCTATCCGACGTTCGTTGATCGGGGGCAACAGGCCGATTTGTTCGAGAAACGCAAGCGGGCTGAAGCGCTGTACATGCGGGCCCAGTACGACCTGGCATTGTGCACCTATGAACAGGCCCAGACACACGACCGCGGCAGCGAACCGTACGTCAAGTTGGCCACCCAGGCGGCCAACGAGTTCGAGACAATCCACACGCGGTATCGCAGCCAGGTTCTGGGGCTTTACGCCCGCATGTGGCAGGGGAAGTGTTTCGAGGAACAGGATGACATCAACAAGGCCATGGGGATCTACAAGGAATTGCTGGGCCATCCCGGCGGTTCGGCCACGATGCGAGTGATCCAGGACCAGGTGCTGCTGTTCCAACTGATTTGTCTCAATCACGAAGAAAAAAAGGATTACCTCCTGGTAATCAATCAGTCGGCTGAATGGTTGGGGAAAAGAACGACGCGGCAGCGCCGTGCTCCCGGGGCGTTAGGGATTCTCTGGGAGCAGGTTCGGGCGCAGGAGTCATTGGCTGGCGAACGCACGAAAGTCGAGAAAGATCGCAATCAACTGCTCACCGCGGCACTGGCCAACTGCCGGTTCATCCAGCGGTGGCCGAGCAAGTACAAGGATGTCGCGCTGTTCAAGATGCGCGAGTTGCAGGTGAAGCTGAAAGGCGCGGCGGTCGAACCGCAGGATTTCGACACGGCCTTCGGGTTGGCCCATGATCGTTTCAAGAAAATCAAGCAGCACAATGAAGCGCTCGCGGCAGCCAAAGCTGGCAAGAAGCCGGCCGAGGAGATCAAGAAAGTTTCCATCGAGCGTGACGAGCATCTCACCAGTACGCTCGAGATGTTGCAGACGGCTCTCGGACTGGTTGACCGTGAAACGCCCAAGGAGGATCTGGACCGGGCCCGATTCTACATGGCCTATGTCTACTACCAGCAGCGGCAGAACTACGAGGCTGCCGTCCTGGGAGATTTCATCTCGCGACACGCCGGTCCCAAGGCCGAGACCATGGCACTGGATGCGGCGGCCATCGCCATGGCCTCTCATGTTCGCTCCTACATCGATTCGTCCACCGAGGAACTCAAACAGCAGAGCCTGGGCTTGATCGAATCGACGGCGACACGGATCCTGTCGAAGTGGCCCGAGAGTTCTCGAGCCCAGGACACACGGTTGCAATTGGCGCAGGTCTACGAGGGCAAGCGACCGCTCGAGGCGGCCAAGCACTATTCGCAGGTGGCCGAGAATTCCGGTGTTTACGCCGAGGCGCAGACACGAGCAGGACAACAGTTCCTCCGGGCCTGGCTGGATGCCAATTCCGTGCCCTCCGCCTCACGGCCGCCGAAGAAGGATCTCGATGGTTGGCTGGCCTCCGCTCAACAACACCTCCGCAATGGAATCACTCGAACCGAGAAGTCCACACCCGAGACGGTGGCGGCACCGGAATTGTTGATCGCGGCGAAAGTGTCGTTGGCCCAGATTCTCAACAATTCCGGCAAATACCAGGCGGCGGTGGACTTGCTCGTCAAGGCTCCCCACGGGGTGATCGCCGCCATTGGCGTCTCCGACGAGGCGTCGCGTCCCGAGAAAGGTGTTCAGCGTCGTGAATTTGCCAGCCTCGCGGCGCAGTTGTTGCTCCGTGCCCAGATCGGGCTCCGAAAACTTGATGCGGCACAGACCGCAATGGAGTTGCTCGAGAAGATCGCTGGCGCTGCCGAGGGCGAGGCTGTCACCGAGTTGTACCGACAACTCGGCGACGAGTTGAAGCAGGAACTGGATCGCCTGGCAACCGCCGGTGAGAAACAGCGGGTCACCGAGGTTCTTGCGGCGTTCGAGGAATTCCTGGGCCGGTTGAGGCAACGAACCGACCAGACTTTCAACACCCTGATCTGGATTGCCGAGACCTACAGTGGATTGGGCCAGGGGGCCACAGGCCAAGCCCAGGCCACGACCTTCTTCGGCCATGCCGCCACCAGTTACCAACAGATCATTGATCGAGCCGATGCGTTGATTGGCGACGAGGCCAAACGGAAGAAACTGGTGCCGGGCGTGACTCTCCGGCTCGCCAATTGTCGGCGTCACCAGGGGAGTTTCGAAGAGGCCCAGAAGCTGATCGTTTCGTTGGCCAAGAGCCAGCCGCTGGCTTTGGATGTTCAGTTCGAGGCCGCCACGTTGTACCAGGCCTGGGGCAACTCGGGCCGGGCGGAACAATTTGACAAGGCGATTGCCGGTGTTGAATCCGAACGCGTTCTGGGATGGAGTCAAATTGCCCTCTACCTGCAACGGCTGATCGACGGTGGATCAAAGGAGTCGGATCGTTACCGTGATCGGAGATGGGAAGCGCGATACAACCAACTGCAATGTCGGATCCAGCATGCGGGGGCGGATTCGAACAAGAAGACCGACCAGTTGAAGCGGGCGAGGTCGGAAATCCAGGGGATGATGATGGTCACATCAGTGGTCGATCCTCGCTGGGCACCACGCTACGACGCCGCCTATCGGAAGATCCTCGAGGAACTTGGTGAACCGGTGATTTCCCTGGCCGAGTACCGCGAGAAGTACAAGCCAACGGTTGTGGCGGCAGTGGCCAAGGCACCCGTTGCCACTCCCACGGCGGCCGCGACTGGTGCTGCTCCCGTCGCGGGCAAGCCCGAAGGCTCGGATGAACCGGGAACAAATATGCTGGGCCTTATTTTTGCGGGTGTGTTGTTGGCCGGTGGTGGGATCGGGGTCGTGTTCATGATCAAGGGCTCCTCGAGGAAGAAACGGCCTCGTCGTCGGTATGCGTCCGACTTGGCACCCGAGCCTCGAGCGGCCGAAAAAAAAACGACTCGCTCCAGAAAGTCGGGGAAGCAGGCCACCTCGAGCCGCCGTGGCAAATCCTCGGATCGGCCCCGTCGCCAGAAGCCTCCAACGAGACCAAAGTCATGAGGCGTTTCAACATGAACCTCCAATCATTGGCGAGACCAGAGAACGCGGTGATGAAACGCGATCGAGTCGGAACAGTCCTGTCGATCGGCCTGGTGCTGATTGTCTGTTTGGCCGCGCCACGGCCGACACAGGCGATTGATCAGGTGATTCGCAGGAGTTCCACGACACCGACTCGCGGCAAAATTACCGCCATCTCGAAGACCGGTTTGACGGTCAAGCCCCAGGTTGGCGCCGATGTCACCGTGCCGGCCAACGACATTGTTGACGTGCGTTGGGATGGCGAACCGGCCAAGTTGATCACCGCCAGGGGAGCCGATCGGGCGGCTCGTTTCAAGCGTGCCCTGGAGGGGTACGCGGACGTGATGACCGATCCCAAATCCAACTCCGCCAATATCAAGTTGGACCTGCAGTTCTTGATCGCTCGAGCAACCGCCGGGCAGGCGCTGGCCGGAGCGGGGAAACTGGCCGACGCCAAGGCCAAGCTCGAAGCATTTCTTCAGATGGGGGGGGCCAACTTCCGGTACTTCCCGGCAGTGGGATTGCTCGGCCGTGTTGAATTGGCCCTGGGGAACCACGATCAGGCCAAGGCGCAATTCACGACGTTGTCGGCCGCCCCGTGGTTGGACTACAAGATGGCCGGCCAGAGTGCCCAGGCGAAGGTCCTGTTGGTTCAAGACAGCGTTGATGAAGCGCTCGCGGCTTTCCAGAAAGTGATTACCCAGGGCGGTAACAGCACCGATGCAGCCGTGAAAGGCCAGAAATTTGCCGCGGTACTGGGCAAGTCGACCTGCCTGTTACGCAAGCAGGGGCAAGCTTCCTATGAGGCTGCTCTCAAGGACCTCGCCGGAGTGCTCAACGAGGCGTCAGACACCAACACCGGGGTACTCGCCGAAGCCTATCTCAGACAGGGTGATTGCTTGAGGCTGTTGGGGCGTCAGAAGGAAGCGGTGCTGGCCTACCTGCACGTCGACTTGCTGTTTGCTACCGAGGCGACTGTGCACGCCGAGTCATTGTTTCACCTGGGAACGCTCTGGTCGGCCGTGGGCCATCCCGAACGAGCCTCCTCGGCCAGGGAAAGATTACGAAGTGACTATCCGCAAAGTCCGTGGACAAAAAAACTGGCGAAATGACCCGAGGCAGACGTTGCCCATTGAATGACGCCTGCCCGAATGGACCAAGACAACCAATACGATTGGATCACTGGAGATGAACATGTCCGACCTCCTGCTTGCACGCCGAACAGTTGCGTGGATGGCTGCCAGCGTGTGCCTGGTGACTTTCCTGGCCCTCGGGCCAGCTTCCGACTCCGCTCTGGCCTGGCAGGACGATAAGAAGGCCGAACCACCTGCTGCTGCACCGGCAGATGCCGCAACACCGGCACCGGCAGCAGCACCGGCAGCGGATGGTGCTGCTGCGGCTGGTGATCCGACGGCAGGGGCCGAAGGGGAAGCGGCCGCCCCCACCTCCGAGAGCTTGTTGACCAAGTCGATCGGATCACTGGGGTACTTTTTCGGCCCGATTTTCCTGTTGCTCTCTTTCACACTGGTTGCCCTGGTGATGATGAACGTGTTGCAGATTCGTCGAGACGTCCTCCTGCCGCCGGAGTTCGTTGATGATTTTGAAGATCAATTGGACAACAAGGACTACCAGGGGGCATACAACACGGCCCGCGATCACGACTCGATGGTTGCACGCGTGTTGACCGCCGGCCTGACAAAACTCAACCGCGGTTATTCCGAGGCGGTCGAGGGAATGCAGGAGGTCGGTGAAGACGAGAACATGTCGCTGGAGCACCGCCTGAGTTACCTGGCATTGATCGGCTCGATTGCCCCGATGATCGGCCTGGCCGGAACAGTGACCGGTATGATTGCTTCCTTCGACGAGATCGCCACGGCCACGCAGGTGGAACCCTCGAAATTGGCCGACGGGATTCAGAAGGCCCTGTGGACCACCCTGGTTGGCTTGGGCATCGCGATTCCCGCGATGGTCGCCTACAGCATTCTCCGCAACCGTGTCTCGAGGCTGGTGTTGGAGGTGGGCATGGTCAGTGAAGGACTGATGGCCCGGTTCCAGACTCTTGGCCGCGGAAAGTCCGCCGGCGGTGGCGGAACTGCCCCGGCTCCGGCTGCACCACAAGAGTAAACGGTTTCGGAGACCGGGCGTCCGGACTGCTGCAAAGAGGTATTGCTGATGCGAATCAACAAATCAGACGTGGCGTTGGCCGAGGTCGACATGACCCCGATGATCGACATCGTGTTCCAGTTGATTGCCTTCTTCATGGTGATTTCCAACTTCGAACAAACCCAGGCCGATGAGCGGGTGCGGTTGCCGGAGGATGTTCTGGCGCAGCCCCCGACGGTCAAGCCAGCGCACGAACTGGTGCTCAACGTGGGGTTCATTCGTGACGAGAAACACAATATCCCCGAACAGGGGCCGGTGGTGTTCTACAACGCCCAGTTTTGCCGCGTCACCGATACCGATTCTCCGAGCGAGTTGCTGATCTACAACCGGATTTCCAACAGCGCTGAAACCCGTCAGACAGTGCCATTTGCGTACCGGCTCGAGCAGGAAAAACGCCTGTTTCATGGTCGCGGTGTGAGTCCGGCCGAGGAGGTGACGGTGGTCATCCGGGCCGATTCGCGTGTGCCAACAGGGATCGTCCAGAAATTGATCCAGATGTCACAGGAACCGTTCACCGCAGGTGACGGATCTTCGCAGGGTGGTTTTGCCAAGTTCGCCCTGAAGGCTGAACAGACAGCCGCCAGCCGTGCATTTCAGTCTCGGGGTAACTGATCGATGCAGTTCCGCAACCAGAAAACAGCCGAGAAAATCGAGCCGCAAATGGCTCCGATGATCGACGTCGTGTTCCTGCTGCTGATCTTTTTTATGTGCACGCTGAAGATCATCAGTCCCGAGGGTGATTTCAACATCAACATGCCGGCCGTGGCGCAGGCCCAGACGGAGACGCCGAAACTTCTGCCCGACTTCAAGGTGCGGTTGGTGGCCGATCCGGCCACCGGGCAGTTGGTTGAGGTTCGGTTTGGTCAGCGTAGTCTTGGCAACGGCGTCAACGCTTTCCGGCTGCTGCAACAAACGATCAAGGAGCAGATTGCGGGCAGTCCGTATGCCGATGAGGTGGAAATCGAAATCGATGCGGACTTCGACCTGAACTACGAGCACGTGATCAGCGCCGTCAGTGCCTGTACCGGCGAGATTGCGTCGTCTGGTGACGGGGGAGCACCGAGGATTTCTCGGTTTGTTGAAAAGATCAAGTTTGCACCGCCGCGGCAGAGTCTCAGGTCTCGAGCCGGCGGCTGAGTCCGGTCTCTGGACCTAGCCCCGCGGATGGCACTGTTCGTGCAGTCCCTTCAGGCGGCTGTGCTCGACCTGGGTATAGAGTTGCGTTGTGGCGACACTGGCGTGGCCGAGCAATTCCTGCAATTCACGAATGCCGGCTCCCCCGGCGAGCATGTGCGTTGCAAAACAGTGTCGCAGGGTGTGAGGACTGACGTCCCCGGAGATTCCTGAGCGGGCGGCATATTTTTTGACGAGATTCCAGAGGGTGATTCGCGAGAGTTGATTGCCGCTGCGAGTCAGGAACAGCCAGGGGGGCGTCTGGAGACCCGTCAGTGCGGGGCGTTCGGTGTCGAGGTATTCCGAGAGAGTGGCCCGGATTGCCGGGCTGGCGATGAACGCCAGTCGTTCCTTGTTGCCCTTTCCCAGGCAGCGGCACAGTCCCTCGACCAGGTCAATGTCGCGCAATTTCAGGCCGGTGACTTCCGAAGCGCGGCATCCGGTCGCGTAGAGCAGCCCCAGCAATGAACGGTCGCGAAGTGGGAAACGGTCGGTTGAGACCCGGCCGGGCTCGTCGATCAGTCGATCGACAACCTCGGTTCCGAGAACCTTGGGCAGCCGTTGCCACATCCGAGGTGAACGAAATTCGTCGACGGCGGTCTCGGTCAACACCCCGTCAAAAACCAGGAAACGGTAAAAAGTACGGATGGTACTGAGCCGACGGGCCAGTGAACTGGTGGCCAGTCGGCGGTCACGCAGTTTCTGCAGGTAGTCGCGGAGCGTCTCCGGATCGACGTTGGCCAGCGCTTTGTCCGGCGAACCGGATTGCTCACTCAACCAACCAAGAAAGTCCTTCAGGTCGCCCCGGTACGATTTCACCGTGTTGCTGGCCAATCCACATTCGGCTTCGAGATAGGCCAGGAAGGCCGACAGGTGGCTGTCGAACGGCTTGGGGAGCGATTCGGTGCGAGGCCGTTGGGCTGTGTTGGCGCGACGTGGCATATCTCCATGGTTCGGTCTCAGCCCGTGTCGGCTTGAGACGGTCAGGCTGAGCCGCTACGACCGGCCCAACGGTTGTAGTGGGCAGTGTGCGGCCTGAAACGAGACTCCTTCGTCAGAGTCCTCGAATCGCACGGTGACGGTACGGTTTCGGGCGAATCCGTCGACGGCGACGACGGTACCCCGACCGTAGCGGGGATGCCTGACGGCCATTCCCACGGCGAACCCCTGCTCCAGTGTTGCAGCTTCACCGGTTCCATTGAGCAGGGCCGCGCCAGTCGTCAACAGTGGAGAATCGGCCATGCCGGAGCGTCCCATTGTGTTCCCGGCATCAGGCAGTGGTGGCCTGGGGACAGCCGTGTCTCCGGGGATGGTATTGTCCCGCATGGAGAGTTGCATTTCATTGAGAAACTGGCTGGGAATCGTCGAACGGGACTGCCCATGCAGGTCACGCTGAGCAGCCAGGGTCAATGACAGTCGGTCGATGGCCCGGGTCATGCCGACAAACAGCAGACGTCGTTCTTCCTCGATCTCACGGGGATTGTCGTCTCTCAATGACCGCTCGTGGGGCAACAGGTTCTGTTCGACGCCAGCAACGAAGACCGTGGGGAACTCGAGCCCCTTGGCCGCATGGAGGGTCATCAGGGTGACGTTGCCCTGTGATGGGTCGATGGCGTCTGTGTCGGCCACCAGGCTGGTGATTTCCAGGAACCCGGCCAACGACCGTTCATCACCGAGATCCTCGTCATACTGTGTGGCCAGTGCGAGAAGTTCGTCGATGACCGCCTGCCGCTGGATGTCCTGTTCGGAGGACTTGCCGAGGCCGGTTTGCCAGCCGGCGGTGTATCGGGTGCGGTCAATGATGGTCCGCAATAACTCGGCGACCGAGCCGGCATCGGCCAGGTTCAGGCCGTCGATCAGTTCATGAAATCGCAACAAGGCGGTGGTGGCGGGTTTGG
>CEOQ01298702.1_pt1 | contig 12519 bp, 13 predicted proteins | sample 361351 | NCBI WGS metagenome assembly CEOQ01 (sample SAMEA2619907, study PRJEB7988) | marine metagenome | biome: marine biome (ENVO:00000447); feature: deep chlorophyll maximum layer (ENVO:xxxxxxxx); material: "saline water (ENVO:00002010), including plankton (ENVO:xxxxxxxx)" | depth 60 m | reverse complement strand
CCCTTCCCCCGAGCTGGGAGGCGATCTCGATTGTGCTGGTTACTCGATTACAGGACTTCCCGCACCTTCAGGCGCAGATGATGCCGCAACTAAGGACTACGTAGACACTAGCGGTGGTGGAACTCCAGCTGGGGACGCTAATAACATACAGTTTAATTCAGACCCAGCAGGAACGTTTACGGGTGATAACAACTTTACCTACGACCCAGGCGCACGCCTATTTACTGTAAACGTAAGTGAGTTTAAGGTGCAGGAGGACGGAGCCATTGCGCTTTATGCTGACGGAACAGCAGCAGGAACCCAGCGGGTAGGCATAGGTACAGACTCACCAGACCGCAAGCTCGAAATCGCCGGGGTGACAAATGGAATTAGCGACAGCGATCCACAGCTACGCCTAACGCATACCGACGCGACTCACTATGCGGACTTTGAAGTAAACAGCAGCGGAGCACTCAGCATTGAGCCTTCCGGGACTACCGTGAGTGTGACAAACGCAGTACTCAATACAAGGTTTCCACTGCTTACGCTAGACTCCTCTACACCTGGGACATTTCCTTACTCACTTTCCGCAGCAGAATGCAATCAACTTGTTCACATAGAAAACACATCGGGCGGTGCCGTCACAATAAATGTACCAGCAGCGGCCAGCTGCCCTGCTGGAAGCTGGTTAGAGTTCAAGGATGCGAGTGGAACTTCTGGTACAGACACAATCACAATAGACGCCTCGTCATCTGGCAACATTGATGGACAAGGTACGCAGCTCCTCTCAGCAGACTACGCCGCGTTTAGAATATATTCTGACGGCGCGAGCTGGTTTATTTCACCGTAGGAGTAAAAAGATGACTTACAAATTTGGTATATCCTCATCACCGACCGGCACCGTAACTGATGTTGCAGGTACTCAAAGCACAGACGCCAGTACAGGCGTTGTCTTTTCCGTTACGCTCAACACGACAGGAACGAACACACTTGAGAATCCGACCAACCTGCAGGAAGGTCAAGAGTACGTTTGGCGACTGGAGCAAGATTCGGTCACGCCTGTAGACGTTACCTTCGGTGACAACTTCTATTTTGCTACCGGCACAGCACCGACGATTACGCAAGTTGCGGGTGCTGTGGATATTCTGCGTGCGACCGCACTAGACGACGGGACAGGTAACATCAAACTTTATAGTAAGTTTGAGGCCGATGTAAAAGCAGTGACAACTGCGTTAGTAAATACCTACAGCATGGAACTTGTGCAGGCTTCCTCGCAGTATTGCGCGTTAGGAAGCACAAGCGCACTCGACAAAGGCAACACAGATCCTTTTTCTATTTCGCTGTGGGTCCGGCCTACAGCAGCGTTGACAGGCACTCTGGCGCTTGTGACGAAAATGGCTGGCTCCCCTACAGGAAATGGATACGCTCTTTACTACTTTGGTGGCGACCTCTACATGCACCTGCGGGGAAATCTATCACCGCTGACTCAGATTTACTGGTATCTTAGCGGAGCAGCTACTTACACGCCCGTCAACGATTGGACGCACGTAGTTATGGTTTATGATGGCAACAATAACGCAACAGCCGCAAAACTATACACCGGAATTTCAGGCATTGACGCCAGCCCCACCGAGCAAACAACAACACAGGGAGGCTCAGCACTTACGGCGAGCATGTCGAACGCGGCTAGCTTCAAGGTCGGTGCATTCAATGGTCCAGCGAGCTTCATGGATGTCATGGTTGATGAAGTGTCTTTTTGGGATAAGGCGCTATCAAGCAGTGAAGTTGCGGATATCTATAATGGCGGCACTCCCACTGACCTTACGGGGTCGAGCGACTTAGTTAGTTGGTGGAGGTTTGGTGATGATGCCTCTGATGATTTCACTGGGTCTACTGGACAGATTACAGACCAAGTAGGGTCGAACGATCTTATTCCGTATAATACGACGTCAGCAAATAAGGTCACTAACGTACCGTAGGGGATGACTAATGACGTATAGATTTGGAATACAGCCAACCCCGATAGGAACTGTTACAGACGTAGGTGGAGCACAGAGCACAGACGCTAATACGGGGGTACGCTTTCTAGTGACGCTGAATCCTGTAGGTGCGAATACACTTGAGAATCCTACTAACCTGCAAGAAGGTCAAACGTATACATGGCAGTTGATGCAGGATTCTTCTACACCCGTAGACATTACATTCGGCAGCAATTTCTATTTTCCTGGCGGTACGACTCCGACAATTACACAAACCGCAAGCGCTGTAGATATTGTCCGCGCCACTGCTTTAGATGATGGTACGGGAGTAAAACTTTACTGTGAGTTTGAGGCTGACGTAAAAGCTGCTTCAAGTGTGTTTGAGAATGACTATAGTGTGCTCTTTGATAACGCAACCGGAACGATGAGTGAGTATTTAGTCACAGGCTCAGGAAGTGACGTTGATTTTGATGGTGCGTCGGATGTATCAATCAGTGTTTGGGTTCGCCCGAAAAGCGGCGGTACAGGTATGACCCGGTGGATACTATCTAAGATGCCCGCAGCGCGGACAGGCTACGAAGTATGGGTGACGAGTGCAGGGCGTGTTGACATTAGGTTTCAGGATTCTGGCGGAACATACCGCTGGATTTACCAGTCATCGGCAGGCGAGTACCTAGCCGATGATGCGTGGGCACACCTTGCCATCGTTTGGGATGCAACAGCCGAAACGCTCACGCTTTATAAGAATGGAAGCGTTTCGAGTACGACCGCTGTTGGCACTGGCGCTGTCGGCTCTTTGTCGAACAGCGAAGCGCTAACCATAGGTAGGTCAACCAGGTACTCGACAACGAGTAATTATTTTTACGGTGACATTGACGAGTTGTCTTTTTGGGGCAAAGCACTGCCTAGTTCTGAGGTGACTGAAATCTTTAACAATGGCGTGGCTGGAAATCTAAGCACACACACCGCAACTGGTGATTTAACAAATTGGTACAGGATGGGCGATGATGCAAGCGACGATCTGACCGGAGGAACTGGACAGGTTACAGACGTTATTGGTTCAGCGAACCTAACGCCACAGGGCACCAGTGCGGCGGACAAAGTATCCCAAACGCCTGTCGTTTATGTGGCCCCGTGGGTTGCGGGCGAGATTGGAAACTTTGGTTTAGAATTTGACGGCAATGACTACGTAGACCTGCCCACTGCCTCAGTCGGAAGCTCGCCTACGTCTGGCACGATGGCGTGCTGGGTCTACCCTCATGCGTATGCGGGATATGAGATGTTTTTCTCGCAGGGCAAGCCAACGGGCACTACCGACTATCTATACTGGTCGATGAACGCAAGTCCTGCCAAACGTCAGAGGTTTGTATTCAAGTTCGGTGGTTCTCAAACAACCTGGACAAGCTCAACTGCTCTAACTCTGAATCAGTGGCAACATATTGCTGTGACGTGTGACGGATCGAGTATAAAATTTTACCACAATGGGAGCGAGGACACGACTACGGGTTCTGGGGCGAGTTGGTTTGGTGATCTTGCAAGCGGATCAACAAAAACGGTCATGGGGGCACTTTGGTATAACGGGACTGAGGCTTATGAGTTTGATGGTGTCCTTGACGAGTTTGCTATTTGGGATACTGCCCTTTCGTTGTCTGATATTCAGGATTTGTATAATAAGGCTAAAGCCCCGACAGATATTAGTTCATCAAACCTACAGTCGTATTACAACATGGAAGACGGTTCAGGAAGCACAACACTTGCCGATAGATCTGGTAACGGAAACAACGGAACATTGCAGTTTCCATAATAAGGCGGGATGCCGTAGGATGCTATAATGGATGACGAGGCGAAGACGAATATGAAGATTGGAACCTACGCGAGCGCCGCAGCTATTATCGCCACTATTGTCACCTTCGCAGCTACGTATGTCTTCGCTACCAAGGATGAGGTTAGCAAGATACGCACTCAGCAAGTTAAGCAGTCTGGAGAGGTCACGACAGAGATGACCAAGATTCGTGGAGACGTACAGACGGTTCAGGTGAAGATGGACATCATTCATAGAGAGCAGCAAGAACTACGGCGCTCTGTAGATAGACTCAATAAGACAATCACAAAAAAGTTACGCTAGCTATTGCACTACAGTGACTAGCTCGCTAGTCTTCTGGCGTGCCACGATTATTACTTTGGAGCGATTCTGTCTGTGCTTCTACAGGCTTCGGTCGTGTAGCCCGGACGATATGTAATGCGCTGTCCGAAGACTGGGAAATAGTTCAAGTTGGTCTCAATCATCCCGGACGCTTGGTAGAACATGACCGCATTAAAATACACGCTGCGCCGTCAGATGACCCTACAGGATTTCTAATTGCTAAAGAGCTGTATATGACTCAGGACTTCGACTTGCTTTTAGTGATTCAGGATCTGCATATCACGTCTGCGTGGGCCTCGGCTCTTTCCTCGATGCGGAGTTCTCGTGAGCTGCGCAGCAAGTCACGGATACCTACCATCTATCATTTTCCTGTGGATGGTCCTATGCTGGACGATGTCGGGTTCAATAAGTTCGCAGACTACAACGTCTCCTGCACTCAATGGGGTGTAGATATACTTCAGCCATTACTCCCAGACCAAAAGATTGATGTCATTCCTCACGCTGTAGATACCTCTGTATACAAGGCACTCCCGGAGAAGGAGCGTGTGGGACTTCGTCGGGATATATATGGTATAGACCCTAAGGATGAGACTCTAGCGATACTAAGTCTGGGGGTGAATACTGATAGGAAAGACCACTTCACCGCCCTTTGCGCCGTGAAAGAACTCAATCGAGAGCAGATACAGGGAAAGATATACTTTCATACAAAGGCCGTGGCACATGGTATGGACTTATATTGTCAGTCACGCTCGGCGGAAGTATCTCCTTTAGAGTATCGCATAGCCGACTCAACCTTACTCGGGTGCTCGGACGAAGCGCTGAATAAGCTCTACAATGCCTCTGACTGTTTACTGTTTACTTCTCGTAGGGAGGGGTTTGGCATTCCTATGATAGAGGCGATGGCTGCGGGCGTTCCTGTACTGGCTCCAGACTATGGACCTTTCCGTGAAGTCCTCGCTGAGGGCGACTTCGGATATTTACACACACCTGTAGGTAAGGTCTGGGTACGAGGAGACAGTCGGGGTTACGGCTGGCAGTCCGGTGGCGATGTTGTAGCCCGTCATTTACAGTTCCTAAGCTCCGCTAAGAAAGAAGCATGGGATGGACCAGCTGAGAAGATTGAAGTAGCTCGTAAGTATGTAGAGCAAACATACTCATTAGAAGCTGTTACTCCACTTTGGCGGGAGTACATAAAAGAGGCGCTTGATGGAAGTTGAATTAGTAGGACCGATAGGCGATCCGTCAGGTTATGGTCACGATTGTCGGCAGACAGCTCATGCATTAATTCGGGCTGGGGTAGATTTATCAATTACACGGATGCAGTTCGACCCAACGAATTTTACGTGTGACTATGGTCGGGTCGAATCCCTTCTGCGGTCTCACATTAAACCGGCTAAGGATCCTAAGATCCAGATCATACACTCTACGCCGGAGTTCTGGTCAAAGCATGTCCGTAAGGACTGTTACACAATAGGTAAGACGGTCTGGGAGACAGACAGGATAGATGAACGCTGGACGAAGTATATTCAAGAGGCGGGCGTAAATGAGCTATGGCTTCCTAACCAGTTCAATATCGATATCTTCAAGAAGGACCTACCCAAGTTACGCATGACGGATATTCCTCATGCGCACGACACAGAGGTATTCACTCCAGAAGTCAAACCCCTTGACCTCACATCCTTCGGTGTCTCTGACGACTTGTTTGTATTTGGCGCGGGGTTTCAGTGGACAGAGCGCAAGAACCCTCTAGGATTGATCACAGCCTATATTGCTGAGTTTGATGCAGATGAGCCCGTAGCGCTTGTCCTAAAGACGTATGCCTCGAATACGTCACAGTCCGAAGTGAGCAGAGTGCATCAACTTATCTTCGATGCACTGAAGGACGCAGGCTTTCCTGACGGACGAGCTAAGATTGCTCTTATCTCCCAGCTCTTGCCTTTTGATATGCTGCTGCAATTTCATAAGCGAGTAGACTGTGGGGTCTATCCACATCGAGGCGAAGGATGGGGACTGCATATTAGCGAGTCCATGCTCATGGAGACGCCTTGCATTGTCACTAACTGGTCTGGGTCTGCAACATTCTGCGATGAGAGTAATAGTTATCCACTTAACTATCAGATGACTCCAGTAAGCAAGATGCCTTGGTGTCCGTGGTATAATGCCACACAGTCATGGGCTGAACCCGATCTGATTCATCTGCGTGAGACAATGCGTCAGGTCTTCGAGGGCAGGAAGTCTTCTGAACTATCCGATAAAGGCGTGGCGGCAAGAGCTACCATCTATGACCGATATAATTTGGACACTGTAGGTAAGCTGATGAAAGATCGACTGGAGGAAGTATGAAGATTGCGATTGCGATGACAGCCTTTGATCGACCCGAGTATCTAGCGCGGACGTTAGATACATATAAGCGCCTACGCGGTGTAGATGAACATGACTTTTATTTTGTGCTTGAAGGGCCACATAACCAAGCAACAAAAGCAAAATGTGAACAAGTGCGTCAGGTCGCAGAGAGTTTTCCGCACCCAAACAAGACGATATGGGCAAGAGAAAAGAATGCAGGCGTAGCTCATCAAATATACGAGTCTAAGCAACGTTTGTTCGACATGGGGTATGATGCAGTCCTTTCTTGTGTTGATGATTTTCTTGTTGCTCCATATGCTTTGGATGCACTGTTACTCGCATACAGCGAGCTAGATGAATATACCTCTGACTTGTTTACAATTTGCGTAGGCAGTCCAACGTCTTCTTCTCAGGAAGATAAAGCTGCAAATCTTGATTTGTTTACAGCTGGCGGAGAAAACACCTTTTACCTAAAGACGCGAAAAGTGTGGACTGAAATTGAGCCTATCTACGGTGAATACATACGTAAGTTTATTACCCCACAAATAGAGCGTGGACATCCTACGCCGTATCGCAGTCGTCCCAGCGGTGAAATTCGTAAATGGTTTACGGAGATTTTAGGTCGGCCGTTAAACCCACCACTGTTTGCCTCTAGCCAAGATGGTTGCGTCGATATTGCATGTAAGATAAAAAATATCAAAAAGATGAAGACTTATGTGAACCACGCCAAGTGTTTCGGTGAAATGGGTGAACATGCGCGGCCTTCTTCGTTTCACAAAAGTCGGCATGGAAGGACAGTGCTACATGAATTTGATAGAGATGAAGTGTTAGCCGCTTTATCAACACCACGATTCAAGCATTGTACACCAAAGGAGAATCTTTAGTGGCAACTGAGATTAGAAAAATAGCCGCGCAGCGAGGAGGATTCGTCTAATGCAGATAAAAGCTAACAGTCCCTATGTGGCGACCCCTGGGCGTCCAAACTCTGAATTTACGGGAGGACCTAATGAGCCGTGGATCAGTAAAGAAGCAATAGCGAGGCTAGATGAATTACTCACACCGGATATGGTAGGTATTGAATGGGGGTCAGGGGCCGGGACAATTTGGTATGCTTCGCGCCTAAAGTTCCTGCACACTTACGAACACGAGAAAGTTTGGGTGGATAAACTACAGCTCTACGTAGACCGATACGCGGTAGATCCGAACGTGACTATCCACCACGCCCCCGCAACACAAGAAGGCGACAGCCAATTTTTAGGTAACGACGGTAGATATTATGAGCAGTATAGTATGGCGCTTGGTTCGCCGGATAAAGCCGATGTGATCTTTGTGGACGGTCGTGCTAGAAGTGCGTGCTTAAAGACAGCGATCCAAAAGTTAAGCTCGGGAGGTGTGCTCGTTTTAGACGACGCGAGGAGGGACCGCTACGACGTGTCGGTTGTCCCCTCGGAGTGGCTTTGCGAGGAGCATTACAATGCAGCATACTCAACTAAAATATGGCTCGCTCAATCTAAGTAATCTTGCTGTGTTCTTGTGAAATAGCTTTTCCTGTATCTCCGGTGAGAGCGTACGGATAAAGGAGATCATGCGCCGCCCGTGACACCTCTCCTTCCTGGCCGGGTCCGAACAATCACTCCCAAACACTAATCTATCTGCGTACTTCTCCACGAAAGCTGAGTTGCCTACGATTGCTGAACACCCAGAACCTGCAGATACATCGCCGTATAAGTTGTCGAAGTTATCCAATAGTCGGGAGGTGAGACCGTCGCGCTCTCGCCACCATTGTACGGCATGTCCTATGAAGTTTACTGTAGGAAATCGACGCAATGTTGCTGCAAACTCATCGAGTGTTATGCCCAGTACAGGCTCAAAGTGTATCAAGATGGGCACATTATATTGCTGCGCAACTTCTGCGTAGGACCACAGGTCGGGTGAGTCGCCTGGAGCATTAAACTTCAGCTCTCCAATGAGCTTTGCTCCTTTGTCGAGGTAAGCGGCTACGGTCTTCTGGTCGCTAGGGAGTGCATTGGCAGCAAAAAGGAAGCCATCATGATCCTGCGTAAACCGGTAGGCTGCTTCAGGGCCAAGTGCGCTTACTCTTAAGCCATCTTTGCCGTTTGAGGGCAGTAAGACGGTCAGGTCAATGCCCATATCTTTTTGGTGTTGGATGAAGTCCTCATCGCTGCGGTGAAGAAAATTTAGATGCTGATGGATGTCAATTCGCATGAAGGCAGATTACACCTATAAGAGATTTAAGGTGTTGCCAAGAGAACGTAGACTTAGCACGCTGGGCAGGCTATGAAGCTGCATTAGATAACTCAGTGTGCGCATCGGGTAGGAGGGATGAATACATGACAATCAACAATGGAAGGATCGCAGTAGACGACAAGGATATGGATGCGGTCGAAAAGAAGTACGTAGAAGTCGTAGAGCAGAAGATCCGTCTGGCCGATATGGTCAGTGCCGTAATGCAAGAAGCGCTCACTGGAAGGGTCCTCGAAGTAGAGAAGGCGAAGGAAGAATTTCGTAAGTCAATAGAGGATACAGCCAAGAAGTACGACGTTCCGGATGAAGCTAAGGATGGCGTTGTCTGGGAGTTATCCCGAGAAGAAGGCTGTTTCGTGCGGCAGATCGTAGAAGAAAAGGATCGGCCTAAGATCTCAAGTTCCTCAATAGAGATAATCTCTGAGTAGATTGACAGGCAACAACCTGGTAGCCTGAAGCCGTGAGCCTTGGCGTTACCGAGATTAACTTTGTTGTCACGAACCTCGAAGCAATTCGGGAGTTTTATGACGTTATTGCTGTCGAACGATCTACGACAGGGAAAGCAGGTCCCTACACAGAAATAACCACCGTAGCAACGCGGCTCACCTTGGTGGATGGCAAGACGCTCTACACCTTTGTGGATCGGGACGTAAACGAAGACTACTACTATAGAGTCCGATACTACAGCACTACGAGTGGAGTAAGCTCGGCACCGGGCGATCCTGTACAAGGATCACAGGACCCAGCCTTACTCGTCCTCACCGTAGACGAATTGAAGACGAACTACCTGTTTGGCCTTGATATGACTGACGATCAGGGAAACGAATTTCCTGAGAGCCTTTATGAATGGTACATCAAAAGCGCTGTCTCATTGGCCGAACAACAGCTTGACCTACCGATCCGCCCCATAAAGTTTTCCGAAGAACCTGAGCAGCTTGATCTATTTCGACAGGACTACAACAAGTTCGTTCAGCTACAACTGAACAACTTTCCAGTACTAAGTGTAGAGGAAGTAAAAATTGTTGTGCCTACCGACCAGACGGTCATCAACTATAATCTGGACTGGCTACAGATAGATAAGATTGCAGGTCAGCTGAATATCATCCCCGGATCGGGCAACTCTGGCGTTATGGCTTTAGGCGCGGCAGGAGTGATGCTGCCATTCTACTACCGTTCTACTAACTACTTACCTCTCGTATTCAAGGTGAAATACACAGCAGGCTTCACTGACGTTCCATACTCCATCAAGAACTACGTGGGTATGATGGCAGCGATAGGGCCTCTCCACCTGGCCGGTGACTTGATTATCGGGGCTGGTATTTCGCAGCAAACGATAGGCATGGACGGCCTCACTCAGCAGATTTCTTCAACCGCCAGTGCCACAAACTCGGGGTTTGGTGCGAGGATCGTTAACTACACCAAGCAATTGCAGCGTGAGCGTGAGACGATCCGAGCCTACTACAAAGGCGCGATGATGGTGGTGGCGTAAGTGACAGCCGCAGACGACGCCGTAATAGGAGTCTCCGGGAAAGCAGGACCACGAGTAGACTTCAACCTCAAACGGTTCAATGAGCTTGTAGAGCGCAGCCCTAGGTTTGTCTGGGAACGCGCCATGTTCTGTCCGTGCCCTTCCGTCAACGACCAGACTCAACAGCCCGATCCTAACTGCACGAAGTGTAAAGGCGTTGGCTGGCTGTGGTTTGGTCCTGCTGGATATATACCACCACCCGCTGCAGGAACATTAGACCCAACGCAGATGGCAGTCGTTGATAGAAATGGTGGTGCCGTTATCCGCGCATACATGGCCGAAGCCACTTACCGACAAGCTGGATACGATACATTGGGCACATGGGCCTTTGGGCAGATGCATGTCACTGTCCGTCCAGAAAACAAACTAGGGTATTACGATAGGCTCATAAATCTGGACAGCGAGATTGTTTTCAGTCAGCGCATATTATCTGGAGGTCAAGGCGTACTGGCTCTGAGATACCCTGCAATTGTCGTTACCTCAATTCAATCTTCTACGTCTGACTATCTGGAAGGGCGTGATTTTGAGGTAGTTGCAGGTGACGTAGTCTGGTTAGCGGGCCGTGCGCCAGCAGCAGGGGTTCAGCTCGCCGCGCACTATACTTGTCATCCAGCTTGGATCGTAACGAGCTACCCACACGTTATACGGGCTTCAGTGAACGATCGAAAGCCTAAGAAGCCTGTGGTCTCACCAGCAGGCAATCCCCAGAACTTACCTATCCGCGCTCGTGTGCAGCTAGAGTTCGAGAGAGAAGGGTAATGCTTAGTCTCAACGTAGACATGTCTGAGTTTGATGCATACCTACAAGCTCTTGTAGATACCTCTGATGGCATTGCTGCTTCCGCAGCTCAGGTCATCTATGAAGACTGGCGATCCTTAGCCGAGCGAAGACTCAAGTCTTCCCGAGAACAGTATTTGGACGCACTTCAGCCTCCGCGTGCTGTTGCTACCGGCTTCGAGATTTCATTGGTTGGTACTTTCCCTGTATGGGTGGAAGAAGGCAAGGAGCCTTATGACGTAGGACAGGTCATCTTGAAGGGCCGAGAGTACGTGCGTGTCCCTTTCAAGCAGAATCCAGCGCCCAGCAAAGGAACAACCCCTGCATTTGGCGGCAGCTCCACACCTATGGGATACGGATATCGAGCGAAGCCTAGAGGTGTAGACTCTCGTGCTGGGGCTCTTGCCTCGGTTCAGGCTGGTCCGGGGGCTCCTGCCAGATTGACGCGCCGCGTCTATGGCGGCGGTCCTTCGACGCCATCTGGTGCTTATACAGATTGGCGAAGGGCGGGGCGTCGGGCAGAAGCGGGAGCGAATCTTCGTAAGCTCTATGCACACCACTCACGTCCTCTATACGGAGGTCAAGTCCATGATGCTCACTCAGGAGTAGGCGGTGTGACATTCAGGACTGTCAATCAGGACTCTAATTGGATTCACCCAGGCATTCAGGGGCGTCGGTTAGCTGATGAAGCTGTGCGCAGGTTTGGTGGACGTAACCTTGGTCTTATCGTCTCAAAGCATATACAAGGATTAGGAGGTCCGGGAGTATGATTGAGCGCCATATCTATACAGCATTGAAGAACGGTATTGATGAGCTAGAGGCCCATCCCCTCAGGCTTGAGCGTATCTTTCGCGACTACTACGGGCTGGCGCAAAAAGAAGTAGACACTATCCGCACGTACTTTGAGGCCAATCCACCTAGCGTCATTCATAACTACGCCCGAGAGAACAGTTCCTTTCCTCTTTACGCAATCATATTGCAGGGTGCAGAAGAAACCACCAAAGTGCTGGGTGAGTACGGCGGTATGGTGGACCTAGAAGAAGCGCGAGCCATCGATGATTCGACAGCCCTAGGCGCAAACATATTTGGTTCTATTTTTACCTACAACTACGAGATAATTACTTATGCTAAGTTGCCTGATGTAGCCTTGTACTACTACTATCTGGCTAAGTACTTTATGATCAGAGAACGGGATTATTTCATAAGCCAGGACTTATTCGACCTAACTTTAGGCGGCTCTGACCTCGCTCCTGACGCACGGTATATGCCCGCATACCTGTTCGGTCGCACATTGCGCTTCTCGTGTCAGTGTGAGATGGGTGTTATCGGGGATGTAGTGCCTAGAGCAGACAAAGTATCCGGTGTTCACATTGGCGTAGGCGTTACTGTGAAAGGTGTTTAGGATGGCGACGAAGAAGAAAACTAAGAGGACACGTAAGGCTACGAAGGTTACGAAAGCCGTACCTGCTCCGGCGGTAAAAGCGGCACCTAAACCTAAGGTAGTG
>CEOQ01040100.1_pt1 | contig 12530 bp, 9 predicted proteins | sample 361351 | NCBI WGS metagenome assembly CEOQ01 (sample SAMEA2619907, study PRJEB7988) | marine metagenome | biome: marine biome (ENVO:00000447); feature: deep chlorophyll maximum layer (ENVO:xxxxxxxx); material: "saline water (ENVO:00002010), including plankton (ENVO:xxxxxxxx)" | depth 60 m | reverse complement strand
ATCACTGATTCTTGCAGGAAATAGGATTCACTGGTTTGCAGCCACGGACCCGTCCGCCTGGGACCAAGCTTCTGAAGCTCTGACGAAAGCTCAGATGGAGGGCTCAGGTTTTGATGAGCAGCGGACCATCTTAAATAGCATTACTAATCCGGGGGGCGGCCCAGCAACAAACACATACTTCCGCTATTACCGCGCAAGCGATAATTTTTTTGCAGTCGGTGCTCTGAGTCATGGACTGAGGGCGAAATTCTGTCAGGTGCTTCATGTGGTAGACCCTCGCACAGGTGATTTTGATATGAGCCGGCCTGAGGATTATGACAGGCTCGTACGATTCACCCGCGAATGTGAAGATGTCATTAGAACCCAGTCAGCCGAGTATTGGATTTCAGAGTTACGTGCTGCGGGCGTGCCGTCGGGTCCATTTAATTTCCCTCATGAAATATTTGATGAGGAGCAAATTACGACAAATAATTTTGTACTGAGCATGGAGCACTCGAAATTAGGTGAGTACAAGACATTCGGTACTGCAATCAAGATGGACAAAACACCGGTTTTTCCGACCGAATCTTCACCTGGATTAGGTGAGCACACAACTGAGATACTCGCGGAACTGGATTACACAGAAGATCATATCGATCGATTAATACAGGATAACGTAGTGATCCAGTCCGACTAACTTGTTAGTAGGATCAGATTGCCGACTCCTATTCCTCCAGATATACTTCAGTCTTGGCGATCTCCCCAGATCGATTGGGTCCGGAGCCCGAAAGATGTCTCCAGTGTGAATTAATGATGTGTCTGTTTAGGCACGCTCCGGTTAATTAGGAGACAAATATGCAGTGGAAACATTTGGTAATTTTCTTTTCTCTCTTGCTCTTCGTAGTTGGGTGTTCCGACAACGATGAAAATGAGTCTGTTTCAAGTGAGGCGAGCGAGCCTTTCAAACTTGGACTGATATTGGTGGGGCCAAGGGATGACAACGGTTGGTCTCAGGCACATTTCGAAGGTGCTAGTCACGCCATTGAAAAAGTCGGTGGCGAAATGATAGTGGTCGATAAAGTCAATCCGGCTGATTCACCGAATATCACAGTGCCGCAAGTAGTTGACGACATGATTGGGCAGGGCGCACAACTCATTATTGCCACATCAGATGATATGAAAGATGGCATTCTTGAAGCGGCTGCGGCACACCCAGATGTACCAATGATTCATGCATCAGGGGACTCTGCATGGGCGGATGGCAAGGCATATCACAGTGAACTGCCAATGCTTGCCAATATCATGGGTAAAATGGAATACGGAAAAATGATTGCTGGCTGTGCTGCAGCTTTGCAGTCAGATACAGGTAGAATTTCGTATCTCGGGCCACTTATAAATGATGAGACAAGACGTCTAGTCAGCTCGACCTATCTCGGGGCAAAACACTGTTGGACTGAAGTTGCTGGAAAATCAGCTTCGGATTTGAAGTTTAATGTTAATTGGATTGGCTTCTGGTTCAATATTCCGGGAGTGACGCTTGATCCGACGGTGGTTGCAAACGAATTCTTCGCATCTGGGACTGATGTGATAGTTTCTGGCATCGATACCACTGAGGCAATTGTGGAGGCAGGAAAAAGAGCTTCAGCGGGTGAGACTGTATGGGCTGTGCCTTACGACTATGAGGGTTCTTGTAGCGAAGCACCGAGCGCATGTCTGGGTGTTCCGTATTTCAACTGGGGACCGTCATACTTAGACGCCATCGAATCTGTTAGCAATGGGTCTTTCAAGGCAACATTTCAGTGGCTCGGCCCTGACTGGAATGATATTAACGATCACGATACGAGTATGATTGGATTCCTTAAGGGCGATGGACTTACGAGCGAGAACTCCAAAGAACTGGATAAATTTACCAAGGCTCTAGGAGATGGCTCACTCAATTTATGGACGGGTCCATTGAATTATCAGGATGGAAGTTCTTTCCTCGGCGAGGGAGAATCGGCCACCGACTTGCAAATTTGGTACATGCCTAGTTTGCTGGAAGGCATGGATGGTCCTGCAGAATAGGAGAATATTGGCAGGCCACTAATGAGTCTTCAACTTCGTTCGATCACTAAAACATTCGGACCGATAGTTGCGAATGACTCATTGTCTCTCACTATTGAATCCGGTGAAATTCACGGATTACTTGGAGAAAACGGAGCCGGAAAGTCTACTTTAGCAAAAGTACTTTCCGGCTTTGTTTCGCCTGATTCCGGAACCGTTGAACTCGACGACGAACAACTAAAATTATCTTCTCCAAGTGCAGCAGTCTCTTCCGGGATTGGAATACTGCACCAAGAACCATTAGTGTTTCTAGATTTCTCAGCTGTCGACAACATGCTGGTGGGGTCACCTCGTGATGGGAACCATACAAAGGATCTCGCTGAGGAACATTTACTTAAGATCTGTGAGCAGTTCAACTTTTCTATAGACCCACTTATTCCAGTTCAAAAATTAAGTGTAGGAGAAAGGCAGCAACTGGAGATTGCCAGGCTGTTGTGGCTAGGAGCACGAGTTTTGATACTTGACGAGCCGACTACGGCGATATCAGGTTCCCAACGTGAAAATCTTTTTCGGACGATCCGGTCACTTGCAGAAGCAGGGATGTCGGTGATTTTCGTTTCGCACAAACTCGAAGAGATTCAAGAGATTTGCAGTCGGGTCACGGTGCTGCGTCAAGGCCGCATCATGGGAACAAAACATTTACCCTGCCCGACGAGTGATTTAATTGATTTGATGTTTGATCGTGAGTTGAAACCACAAGGACGTAAGTCATCAGACTCTCTGGGAAGTATTTGTCTGGAAATACGTGGTCAGGAAGTCACCACACATTTCGAATCAGGAAAAGTCGATATGACTTTTCGCACTGGTGAAATAGTTGGATTAGCTGGCTTAGAAGGGGCAGGGCAGCGAGATCTACTTCGATCGATTGCCGGATTGGACGACACCGTCACTGAAGGTGTTTTTTTTCGAAGCAGAGATATCGGTGGTGATAGCTATATTCACCGCATGCAATATGGATTTCATTACCTACCAGCTGACCGAGGCCGTGAAGGATTGGTCGACGGGCTGACTATTACCGAACATGTTGCTCTTGCATCCCCTCAGAGGAGTATTGCCACCGACTGGAAATTAGCGCGTGAAGAGTCCAAGAAAATCATTGATAAGTTTTCTATAAAGGGAACGCCTGAATCAGTGCCCGCGTCACTCTCGGGCGGCAATCAGCAAAGACTATTGTTGGGATTAATTCCTGATAACCCAACCGTACTCCTGATGGAGCATCCAACAAGAGGCTTAGACATCGAATCTGCGGCATGGGTCTGGAAATACCTGATGGGTCTTACCGAAGAGGGAACCACGATCTTGTTTTCTTCCTCAGATTTTGATGAATTGATGACTTACTGCGACCGGATTTTCGTTTTTTTTGAGGGTGCGATCATTCAAGAATTAGCGTCTGTTGAGGCTACGACAGAGAGGCTTGGTAGTCTGCTCGGAGGGGTGAAGTAACGTGTTCGTTCGCAACGATCTTCTCTTTTTAGGGCTGGGTATTTTGGTGCCGGTTTGTGCAAGTATGCTTGTGTTTTTATTTGTTGATGCTCCGCCATTACGTGCTACAGAACTATTTTTTGAGGGTGCCTTTGGGAGTTCGCAAAGAATGGGTGACACTTTGATGATTTGGGTTCCACTGCTTCTAGCTTCCAGTGCTCTGATTATCACCTTTAGCGCAGGTATGTGGAATATCGGAATTGAGGGACAGATAATTGCAGGTGCAGTAGCGGCATCATTCGTAGCCAGGGAATTTGAAGCGTCGACTCCTGTGGTTCTAACGGCGATGATCGTCGCTGGCTTAATTGGAGGGATGATTTGGGGTGGACTGGCTGGACTTCTTAAAGTGAGAGGTGGCGTGAATGAGATTTTCGGGGGCCTAGGTCTCAATTTTGTGGCAACTGGTTTAGTGGTGTATTTGATAATGGGTCCATGGAGTAGAAGAGGGATTGCATCTACAGGGGGCACCGAACCATTTCGTCCTCAGGCATGGTTTCCTACACTCGACGGGTTACGTGTGTCGCCGCTTTCAGTTTTGCTGGCGATTGGTGTTCTCATTTTGGTGCTTTGGTTCCTGAGCCGGACAAGCTATGGACTTCGACTGCGGGCAACGGGGAAAAATCCTCTTGCTGCTTCTCGGTTTGGCATTCGGACTGATGCTTATTTACTCCTGTCATTTTTACTAGCTGGCGGGGTTGCCGGCCTTGCCGGAGTGACACAGGCGGCAGCCGTGTATCACCGACTTGTACCCTCTATTTCCGGCGGATATGGATTCCTCGCAATTTTAATTGTGCTTTTGGCGGGATTTAGAGGTCAATGGATTCTGCCAATAGCGTTATTTTTTGCGGCGGTGTCTATGGCAAGCTTCCAATGGCAACTTCAACTGGGTCTGCATTCATCACTAGGAGGGGTTATACAGGGGATATTAGTGCTCTCCGTACTATTGTTGTCAGGTTATCGCGCTATTTCCTACATGCGGAAACCGATCTCTGAGGAGGGTGATGCTTGATGGAAGCAGCAACAGTCGCGATTATTATTGCTTCCTCCACTCCTCTCGTATTTGCAGCACTAGGAGAAACACTCACAGAGAAATCTGGTGTCGTGAATTTGTCATTAGACGGCAGCATGCTTCTCTCGGCGATGACAGGCTTTGCTAGTGCCTATCTGAGTGGAAGTGTAGAGCTTGGCCTATGTGTAGCGATGTTTACTTCTGCTACCGTTGCGTCTGTTGTGGCTTTTGCGGGTATCAAACTGAGACTAAATCAGATCGCTGTTGGCCTAGTTCTGACTTATTTTGCGACAAAGGCGTCGGCCTTATTTGGCGGAGATTTCGTAAGAAAGCCAGGTCCTTCGATTCAAAAAATGTCGATCCCTGGACTTGAAGAGATACCGTTTGTAGGTGAAGCTGTCTTTCAACAGAATCCGTTGGTATATCTGAGCATTGTGCTCGGTTTCGTACTGTTTGTGTTCATGTTTAAAACTCGGAGAGGGTTAGACTTGCAGGCGATTGGAGATCGTCCTGAGGCTGCATTTTCACGCGGGATAAATGTGAATTTGCAGCGTTATGTGTATACGATTCTTGGTGGCGCACTAGTAGGACTCGGAGGAGCAGCATTTTCACTCGACGCGAAAATGGGTTGGTCTGATGGTCACATAGCGAACTATGGCTGGATAGCTCTGGCTATTGTTATTTTTGGTGGATGGCATCCGCTGCGCGCTATGTTTGGATGTTATCTATTTGGATTGATTCAGGTATCCGCCTTGGAATTGCAACCAGTATTACCTGACCTAGCCCAGGTGCTGCCGATTGCTCCTTTCCCTCTGATGATTGTGGCACTTGTATTCATTAATCTACGAGTCGTGCATTCCGTTACCGACCGTTTAGGTGGCATTGGTAGTTTGATTAAAGGCAGGGCACCATCCGGTTTAGGTGAATCCTTTTGGCCTGACTAGAGATGACGTATTAGGGGACTTGCGTTCTTCGTGAGTGCAATCTACATTATTTCTCCTCGGGCTAATGTAGACAAAGAAGCCGACCTGAAAAATTGGAGTCGAATCTGTCGAATAACCTAGAACGCCATGGGCTTTATTTACTTCATGATCGTGAGGCGGTCCTCGCGGGTATTGATCAGCTCGCCGATAAGATTGTTGCGGCTTATGCGGCTTACGAGGTTATCAATCTTGTACCAGTAATTACTGGTGGTATGCAATTCGGAGCTACTCTACTGACGGCATTGGAAAAACGGAGTCCTGGAAAATGGATAGTGGCGCCAGTTTTTGCCGCTGCCTATATGAATGATCAAGTGATTTCCAAGCCGGCGATTGAGTTTCCCGGCACATTTGCCGCACGCATAAATGAAGACACGCCGGTTTTGATAGTGGACGATCTGCTCGATAGCGGCACCACAATTAGTGAATTAATTAGACAAGTTCTTGCGAAAGGTATCCCGGAGGTGCAGCTCGCAGTACTGCTCGAGCGTAATGTCCCGCGCACAGTGGACGTGCGGCCGGATTTTTGCGTGTTTGACCTAGAATCTGATGCCTGGGTTGTAGGGTTTGGTATGGACAGTGAGCAACGATTTAGGGGACTTGACGCTATTTATTTGCAGCAAAAGTAATCAAAGCATCAAAAAATACCCTGGCACCCCTCCCAGACTCGCGCTGATTAGGAAATATGTGGTTAGATGTGAACGCGGTAAAGCGTAAAACCCATACAATGAATATATCGTGTCAGTAACCCACTATTGCCTTTAATAGGTTGCAATATTCGCATAACTTGTTCACTTAATGGTCAGTAAAAGGTTATATATTATTGTATATATCTATAGTTTCATTAAATTAGGCGGTCCGCATCTAATGCTATTTTCTGTATGTACGTGCGCTCGACCAGAGGCGCTATGATCTTTTTGAGAAGAGGATCGAAGATTATGACAAGAAGTGACGCCGAGTTATTAAATTTGCAATTTCACCGACAAGCTGTGCCCCCCGTATGGAGTAGTGGTGAGGGTGTCTGGTTAATCAATGAGGATGGTGAACGGTATCTGGACGCATCCGGTGGTCCAATGGTGGTGAATATCGGCCACGGGAGGTCTGAGGTAGCTGATACGGCACATAAACAGATCAGCACCCTTTCCTATGCGATGCCTGGTTATGCTATCGAATCCCGACTAGAACTCACCGAGCGCATTCAAAAATTGACTCCCAACGGTATGGATCGAGTCTGGTATGGAAGTGGAGGCTCGGAGGCTGTAGAAGGTGCTCTTAAATTCGCAATACAAACTCAGCAGGTCTCTGGCCGACCTGATAAATTCAAAATACTTGGAAGACAGAATGCCTACCACGGTAGTACTTTGTTCACTCTTTCGGCTGGTGACATGCCTGAGCGCAGAGCACCGTATCTAAAGCTGCTCCCCGATGTTGTACAAGACATACAGCCAGTGGCTGACTGTAATTGTTACCATTGTCCGCTTGGTCTGGAATTTCCAAGCTGCGAGCTTGCTTGTGCCGATGATTTGGAGACACGGATTCTCGCGGAAGGGCCGGAGACAGTTGCCGCATTTATTGCCGAACCGATCGTAGCCGCGGCAGCTGGGGTAGTGGCTCCTCCAACACCAGAGTATTTTACAAAAATCAGAGAGATCTGTGATAAGTACGATATTATCTTTATCGCAGATGAAGTTGTCACTGGTTTTGGTCGGACAGGCCTCCCGTTTGCTTCGCAGCACTGGGATGTTTTGCCAGACATCATAGTATTCGCTAAGGGAGTAGCTTCAGGATACGCTCCACTGTCCGGCTTCATCGCTCAAGACGCCCTCGTTGATCGGTTTGATGAGACTGGTCAACGCTTCAATACCTTATTTACTTATTCCGAACATCCCGTGTCCTGCGCGATTGGGGCAAAGGTACAGGAGATAATGGACGAAGAAAATTTAATTCAACGCTCGGCGCAAATGGGCGACTATTTGGGACGTAAACTGGAAGCGTTAAGCGAGATATCAATAGTAGGTGAGTTGAGAGGCCAGGGGACATTGCGCGGTATTGAGATAGTAGCTAATCAAGAGACAGGAGATCCATTTCCTGCTGATATTAATGTGGCTGTGGATATTCAGAAGCACCTGTATAAGCGCAATATACTCCATTATTTAGGATACTGGCGAGATGATTTAGGACAGGGTGCTCAACTGATCTTGGCGCCTCCATTTGTTATTGAAGAGTCTGAAATAGATCTGTTGGTTGAGACGCTCGGCGAAGTTCTCGACGAGAGAGGTGCCGCGTATAGGAAGATGTGAACACCGTTGGAACAGCTGACAAAAAACAGCGGAGGTTGTTCCTACCAGTTATACATCATATAAAGAGGCAGCGGATAAAGTTCTCAGCTTCTCGTGGTACTGTAAGATTTTCTCCTTCTTGAGTCGATCAGTAATTCTGAGTGTCTGAGATATGTAATTCTATCAATATCTCCCATCTTCGTTAGAATTCTATTGATCGTATAGATTTTCAATTCTATAAATGAACCAGTTCAAATTCTCACAGCTTCTCCATGAATTGTGAGAATTTGAACTTTTTATTGGTTTGGAAGGAGGCCAATATAATTATGCTAAAAGTGCAGGGTGTGCGAAGAATTCTAAATCTGATTTTTATATCGGCGATAATGTGTGTTTTGCTCGTAGCTTGTTCGTCGTCAGATGAACAAGTAAGTCAAGAGCCAATTGTTACGCAAGCGGCTTCCCCAGCTGCTGCAAGTACCACGGCAGCCGAAACAGCCACACCCACAGCTACGGTCGAAGCAGTGTCGTCTGGCCCGTATCCGGTTTCTTTAACGGATCTCTTGGGCCGTGAGATCGTGATCGAATCGGAACCCCAATCGGTGGTTGCCCTGAGCCCTACCGCTCTGGAATATATCTATGCTATTGGTGGGGAGGCCGCAGGCAGGCCATCAACGGCTCGGCATCCTGCTTCAGCAATGAGTGTCGCGGAAGTTGGGACTTCATATTCGCCGAATTTTGAGGCAGTCTTAGCGTTGAATCCTGATTTGATCATTGCAGACTCGGTTATACATGCACAGCCGAGATTTTTGGAAATGTTCGAAGGAATGCCTGCTCCAGTTATGATGGCTGGTGCGGCCTCATATGACGACGTATTACTTGCTTTGGAGCTTGTAGGTATAGCTCTGAATCGCCAGGATGATGCACAGGCTGAAATTGATCGGATTGAATCAGCATTTGAGTCAGCGAAGAGTAATCTTCCGGGTGATCTCACAGTTGTGGTGTTGATTGCCGATCGGGATAACACACTCTATGCCGCGAAAAACACCGCTTTTGTTGGAAATATTATCGGTGAATTAGGATTGGTTAATCCAGCTTCTGATTTACCGGATGCGGGTCCTTTCCCAGGATTCAGCACGGCTTCAATAGAATCAATGTTGATGTGGAATCCTGACTTTATTTTTACTATCACACCGGCACCCGAACCTGCTCCAAGACTGAGTGCCCTTTTAACCCGTATCCCGCCATTGCAGGGCTTGGGAGCGGTGCGGATGGGTAGTGTTCTTGAGCTATCAAATGACCTGGCTCTGCGGTCACCAGGACCACGAGTGGACGAGTTGATGGATGCTATTGTTGCAGCTCTTCAGTAGGACAGCGGGTCAGACAGATAGCCAAGTAAGATAGGCTTCATGAGATCTTTGTCCATCACGCACCGGAATATGTATGTACTTTTTGTCCTACTGTTCTTGTCTTTTGTGGCAAGCCTGATTTGCGGTACCGTACTGTTCGGCCCTGCAGACATAATTTCAGGGCTTTTTGTGCATGACTCTAGCATCGAGCATGCCATTATTTATCAGATACGGCTCCCGCGGGCATTATCTGCGGCTCTAGTGGGAGCATCACTTGGTATTGCGGGCTGTTTACTGCAGGTAACGACACGAAATCCATTGGCTGACCCGGCAATCCTCGGGGTCAGCGCATTGTCAGGATTAGCCCTTGCAGTAACTACATTGATATTCCAAGATGCGGGTCCTGTGTTGCGTGCAATTGCATGTGTTATCGGGGGCGTTATCGGTGCTGTCGCACTTCTTTTGATTTCTCGCGGTGTTGATTCTCCCCTGCGAATTACAGTCGTTGGAGTCGCAATTGGTGCCTTTGCGTCAGCCGGGATTGTGGGGGCTATCACCGGGTCCCGAGTAGTGTTGGAACTTGCGCTGGGATTCCTTGCTGGTGGGCTATATGGTGCTGGATGGTTTGATGCCTCCTTGTGGGTCGTGTGGATACCCGCTGTGTCCATTTTTATAATCTTTTTCACACGACGACTCGATAATTTAGCGTTAGGGGATGAAGTTGCCCGCAATTTAGGTGAACGACCAGAAATGACACGGGTCTGCGCGATTTTATTTAGCGGTTTAATCACTGGTGCTGCGGTATCTATCGGTGGGCTGGTATCTTTCGTCGGACTTGCGTCGCCGCATATTGCCGCTGGCCTAGTCCGTCGTGCGGGACCGAGTTTTTATATTGGGTCCATGATCGTAGGTATGTTCATCGTTCTGTGTGCCGATACCCTCGCCCGAGTCGTCATCAGTCCGTCAGAGCTACCTGCGGGTATTCTCACTGCAGCAATCGGGGCACCTATTCTCATATACCTAGTGAGGAGGGAGCTATGATTCCTAGGCCCCCCGTACTTTCCTGTTCAGATGTGCGGATTTCATATTTTAGTCAGACCGTTGTTGATGGGATCAGTCTCGAGGTGAACCGAGGTGAGCTGGTTACGATTATTGGTCAGAACGCAAGTGGGAAGAGTACGCTACTGCGCGCGTTTTGCAATTTGAAACCGATTGATGCTGGTGCCATGTATCTGAACGGAGAATCGATAGACGCGATTCCCGAACGCGACTTTGCTCGTCAAGTAGCTTTTCTACCTCAATCGTTATCCGTCCCGATGGGGCTGACAGTCGGTGACCTAGTGTTGCGTGGCAGGACCCCTCATTACCCAAAATATGCCATGCGAGGATCTGCCGAAGATCATGCTGAAGTTAACCGTGTTTTGGATCAAGTAGGTCTCGGAGCGAGCAGTGATAGAGACCTAAATTCACTCTCCGGCGGTGAACTGCAGAGGGTCTGGATAGCTTTTGCCCTCGTTCGAAATCCGGAGGTCCTAATACTTGATGAACCGACCAGTCACTTAGACGCTCACTACCAGAAACAATTGATGGAATTACTAGTGGACCTTAAGAAGCAAGACATAGCTATATTGACAGTCTTACACGATGTCTCTCTTGCCGTGGCATTTTCTGATCGACTGATCGGTTTGGATCAAGGAGCGATCGCCTTCGACAGAACTGTTAAGTACGGGAATCTAGCCGAAGATATTTCGCGTGTTCTGGAAATTGAAATAGAATCGATACGAGATTCCGAAGGAGATTTTTACGTCTCTCCAAAGTGGCGGTAGTGTGGGAGCGATATCGACTGGGCTTGAGTATCTGACGTAGGCGGTCTTGTCTTGATATATTCAAAATCATAGAGCAAATAAAATATTGACTTGAAAATATATCGTCCAAATAGAAGCGGGTGTGTATGTCAAAGAATCGGTCTTCAGGATTTCTCGGCGGAGTCAAGATATTAGATATTTCAGAGGGGATAGCCGCTCCTTTCTGCACAAAACTACTTTCAGACTTAGGTGCTGAGGTCGTTAAGATCGAAAAGCCGGCGATCGGTGACCGATCACGATCTCTAGGACCATTTCCGGATGGTGAGGAACATTTAGAGAAGAGTCCCTTTTTCTTTTTTCTCAATACCGGAAAGAAGAGTATAGAGATTGATATAGAGAGTTCTGAAGGGCGTGATTATTTGGCAGGACTAGTGCAGGAATTTGATGTCGTAGTCTCAAGTGATACATCGGAATCCTTGGATGATCGGGGACTGTCATTCGAACAATTTCATGCATGGAATAAGCGAACTATCCTTACGACAGTGTCAGGTTTTGGTTCGTTCGGGCCATATTCTCACTATAGATCCTCGCACATCGTATCTTGTGCTGTTGGTGGTTGGGCGGAGTCATGTGGCGTGCCCGACCGTGAGCCACTGCAGGCAGGAGGCAATGTCACAGAAACCCTCACTGGCGCCTACGCCGCTGTGGCAACACTAATTGCCATTCATGGCCGCAATCAGCACGGCTCGGGTGAACATGTCGATGTGAGCGCCCAAGAAGCAACCCTAGCTGGAGCGCAGCTACCGACACTATTTTATGAATATCGTGACCTCGTTCTCGGGAGATATTCCAGTGTCGGATCAGGTGCGGGCGGTGCATTTATGCTTCCGACCCGCGAGGGTTATATCGGACTTAATGCGCTGACCGCGGCTCAACGAGTGCTACTGTGTCAATTTTTGGGCCGTCAAGACATTGCTGATGACCCTAATTGGGATGGCGTGTCATGGATGAATCCGGATGACCGTATTGAGCAGCTCCGTGAAATCTATCGTGAAGCCCTTGAGGATCGATCAGCTGAAGAGCTTTTTCATGAGGCGGCGGCATGGAGAGTCCCGTTTGGCCTAGTCCCGTCACTCACAGAGCTCCCTAAGCTGACCCCTCATATTGAGCGAGAATTCTACAGCCAAGTGACTCATCCTGTGGCAGGGAAGGTTAGTGTGCCTGGAGTTCCGTTTAAATCGACAGTCAGTGATTTCACGATAGAAAGACCTCCGCTTCTGGGTGAACACACCGAGCAATTATTAGAGACTGTTGACCTGGTTGAAACGGACGCCAATGCTCCGGATCCAATTTCCATAACAAATGAATTAGCTTTAAGCGGTCTTAAGGTTCTTGACTTGTCTATGTTTTTCGCTGGCCCGGTTTGCGCTCAAATATTAGCTGATGCAGGAGCTGACGTGGTTAAAGTTGAGTCAGTACAGCGTATCGATGGTTGGCGTGGTAGCGGGACAGCCGCGGGGCTAGTTACCGAGGGACCGATTGCGCCA
>CEOQ01069248.1_pt1 | contig 12572 bp, 11 predicted proteins | sample 361351 | NCBI WGS metagenome assembly CEOQ01 (sample SAMEA2619907, study PRJEB7988) | marine metagenome | biome: marine biome (ENVO:00000447); feature: deep chlorophyll maximum layer (ENVO:xxxxxxxx); material: "saline water (ENVO:00002010), including plankton (ENVO:xxxxxxxx)" | depth 60 m | reverse complement strand
TCCCCATTTCAATCCTTTACCCACCCCAATATTCTCTCCGAAACGTCCCCACATATCGACGGAACGATGATTGAGATCAAAATATGTACGAGGTCGTTTTGCAAATGCGTTAATCCATGCAAAGGAATGATCCGTCGCCCCTGAACCAGGACCTGATTTATCAAAAATAGTGACTTCAGCGCCTTGTTCAGACAAGTGGAATGCTACTGAGCCACCTACAATACCTGCACCAATAACAGCTACTTTCTTCATGATTCCTACCTATTAGTTTTTAGATTATTACAATCAATATGTTTATAGTCGATTCTCGATTCTCGATTCACTCTTCTTCATTGACCTCCAGGCAATCATTGTAAAAACTATGGAAAGACCTACGATTGCAGCCCCGATTGCATATGAAACATGATAAGAGAATATAAAAGCGTCTACAGAGTTTGGCGAGGATAATGCGTCTAAAATATCCACATCTGAAACAGTTGATTCGTATAAAGAAGTAAAAGCCCCACCTAACAAAGTTACAGAAGCTACGCATCCTAACCCTCTTGAAATTGAGGATATAGCGCCTCCACTTCCGAATTCCCTTACCTTAATCGTTCCCATTACCAAGTTCAAATTCGAACTTTGAAAAAGCCCTGTACCAAGACCAACAAATCCAATTCTTATAGCAATCTCAAAGATATTCGAATCTCCGTCTAAGGATAAATACGTTAAAAGAGTACAAGAGACTATTGAAAGACCAATCAAACTTACTATTGGTGAATCAATTTTATCTGATACATACCCTCCAATTGGGGCAAATATAAAAATAGCCAACGCATTTATAAATAGGAACATAGCTAAGACTAAGTCAGGGCTTTCCAAGATTGTTCCCACATAATAAGGAAGGATAAAAAAATTGATAAAAGAACCCATAAAGAAAAATAGGTTTGATAAAAACCCAGATACTAGGACGGTATTTTTTGTCAGCTCAAGATCTATTAATGGATTATCTGTCGTTTTTTGTCGGAATATGAACAATTTCACTGCCGCTAAAAATATAACCAGAAGGAATACAATTTCCGCTCGCAGATATCCTTGTGAGCTACCACGTTGGAAAATAGTTACCAAAGAAATCAAACCCAAAAACAACAGAAAAGCACCTAACCAATCATAGGTATTTTCCTTTAACAAGTTTGATTTCTGCTGTACCCCAATACCTTTCAAAAGAGTTAAAGATCCAATCAATGCAATTAGACAAAGAGGAACCCGACCTAAAAATATCCATTCCCAAGAAAAATACTCCAAAGTAAGGCCAGCAAAAAGAGTTCCGGTTATCATGCCAACACTCCCTATACTAGTCATTATTCCCAAGGAACGTCCCCTTATCTCCGGGGTGACCATGGACGTGATTAGTGCGGGAGCAATCGCTAACAAAGAGGCGTTCCCGAAAGCCTGAAAGATTCTGAAAATAATTACAGTGCCAATATTTGGTGCTAGACCTATGGCTATCATAGACAACGTGTAGGCTAGGAGACCAAAGACAAATACTTTACGGAGTCCTATTATGTCTCCCGCTTTCCCTAAGGGCAGTTGTAGAGCAACGGTCGTAGAAAGATAAAAGATTATCATTAGATATACAACGTTTGGTGGGGAGTTGAAATAACTGGAAATTTTCGGAAGGGCAACGTTGACACTAACATCGAGGGCGCTTAGAAAAACCCCGGAAGAAACGATCAGAATTTGCACCCAATGAATCAAGGGAAAAGACTTTTGAGTTCTGTTAACTATTTCTTTATCAATAACGCACTATCGAATAATTTATAGAATCATTTTTAGGGAACCATGAAGGAAGTATAGATAAGGGAATCATGAAACTCCATACTACCGTCTTAAGCATTTATTTACGTTTGAAAATGGCGCTTAAATTTGAAAATAAGGACCAAGACAAGAGCAATTAATAATAAGGAACATACCTGAAATAGATAGGGCAGATAAGCGGCGCTAATAAGGGAAAGTCCGATGAAGGGCCCCAAAGCAGAACCAAAGTCTTGGAAAGTGTTATAGACCGAGAATACCTCAGAACGAGAATGTTTCTCTGCTATTAAACTAACCAGGGGTAAAAGCTGGACTGTTAATAAAACCCCTCCAACAAAAACTAATAAAAGCATAACGGTAATAAATTCCGGACTGTCGCTTATTCCTAGCAGCAGCAACCCTATCGAAGTAATAGCCACGGAAAAAATTAAAACTTTTAACCTTCCATACCTATCAGATATATAACCTCCAAAAGGACCAACACCAACCTCAGCCAGACTCCGAAATCCAAGTAAGATACCCGTAAGGCCCGTGACTGTTACAGTAAACATTAATAGGTCAAACTCGACACCAAATTTGGCCCTGATGAAGTGTCCTAAACTTGCCGACATTAATCCAGAAATAACTATCCCCACCGTGAGGCCACTAATACCTAGCAAAAACACTTCTCGGTCTTTTAATAGGGACAAGAAATTACGATTACCTTCATTTGAGTTAGTGCTGACATTTGATGAGCCGTAACGAGAATATTTCAACCAGCAAAACCAGCTGAGCAACGTAAAAACACCAAATATTAAAAATGTCATTCGATAGCCGAGATAATCGGAAAGCAACCCGCCAAACACAGCTCCTCCTATAGACCCTATCCTTATGAGGGAAGCATTAGTGGCTAGATATAAGCCTACGTTTGCTTCACTACTAACATCTGATGCTATCCACTGTGATACTAATCTCAGCACAGACCAACAGGCTCCCCATAAAAGTCTAGCCAACAATAAAACTATGAAACTAGTGGAAAGTGCGTACATCGCTAGAACACCCAAGGAACCGATCAGAGTCAGCTTAAACGGTCTGTAAACTCCAAATTTATTCACAATATATGAACTTAAAGGATTAGTGAAAAATCTAACGAATCGATTTGCAGATAAGAGAATTCCCACCTGGAAAATTGTTAATGACCAGAATTCAGGTCGGGATGGCATGACCACATATAACATCGCATCACCAAGTAATGCAGCTGCAACCCCTAAGCTAGTTACTATCAGGGGAACTGGGGGTAAATTATCTTTATTCATTTATCAAAAGCATTGGTATTTAACTGTTCAGACGGGATTGGATACACTTACAAAGACTCCAGTACCGGAAAATAATAACAGTGTTGTTCCTCGAGTATTAAAAGTAACTGTTGAATATATACAATTCAGGTAAGACGTATCGCAATTCAATAATTTGGGATGTTAACATGACTTCAATATACGTATTAGGCGCGGGAACACCGACCCCGACGGCACAAAGATTCGGTTCCTCATTTGTTATAAAAACCGAAGATAATCAAATTATGTTAGATTGTGGACCTGCAGCTACACACAAACTGGTTCAGGCGGGACTTTGGCCGACTGACATAGATCATCTTTTTTTCACTCATCATCACTTTGATCACGATATTGATTATCCATGTTTTCTTCTTTGCAGGTGGGATCAAAGCATAGGGAACGAAAGAACCTTAAAAGTTTTTGGCCCAGCTTTAACTGAAAAGATTACAAATGGAATTCTTGACGAGAAGACAGGATTATTTGCACACGATTGGATAGCAAGAGTAAACCATCCATTAAGTCAAAAAGTTTATGTCAATAGGGGAGGAACCTTACCGAGGAATCCACCATTGGTCGTATCAAAAGATGTAGTACCAGGTAAGGTTTACACAGGGAAAACGTGGGAAGTCTATGCGGCAGAAGCTAAGCACGTTCAACCCTACTTAGATAGTCTGGCATATAGATTTGAGACCAAAAGTGGAAGTGTAGTATTCACGGGAGACACAGAACCTTGCGAGGCAGTAACAGCCCTAGCAAACAACGCGGATGTGATGTTTTGCATGTGTTGGGATGAACAAGAAATCATGGATGATAACGGTGAAAACCAAGGACAGTGTGGAACAGATGGGGCTGCCTTAATGGCGCAAGAGGCAGGTGTGAAGAAATTGGTCTTAGTTCATACAGGGCCTCACCTATCCCAAACCGATGTGAGAGAAAAAACTCTAGGTCATTTATCCAATATTTTCCAGGGAGAGATTGTTTTCGCGGATGAACTCATGAATATTAATATGAATCCTCAAAATGCGTGATTAAGACAATGAATCGGTTCATCTTAAATTAAATTGCGGCTTAATTTAATATGGATATCTAAACTTTGTATTCCTGTTGCCTTTTTAATGCTTCTAAATAATAGTAGTCGGCATAATTGATCCCGACATCTATCTCACTATTAGCAGGTTTATTACCAGTATTGTGCAAAAGTAAAAAGCCCCCATTACTTCCAATTTCTGAAAAATATGAACTCGAATTTAAAGATTCAAGTATGTCGTCTGCCAATTCAATATAAGTATGCTTTTTATCACTTACAAAACTTGATAGTTCATAGAGAGCTGATGCGATTAATGCAGCGGCGGAGGCATCTCGTGGTTCGTTTGGAATATTAGGCGCGTCATAATCCCAATATGGGATGTTATCATCCGGCGATCTATTAACGATAAAAGTTGCAATTTTTTCAGCAAAACGCAGATATCTTTCATCACTGGTCATACGATAACACATTGTAAAACCATATAGGCCCCAGGCCTGCCCGCGTGACCAACTGGACTCATCGCTATATCCCTGGTGTGTATATTTCCCGTTAATTTGGCCATTTTCTGGATCATAATCTACTAAATGGTAACAAGATCCATCAGATCGATAATGATCTTGCATTGTTAAGTCTGCATGTGACAGAGCAATATCGCGATAAGTTTTGTTACCTGTGATATCGCTTGCCCAAAACAACATTTCTAAATTCATCAAATTATCAATTATCACGGGATACTGCCACGTTCCGTGATCCCATGACCTAATGCACCCAACTCTGTTATTAAATCTTTTTATCAAAGTATCAGAAGCTTCAATAATTACGTCCTTATATTCCTCAATTTGTGTGATCCTGTAGGCATTACCAAAGCTACAAAAAATTAAAAACCCTAGATCATGTGTATTTGTTCGATTTTTAGCCTCGTTGAGTTTTAACGTGTTAAGCGTTGCCGAGTCCTTCCATTTGTAATCGCCCGTGAGTTCATACAGATACCAGAGACTTCCAGCTGGAAACCCACAGGTCCAATAGTTTGGTGAGGCAAAAAATAAGCCGTCTTTCTCTGAATAAAAGCGTGGTACTTCGTTTGTTTCGGGAATATTTTGCAAAAAATAGGAAAACTGCTCTGAAATCTTTGTAATTATCTGTGTGTCTTTCGTCATCGTAAGTCACCTGTATGTGGTTTATAAGTGTTAAGAAAATAAAATTGTATTGTAATTAGAATAAGATAGGTAGAAACGAAACAAATGAATGTAAATAAGCGCCTTGCTTGATCAACATATCAAAAGTGTAATCACAAAACTTTGAATTCTTACTCTCTAATCCTTGTATTGTCATCGTCCGTCTTTCATGCCTCCTGGAATCTGTTATTCAAAAGAGGACACAACAAAGAAGCATTTATATACCTGGTACAACTAACAATTTGTATTTTGTTTGCACCTGCCGGAATTTATATGTTTCTTATCCAGCATATGACTTCTACAGCATATTTTTTTGTAATTGGAACTGGCTTAATACATGTGTTCTATTTTGTATTTCTAAGTCGTGGTTACTCTTTAGGAAATTTATCCGAGGTCTATCCGGTGGCCAGGGGCGTAGGCCCAATATTAGTGCCTGTACTTGCATACTTAGTTTTGAAAGAATCTATCTCTTTTTGGGCTTTCACGGGAATAATATTGGTCGTATTCGGAGTCCTAGTTGTATATTGGTCAAAGGCTTTTGTTTATATATTGACTAAGCCCCTAAAAAGTTTTCAGAGAGCAGATATTAAATATGCATTGGCCACCGGTATAACGATATCCATATACTCCATATGGGATAAGGCCGGAGTAGGTTATCTGCCAGGGTTTCTGTATATGTATTTACAATCCTTAAGTACAACCATATTTTTTTCCTTTTATTTAATATCCAAAAATAACATAGGGGCGTTAAAGGCAGAATGGAAATCAAGTGCGAAAGGAATTACTCTAAGTGCTATTTGTTTATATTCGGCGTATGGATTGGTCCTAACTGCTTTAGAGGCTTCAAAGGTAAGTTATTTATGGCCCATCCGTGAAACAAGCATATTAATTGTTGTACTGTTGAGTTATCTGATAGAAAAAGAGAAAATTCACACAGCTACTATAGTGGGATCTTTCGTAATTACTACCGGCGTGATGTTAATATCTTTGGCTTCTTGATTCAAGAATCGATTCCACTTTTTTCATATAAAATATAAAATGGTCCGATGCTATCTTTTTCTCCCGAATCCTCTCATTACAAATGGCTGATATTCTCCGTCGTCAGTTTAGGATCGCTGATGCAGGTATTTCACCATATTGGAATAAATGTTGCTTTACCTACGATAGCCCAACACTTCGGTGTCTCTTTAACCACAGTTCAATGGGTGGTTCTGGGAGAATCCCTCACTATAAGTGCTCTTCTCCTGCCCATGGGTCGGCTTTCCGACATCATTGGGCGTCGTACAATCTATATGCTAGGAATCTCATTGTTTGGAGTCATGGCATTCCTAGCAGGTTCTTCACCTTGGATGGCTACAGCGCTGGGTCTTCAGTCACCCATAATATTGATGATCTTCTTCAAAATATTCCAGGGAATAGGAGCCTCAATGTCTCAGGCTACAGGATTAGCAATGGTTACCTCGTCCTTTACCAAAACCGAACGAGGTAAAGGATTGGGTGCCCATGCATCTGTAATTGCCGTAGGTGCGGTAGGTGGTCCAATTATAGCTGGGCTTTTAATTACTTATTTAAATTGGCAATGGTTTTTTTGGATAAACGTTCCTCTTTCTGGGATAACTCTAATATTTGCGTTTTTCATACTCAATGGAATTGAATCCAGACCGTCACCCGATGAAGAGACAAACTTTGACTGGATTGGGGCGGCTCTCTCCGCCATTGCCCTCCTTACATTTTTATTAGTTCTATCCAATACAAGTCAACTTGGATGGGTACATCCGTATATTTTATTGGGTGGTCTGTTGTTCATAACGACGTTAATTTTATTCTCCTGGTGGGAACTTCGATATTCGAGTCCTATGTTGGATCTGCGATTATTTAGAGACAAACTGCTATCAGTCGGTATAAGTACCAATTATTTTTCATTTTTCGGAAGCAGCGCTTTCACATTTTTGATCCCCTTTTATCTTCAGGGAGTCCTGAAGCTAAATCCTGCCCAAGTCTCATATGTATTGATTCCTAACGCTGTTACTAGAGTCATACTGGGTCCTCTATCTGGTAATCTGTCCGACCGTTACGCGCGAAAGATATTTACAACTTCCGGCCTTGCAATTTGTGGTCTGGGATTGTTCATGATGGGCTTCATGGGAATCTCAACACCACTTTGGTACGTTATTATTTCTATAATAATTTTTGGGTCAGGTTTCGGCATTTTTATGTCTCCTAACAATGCGACAATTTTCAGAGGTTCAAGCGAGTCAAAACACGGGGTTGCTTCCGCCCTCGTTAGCCTTTCCAGAAACACTGGGAATATCACCGGTATCGCAGTAGCTACTGCGATTGTTGCAGCCACGATGTATGCAGGAGGTTATTCCACAGACGTAGAAGCAGTTATTACGGCGAAGACAAATAGTGGATTGTTGGAATTTTTCATCATAGGGATGAAAATAGTTTATTTTTTTGTGGGAACCGTACAAATAGGTTCATCCGTAGCACACTTTCTAGTCAAAAATCCTATTGATCAATAAAAAATCTAGGTATAACGAATACTTTCAGGAGGAAATTTGATAAGGCAGAGAATTTTGATCCTCTGTACGTTTGCTGTAACAGGGCTACTTATTACACAAATAGCCCCCTTTCTACTCCAGCAAATAATAGGACTCGAAGGAGGTGTAATTAAAGGTCCATGGAAATACAGGCTTTGTTACCTACTTATAATCCCGCCCCTCTATTATTTGATTTTGATCATAGTTGGAACAATATTCGGACAAGGTGAATATTTCAGAAACAGACTAAGATCAATTTTTAAAAAACTGTACTTCTTCATATCTAGAAAATAATTGGTATGAAATGACTAAGGATCAGTTGATTGTCTTCTTATCATCAGAAATCTGCTGAATAATAATCGTAGATACACCAAATATTATGATTATTGCACCCACCCAACTAATAATATCTGGTGTCACAGCAAATACCATGAAATCATAGCCAGTTACAAATATTAGCGTGGTAAAGGAGAAGGGGAGGACTAGGCTAGCATCTGCTCCTCTTAATGCAATAAGGTTGCAAACTTGGGCGCCGAGCATCAAAAATCCAATTCCTGATAATGCAATCCATTGGATCAGTGTCGGGGAATTCCAAACGAAGAATAACGATATACTGGAAAACAATAACCCCAATACATTATTAATCAATAAAATTTGTAAGACCTGTTCTCTTGTCGACAATATTTTGATTAATATAAATTCCAACCCCATAACCACAGCCGCAATTAACGCTAGTAGTGCAGCGGGTTCAAAAGCTGACCCGGAAGGTCGCAGAAGAACGAAAGCCCCTACTAGGCCAATTAACGCCGAAGTCCACCTTAATTTTCCAATTTTTTCACCCAGCAAAGGTAATGCGAAAATCATGGCAAATACAGGATTCAAAAAACTAATTGCTGTTGCATCCGAAACAGGTATGATAGCTGCAGCTGTGAACATCACCGTAACTGCGCTGAATCCACACAACGTTCTAATGACGTGAAGTTTAATGTCTGGCTTCTTAAATCTCATTGGAAAAGCCGAGTAAAAAACAAGAAGGCCTATGAAACCAAATAAGAAACGCGCTTGAGTTGCTTGAAGGGGATGCAGAGATTCACCCAGTAGGTCTGTTTGAACAATTTTAGCTAACACAAGACATGCTGCTACAAATGCAGACCCTATGATTACCAAGAAAATAGATTTGAGAGGAGTGGATTTAACTGAAATCAATTCGTTAGGTTATATTCCCTTTGAAATTAAAATTATAACCTTATTACTAATCCTTTAAAATGACACTGAGCACTTTAATCCCACCTCCAAGGTGATTTCATGGAACTGGGATTAAAGATCGACCTTTATTTTTATATTAGGTTAGCCGGAAGCGGCAACAGCGGCCCAGTCTATCTCATCGACTTGCATAGGTTCACAAGTTATCATCGCCAGCATTTCTTCACCAAGTGTCACGGATATATCATCAGGATTATCAGCCTCCCAAAGACAAATAAAAGTATCGGTATTTCCGTGAGGAATTGGATTCCAACTTTTGACGCATTTTGCAGGTGTTTGGCCTGTTGACATCGCCTTGGCGAATTCGACAGTCGATTCATCTTCCATAGCCGCAGAAAAAACATCTGCATCGATCTTTAGTGCGTGAACAACCATATATAACGACATGTATTCTCCTTCTTTATGTATATTTATTTCATTTTTTTAACATTAACATAGCAGTGATGATTTACACCAACCAAAATTCCAATCCAACATATGTAACCACGTAATCACCGATGACTTTATAATTTATCCATAACGAAGCTTACACTTAAAAAAAACGATTTAAAATGTCCAATCAATGTAGTTTTTCAGATTGCCCAGAATTAATATCACCTAGACACTCTTATTGCATCGATCATTTCGAATTAAGTCGAAGTGGTAACATCGATATCTGCCCTATATGCAAGAAAGGTAAATTCTCTAGTTCAATTTCGTGTGCAAATTGTCGGACGACTCTAACATTGAAACCTGGCGATGCTGATTTGAATTTCGCGGCAATCCAGCTTCTTTCTGATATCGAAAGAATCATAACAACCACTAATAAGAATTCAAAAATGAAAGAAGAAACTAATGTGCAAAACCTCCTGAATGATATGAGTATGGCGGTTGATAAATTCAGGAAAAGCTTCCTCAGTTAAAATTTCAAAAAAGGTTTGTGAGCCTAAATAGGATTAGATGACTTACTGCATTAGTGACCAGATTCAAAAAAGATACTTTGAAACTAATTTACTACTCGGAGCAATACTTTCCATTCAAAAGTATGAAAAGGAATTTCATTATTTGGAATCCGGTATAGAGACAGGGGAAAAAACATGCCTAACTATGAATCATGGAGAAATATATAATTGACTACAATTGACATAGACTCATAGCCAATAAAAATTACAAAGAGAGGTGATTGATCTTGGTATCACAATTGCGTATTTATACAATAAACGGTGGGATGATGGATTCCTGGGTTAAATTATTCAACGAACATCTAAAACCCAACCACGAAAAGCACGGAATACCGATAGAAGCGGCCTGGGTCAACCTGGACCGAACTGAATTTATATGGGTTAGAAGTTTCGACAGCGTGGATCAGATCGCAATTAAAGAGGCTGAATACTACTCATCCCCAGAAAGACTTGCGATCGGAGATCAGCCGTCTCAGCACATCGCCAAAACCGAAGTAAGAGTTATAGAGCGGACGTAGGATCAAATATTAACGTATAGAAATATTTTCCTAGACTAATTCAGACGAGATTTTCTCTGCGATCATAATGGTAGTCGCATTAGTATTGGACCTAACGACATCTGGCATTATTGATGCGTCCACCACCATGAGATTTTCCACCGAATATACATTGCAATGACTATCAACAACGGCAAAATCATCTGATTTTACTCCCATTTTACAAGTACCAGAGGAGTGATGCTGAGTCGTAACGTTTGCTTTTATCCAGTCGTCTAATTTTTCATCACTATCTATAACTTCATCTACGGGCGAAATTCTAGATAACTGAGCGGGTTCATATTCAGGCATAGCCGATATCTGTGCACATAATCTCACCGCGCCTCTCATTCGTTCGAGATCATACGGATCAGTCAAATAACAATAATTCAATAACGGTTGATGCCTTGGGTTAGAGGATCGTAAAGTTATCGTTCCCCTGGAGAGAGCCTTTTGTAGGGCAATACTAAAACCGGTCGGTATTTGAGCATCGTTTATATCAAAACCATGTGGTATATGCTCAGTCCTAATCTGAATTGGCCTCATCTGCATATCGTTCTTATACTTCGAACCTGGTGTTGTATACCTCATTCCAATCTGTAAGCCAGGAATCGAATCAGGATGTGGAGCCGCAGTTTGGTATTGCATAAAGACCGCAGGATGATCTCTTAAATTCTGCCCAACGCCAGGCAGATGTGCGTTCGTATCGATCCCGAACTGGGATAGATGTTCTGAATCTCCTATTCCACTTAACATCAGCAATTGTGGGGAGTTTATTGCCCCACCGCTAAGTATTACCCTTTCAGCCTTAATCCTAAACTTCTCACCCCCTGAAAGGGCCTCTACGCCAACTGCTCTCCCATTTTCTATAATTATTTTATTCACCAGAACGTCAGAACGTAATGTCAGATTGAGCCTATTCCTGGCCACCTGCAGATAGGTCAAAGCGGTACTCATACGAATACCATCAATTCGGTTGAAAGGATAAAATCCAACACCTGTTGAATCTGGATGGTTCATATCTTCTGTTCTGGGGTAACCAGCAGCGATACAAGCATCGAGAAAAGCTCGTGGACTCGGTAGTAATTCCTCACTTGTATAACGTTTAACGGGTATTAGCCCTGCCGAACCGTGAAAATCATCCCCTCCAAAATCTAAATCAGTCTCTGACTTACGAAAAAATTCTAATACGTCCTTGTAGGCCCAACCTTTGTTTCCCTGGCGTTCCCAATCGTCAAAATCGTCGGGTATACCCCGAAACCAAACTTGTCCATTTATCGAACTGGAACCCCCTGTTACTTTTCCTCTGGGTAAAAGAAATGGAATCTCTCTGTCAGGTCTAGCTTGTGCTTCATAACCCCAAGTATGAGAATAAGGGTCGTAAGACTCGTACCAAGCACTAACTCCATATCTAATATGATCAGGGAGATCTCTCTCCTGGGGATAATCAGGTCCTGCCTCTAGCAACAGTACTGATCTTCTTGGGTCTTCAGTCAGTCTTGAGGCCAATACTGACCCTGCCGATCCTGCTCCCACTATGATCGTGTCATACATCATATGAAGTCACCGTCCTTTCTCTTAAGAAACTCTCTATATTCTGCCCGCAGTCGCTCCGCCATCCACCATGTAAACGCCGCCATTACAGTAACTACTTTCATCACTGGCCAAAAACAACATTAACCTAGCCACTTCCTCCGGTTCACCATAACGACGTAATGGATTTCCCACAGCAAAACTTTCTTGTACTTCCTCAGTAGTTGCAAACCCATGCTCAGAAACTCGCATTTCCTCTATTGAGCGCATCATTCTAGTCTGTATAGGAGAGGGATTTACAGTATTTACTCTTATTCCCATATCTGAACCTTCCAGCGCTGCCGACCTCATCAAACCGATAACCGCGTGTTTGCTAGTAGAATATGGCGCCATGCCTGCAGAGCCTATACGTCCCGCCGTTGAGGAAGTTATGACTATACTTCCTCC
>CEOQ01078206.1_pt1 | contig 12583 bp, 7 predicted proteins | sample 361351 | NCBI WGS metagenome assembly CEOQ01 (sample SAMEA2619907, study PRJEB7988) | marine metagenome | biome: marine biome (ENVO:00000447); feature: deep chlorophyll maximum layer (ENVO:xxxxxxxx); material: "saline water (ENVO:00002010), including plankton (ENVO:xxxxxxxx)" | depth 60 m | reverse complement strand
GAGTATAATTGGCACTTCCCAAGGTATATCATTGCTTGAATCAGGTTGTGAGTTCTGTGGAGCATGTATAGACGTGTGCCCCACCGGAGCTATAGTGGAAAGGGAATATAAATGGGAGAAAGCCGAATCCAAAACAATAAGCACTTGCCCTCACTGTCCGGTTGGATGCCAGTTAGAACTTGAAGTAAGCAAAAGAAACAAATTAATTAGATCAATTCCAGTACGAGAGGCCGAATCAAATCGAGGTATGGCTTGCTTTAAGGGAAAATTCGGACTTGATTTCGCTAACAACAAAGGCCGTATTACAAAACCACTGATCCGAAAAGACGGAGTGCTGCAGGAAAGTTCATGGCCAGAAGCACTAGATAAAGCTGCAAGTAAACTAAAAAATTTCAATGGAGCGGCATATTCATTGTTGGCCTCCCCACATGGTACAAATGAAGACAACTACGTCGCACAAAAATTTGCTCGAACGGTGATGAATTCCAATAACATAGATACAACATCTAATATCGCCTCTGAACTAACGTCCCCATTACGAGACCTTATAGGAATACAAGGCGCTACAGGCAATATCTGGCAAGTATTAAACTCTGAAGCAATATTATTGGTGTCATCAAATATCACTGAGGAACAAAATGTCAGTGCGGTCCCAATCAAACAAGCCATCAGCAAAGGCGCCAACCTTGTAGTAATTGACCAAAGAGAAACAGAATTAACCCGTTATGCAAAAAAATGGCTGCGGCCACGGATTGGCACCGAAGTCGCATTAATTGGGTCTATTATCAAAACTATAATTGATGAGTCTTTAGAGGATCACAATTTTATAGTCGAAAACTGCTTAGAATTTGACTCCTTCAGAAATTCAATATGGGAATACGACCAAGCCAAAGTAGAGAGTCTTACAGGGATCCCACAAGAAGACATACGAGAAGCTGCTCGATTGATAGGAACAGCGTCATCAGCATCAATATTGTATGGATTAGAAACAGTCAATAAATCGCTCAAAGAAGACTGTGTCAAATTATTGGTTAACCTTGCTTTGTGTACTGGAAATATAAGCGGTCCCGCTAGTGGCTTATACCCATTGACAACAGGGGCCAACGATCAAGGCTCCAGAGATGTTGGCTGTGATGCTAGATTAGGCCCTGGATATAGCAAAACTGAAATCGGTTTAGGAATTGTAGAGCTCGCCGAGGCTATTAGAAACAACGAAATTAAAGCCGTACAAATCATTGGCAACGACCCAAATATTGCCTCTGACAAAACAGGAAATTTAATACAAGTTTTAAACAAGCTTGATCTACTGATCGTCCACGCTTCATTTGAATGTGATCTAACAGATCTCGCAGATATAGTATTCCCAAATCTAACATTCGCTGAAAAAACGGGAACATATACAAATCTGGAACGTAGAGTGCACCCTGTAAGGGCAGCTCTTGGGCAAACTACCGACTCTGATGAAGACTGGCACATATTAGCTCAAATCGCCGAAAGAATGGATTCTGAGGACTTTAAATACGCCACAGTTACGGATATTTTCAACGAAATCGCTGACACCATACCTTTCTATGGAACCCTAGAGATTGAATCCGTTAATCATCTAGGCCAAATATGGAATCAAATCACGGAAAAGCACAGCTACACTCTGACTGTAGTTCCATATAGATCAGAAACACCCACATCAATCAACCCAGAATTCCCATTCATTCTCGCCCCAGGTAGAGTTTTACAAGAAGCTACTAGGGACGCAATGATAGAAACCACAAATGGGAAACACACTATCAGTCGAACGGAAATAATCGAAATCAATAAATCAGACGCAAGTAAATTAGACATTTCCGAAGGCCAGGAAATCAAAGTAATTGGTGAAGGTATAGAAGTTATCGGAACGGCCCATGTAAATGGTATCCATGATGGCATGATTGGGATCACAGAATTATTCGGTAGCTTAATTGAGAGTCTTACGCAATCCAAATCAAACGACCCAATGGCTAATGCAGGCAAACTGGAACTTACTCCAGTAAATATTCAGAAAACCAGTCGATAACAATATCGGAACAGCTGAAATCAGCCAAAGACTAAACCCAGGAGTAGGCATGGCTACAAAAAGACCATTCAGAAAACCACAACTAGAAACTATAGAAATAGTAAAAAGAGAAGATAAGACAGAAGATCTCGCTCTTATGTGGCTAACCAAGCCTGAAAATTACTCTTTTAAACCTGGGCAATACTGTACCATCGGGTATAACGGAATCGAAAGAGCCTATTCCATTGCTTCCGCTCCTCACGAAGATCTTCTGGAATTATTTATTGAATTAGTTCCTTTAGATGAAGGTGGAGTTCTAACTCCGATACTGTGGGATCTCACTATTGGAAATAAGGTCACAATTAGACCAAGAGCAAAAGGAATATTTACGTTTAAACCTGAAAAACTAAACCACCTTTTGGTATCAACCGTAACAGGTGTAGTCCCTTATGTGAGTTTTATTAGGGACTATTTAAATTCCCATACAAATTTAGATCATAAATTTTATGTGCTGGAGGGAGCAAGCTACATAGATGAATTTGTTTACGACAAAGAATTTCACGAACTAGCTGAAAAATATCCCGATAACATAAAATTTATACCGACAATTAGCCGTCCAAATGAAGACAGGAATCAAAATTGGAAAGGCGCGATAGGAAGAGTAAATCAAATTGTCGAAAAAAACATTGCAAAATTTGATCTCAGTAGTGAGAACACGTTAGTATACGCCTGCGGTCACCCAGGGATGATTGAAGACGTAAAAAGTAAAGTCAGCAACTTGGGATTTGACTTTATAGAAGAACGATTTTGGAAAGATGATTAAGGGTGCTCACCGTCATGCGTGAGAAAAACAATATACCCTTTTAGGCGCGGTATGAGTACAAAATCACCACCACTAGGATCTGATTTTCATAATGGCGACGCCTGCTAGACAACAATATCTTGACATAAAAGCTAAACATAAGGATCAGATACTTTTGTTCCGAATGGGTGACTTTTATGAAACATTTGATGAAGACGCTCAAATATTGTCAAGGGAATTGGAAATAGCTCTCACTTCCCGGGAAATGGGGAAAGGCAAAAAGATACCACTGGCAGGGATTCCATATCATTCCCTAAATAACTACCTAGGTAAATTGATCGACAGAAACTACGCGGTAGCCATATGTGAACAGGTAAGCGATCCTAAACTAAAAAAAGGCATAGTAGACAGAAAAGTAGTCAGAGTAGCCACTCCTGGAACTATAGTTGAAGATTCACTCCTTTCTTCAGAATCAAACAACTTCTTGGCTTCAATAATATTTGGTGAAAAATATTCAGGGATAGCATATATAGACCTTACAACTTCCGAATTTTATACCAGTCAAATAGCTAATTCAGAAATTACATCGGAAATATCCAGAATTGACCCAAAAGAAATAATTACGTCAACCCCAGAACATTTAATCGAACTGCTTCTCTATTCCAACACCATTACCAAAATTGAGCACAGCTTTTTTGACCTCAAAGTATCAACTGAATTTTTAAAATCTCATTTCGAGACTCAAACATTAGAGCCATTTGGATGTGAAAATATCCCAATGGCCTCCAGGGCTGCGGGCTCAATCATCCAATATATAGAAAAAAATTACTCTGCATCTCTACGTTCCATAACCTCCCTAAAAACATACTCAACTGGTACTATCATGGCATTGGATAATCAAACGAGACGAAATCTCGAATTATTTTCAAGCGGTAGGTTTGAATCTGATAAAACGTCCCTATTTTCCACGCTAAACCGTACAGTTACCCCAATGGGAGGGCGGCTGTTAAAAACGATGATAGCAAGTCCACTCATCGATATTGAACTCATAAATGAAAGGTTATCGGCGCTCGAATGGTTTTATGAAAACCCCATAGCCAGATCTAAAATTCATGAATCACTTAAAATGGTATCCGATGTCGAAAGAATAGGTACTAAAATAAGAGCTTTCAGGGCTTCTCCTCGCGATCTTATAGCCTTAAGAACAACTTTATCCGTATTGCCCGACCTGATCACCGCTCTTAAGCCAAAAGACAATGAATCTCCTTCTTGGATTACTAATCTTTATAATGAAAATTCTCCAATAAGAGATTTAATAGAAAAATCCATTGTGGATGATCCATCCGTCAATATAGGTAGTGGTAACACTATTCGAACCGGTTATTCCGCAGAATTAGATCAAATCAAAAGTGAGTCTCTTGGGTCGCAACTTTTTATGAGTTCCTTAGAAAAAGAAGAACAAAATGCTACAGGGATTAAAAACCTTAAAATAAATTACAACAAAGTATTTGGTTATTTCATAGAGGTCACTAAATCTAATCTTGACCTTGTTCCTGATCATTACATAAGGAAGCAAACCCTAGTCGGGGCAGAAAGATATATAACCCCTGAGATGAAAGAATATGAAAAGAATATTTTAGTCGCAAATGAAAAAATCCATGAGCTTGAAACCGTTCTGTTTGAAGATATTTGTCGTCAAATAGGCTTTCATATAGAAAACCTATTAATACTAGCAAAAGCAATATCTACCACAGACGTATTCTGCGCCCTCGCCATTGTCTCTACAGAACACAATTATATAAAACCTGAAATAACCGATAGTAATTCAATAATTATCGAATCAGGAAGGCATCCGATTGTTGAAAAAATAGTCGGGAACAATGTGTACGTTCCTAATGACACAGTCCTGTCTACCGAAAAATCACAAATTGCTATCATCACAGGACCTAATATGTCTGGAAAGTCCACTTACCTGAGACAAGTTGGCCTTATATCATTAATGGCTCAAATCGGTTGCTACGTACCTGCCAAATATGCAAGCTTAGGTATTGTGGATCGTATATTCACTCGTGTAGGGCTTCAAGATGATTTAACAGCTGGGCAATCTACCTTCATGGTTGAAATGGTTGAAACTTCAACGATTCTGAATCAGGCTACGAATAAATCATTAGTTATTTTAGATGAAATAGGAAGAGGGACTAGTACATATGATGGTCTAGCTATTGCACAATCTGTTGCTGAGCATCTTCACAACCACCCAAAGCTAAGGTGCAAAACTTTATTTGCTACACATTACCATGAAATGACTTCTCTATCGGATAATCTACCTAGGGTTCAAAATTTCCATGTTACTGTCGCAGAACAAAACGGAAACATATCTTTTTTGCATCAAATAAAACCAGGAAAAGCGGACAAAAGCTATGGAATATATGTAGCAAAGTTAGCTGGCATTCCATCCTCAGTAATAAATAGAGCCTGGCAATTACTACATGATTTGGAGGCAAAAGATTTTCCTAAACAGAGCATAAACACGATGCCCACTCAACTTTCTTTTTTGAATGAAAACTCCGAGTTATTAGAAAAGTTAAGGTCTTTAGATATAGACACACTGACTCCCATTGAGGCAATTACAAAGCTATATGAATTTCAAAGTGAACACGTAAAGGATCACCGATCTGAATAAATCGCTTTCTCAGCAGCCGCAAACATCACATCCACAGGAGCTCGTTGCCCTGTCCATAATTCAAACGACTCTGCCCCTTGCATAACAAGCATTGATAATCCGCCCAAATACGGATTTTTGTTTTTTCTAGCTAAAGCCAAGAAAGGGGTAACTTCTGGGGTATAAATCATGTCATATATAAATGCCTTACTGTTGAGGTTTTCGAATTTCAATGGAGAATCTAACTCACTTCCCCCACCCTTCATGCCTAGCGAACTACAATTCACTATCAGTGAAAAGTCACTAGAATCAATTAATGAATTCACCCTTTCCAGTTTTTCAGTGAAAACTATACCTTTATGGAACTCTGCGGCTATAGAGTCAGCCTTTTCAATAGTTCTATTAGCTATGACAATGCGTGAAGCACCTCTTCTTGCCAAACCATACACGGCTGCTCTGGCAGCTCCTCCGGCCCCAATTACAAGTACAGGCTTGTCTGTGGGATCATAATTTCCATATTCAACAAGGGAGCGTATAAATCCGTTTATGTCTGTGTTGTACCCAACTAAAGTGCCATCCCTATTTACGATTGTATTAATAGAGCCAATTTTTCTTGCAAGTGGGTCAAGTGTGTCTACGAATTCTTTAGCAAGCACTTTATGCGGAATAGTTACATTGCAACCTAAAAACTCACTAGCCCTCAACTCTGAAATCCTGTTCTGAATTGCTTCGGATTGTACACACCAATGTTTATATTGAGCATCAATTCCTAGATAGTCAAATGCTGCTTGCTGAAAAACAGGGGATATTGAGTGAGAAACTGGGAATCCAAATATACCTACCGATTTCATAATATTTAACCGCTCTAAAGGAATCAAATTTTTATTAGCACCGAGACATTGTACACAGTTAATTACAATTTGATTGACCACCCTAATATTCAGTTGATAGTATCAAACAAACTATTAAAACTTCATACAAATAATTTAATTTGAAAGAACTAATCAAAATATCAAAAAATATTTCTCAATGTACTGCTTGCGCCCTTTCAAATACCAGAACTCAAACTGTAGCAGGAAGTGGCTCTCAAAGTGCTGAAATAATGTTTATCGGTGAAGCTCCTGGTTCTAAAGAAGACTTGCATGGTCTACCTTTCGTCGGAAGATCCGGAGACCTATTAGATGAACTTTTAGTATCAATCAATCTGGACCGCCAATCAGTCTTCATAACAAACTTGATCAAGTGTAGACCTCCCGATAATCGTGATCCATTAACCAAAGAAATACAAGCATGCAAAGAATTTTTGAAAAAGCAATTGCAACATATAAACCCAAAGGTCATCGTTACACTCGGAAGACATGCTTTCTCTTATTTTTTTCCCAATGCAAATGTGCAATCCTCAAGAGGTCAAATTATGCCATTAGGTGAGCTAAGTGTTTTTCCGGTCTATCACCCAGCAGCCGCCTTATATAACCCAAAATTGAAATCCGTATTACAAGATGACTTTAAAAAATTATCTGACTATTTACAAAATTCCATAACAAATAAGAAGATATCAAAAACCCCATCAAACGAAGCGAAACAGTTAAACCTATTTGAATAAATCAGATCAAAAGCATGTATTAAAAGTCATACCTATAGGTGGCCTCGGGCAAATAGGTAACAATATGATGGTATTAGAATATGGCTCAGACGCGATAATTATAGATTGCGGTATTGCATTCAAAAATAACTGGTCGGGGAAACGGGAAGTTTTGACACCAGACTTTTCATATCTGTCCAACATCACACACAAAATACGCGCAATTTTCCTCACTCATGGACACGAAGACCATATTGGTGCTGTTGGACAGTTAGTATCAAAAATCAAAGTACCTATATATTGCTCTACTCTAACCTCATTACTAGTTAAATACAAAATCAGGGAGTCCAAGGTTGACCCTGAAGATCTTGTTCTCGCAATAAATGAATATCAACCAATCATTACTGGGTGCTTTACTACGGAATTTTTCAAAGTAAGTCATTCAATACCAGACTCCATGGGACTTATAATCGACTCTCCAGCCGGTAAAATTATCCACACTGGTGACTTTAAAATTGACCATATGCCGGCAGACAATCACCCAATGGACCTTCAGCGTTTAGCGACAAAATGCAACCATGGAGTCTTGTTGTTATGTTCAGATTCAACTTATGCGGAGGTTGAAGGTTATACTCAATCAGAGTACATAGTCAAAAAAAATTTAGATGCAATAATCAGAGATTCCAACAAAAGAGTTTTTATAGCAACCTTCTCATCATTAATAACAAGATTTCAACAAATATTAGATTCTGCTGATCTATATGGGAAAAAGGTGTGCTTCGTCGGACGCAGTATGATAAACAACGTAAGCATTGGGTTGAACTCCGGTCATTTACATGACCCCAACAACATCATCGTTAATCTCAATGAATCAAAGCAATTATCAGAAAATAAAATTGTATATATAACCACAGGAGGACAGGGTGAAGTCAACTCAGTTATTGGCCTTATATCCTCAAACAAACATCCAGAATTACGCGTCACCCATGGAGACACCATAGTTTTATCTTCTGAAATCATCCCGGGAAATGAAATATCTGTTGGGAAAGTAATTGATAATTTATCCAGGCAAGGAGCAAACGTCATTTACAATAAGCTACATACTGTTCATGTGAGCGGGCACGGCCGATCTGAAGAGCTTCGACTAATGATTGCTATTACGAAGCCACAACATTTCTTACCCATACACGGAGAATATCGCCATCTTATTGCACATTCAAAAATCGCTAGCAGCATGGGAATACCTGATAATAATATCCATGTGATAGAAAATAAAACTGTTCTTGAACTCAGTCAATTTCATTAATAACAGTTAATACACCGTAACCCAAATTCTCAATAAAAAAGTCAGAAAAAGACCTCGGGTTCCCTAGAAGAGATATAAGTTAATCTGTTTAATATTCCCATGTTTAAATTATGCGTGTATACCTAACAATCAAGGTACTTCAATGGCCAAGAAAAAAATCAACGAAGAACGAGAAATGAATATTGAAATACCTTCTGTGAGAATAGGTGTTAGGCACATTTTGATATTCATATGTTTAGCTGCTATTTTGACTTCCGCATTACTCGCATACATATTTAGATCAACCATACTCGACTTCATGGTCTCAACCGCTGAACAAATCCTAGCATGGACGGGTCTTGGAATTGTGTTAGCAATTATTTGGATAGGTGCCATAGCATTATTTGTTGTGAAGGGGCTGGCAATATATACTCTGCGAAATTTCCATTCTCATATACTTGCTCTAATTTTGGTTTCCGCATCTATTTGGTCGTGTCTGACATTGTTCACTCCAGATTATGGATTCCCAGGATGGTCACACGCATCAGCCGAAGTATCTTTCGGAGGAAAGGCTGCACAGTTTTTGACTGCCAACAGTTCCACCCTTGCAGTCGCGTGCTCCGTTTTGTTATTTATATCAGCTACCGTTCTGATACGACCACGGTTGATATATAAATCATATGTATACACAAAAAGTATAGGACTTTTTGTATACCTAATTTGTTTTTACATATTCAATGCGGTCGCAAGCATGTATCAAGGCTCTAAAAAGGATCCTGAACTCCAATCAAGTAATTCCGTTATTGAAGAGGTACCTGTCGAAGTGATGACACCCCACATAAGAGAAAGCACAATTATGAATGGACTTCAGGACATGGAAATCGAAAATACATTCGAAGATTCTAAAATCATTGAAAGCCCTAATAAATCTTGGGTCGAAAATGCTGAAAAATTAGGTTATTTTCTACCTAATGAAGTTTCCGATACCAATGTTACCAGCACAGATAATTCAGAGGTCGATGACGAAGCTCAAATATTTGTAATCAAAGAAAAACTTGATACCGAAAAGGACGGAATTAAGTTTAATTCACATTGGTACGTTGAATATAAAGAATCTGATAGAAAAGAAAAAGACGATGCCAAAGGTAACAATTCAAAGGATAAAATAGCTCCAAAAAAATCAACCAAATGGACTTTGCCAAACAAAGAAATACTTTCAGACGAAGAAAGCATTGGGATTAGCCGAGAGCAAATTAAGGAAACATCAGAAATCATAAAAACCACTTTCGCAGAATATAAAGTTGAAGTTGAAGTTGAAAAAGTTCGTCCTGGTCCAACCGTCACTATGTATGGGATAGAGCCCGGATGGATCAGGAAATTAAAGAGAGTGCGAGTCAAAGATGAAGATGGGCAACCGAAATTAGATAAAAACAAGAAACCTATAGTAACTCAGGTTGAAGAAAAAACTCGGATCAGCGTAGACACCATTCTAAGAAGAGAAAAGGATCTATCACTGGCATTAAAAACCCCAAGCCTTAGAATAGAAACCCCTGTAATGGGAGAATCATTATTAGGGATTGAAGTACCAAACCCCGAGCCATCCATAGTAAGCCTGAGACGAGTTATGTCCAGTCCCTCTTTCAAATCTTTGAATAAAAAATCTGCTCTTCCTGTCGCTTTAGGTAGAGGCTCTGATGGGAAAGAAGTTGTTTTCGACCTAACGAAGATGCCGCATCTATTAATCGCTGGAGCCACAGGAAGTGGCAAAAGTGTATGCCTGAACGCATTAATCTCGTGTTTAATTATGGATAGGACACCTAGTGAATTGCAGATGCTCTTAATTGACCCAAAAAGAGTGGAGCTAACACTGTATAACGGCATACCACATCTCATTACCCCCGTAGTGGTTGAAACCGATAAGGTTGTCAACCTGCTCAAAGGTTTAATAAGAGAAATGATGGATAGATATAGAATGATGGAAGAAATAGGCGTCCGGAATATAGATTCCTATAATTCAAAGGTCACAACCAAAATGCCCTACATTGTCGTTGCCATCGATGAACTGGCGGATCTGATGATGACCGCAGCATTTGATATTGAACAATCAATATGTAGGCTAGCTCAACTAGGTAGAGCAACTGGCATACATTTGATCATAGCAACCCAAAGACCATCTGTAGATGTCATTACTGGTTTAATAAAAGCCAACTTCCCAAGTAGAATAAGTTTCGCGGTGACTTCTCAAATAGATTCAAGAACCATCATGGATACGGTAGGAGCTGAAAAACTACTTGGTAGAGGAGATATGCTATATCAACCTATCGATGGAACTCGCCCAACTCGAGTTCAAAATGTATTTATATCAGATGATGAAATTAATGCCCTAGTAGATCACTGGAAAGAAACACCATGGGCTCACAAACAAGAGATAGATTTGCACACCGTTGGGGATGAAGAGACAGAGTCTAGTGCTGTTAACACTCCGGCTAATGGGTCGAACGATGAACTAATAAACAGAGCCTTACAACTTGCTAACAAACATAACAAACTATCGACGTCCTTATTACAAAGAAGGCTTCGTATAGGGTACCCGAGAGCAGCTAGACTTATGGACGAACTGGAAGATATGGGAATTGTAACCACGGGCGATGGGTCGAAATCGAGAGATGTAATCGCTAACTCAAACATCTAGTATTTGATAGCCGGATTTAAATTAAACCTAAAACGTTTTCATCTCATACGCTTCAATGTCAGACTCATTCTCAAGAGTCAACCCAATATCATCTAGACCGTTCAATAAACAGTGCTTTCGAAACGGTTCTATATCAAATTCTGAAACAACCTCTTCGTTAGTATCCCATACTCTCTGAGTGCGCAAATCTACCTTTATTTCATAGTCAGGATCAGATTCAGAGTTTTCCATTATTTCCTGAACAGTCTCTTCAGGTAACACAATCGGCAAAATACCATTTTGGAAGCAATTACTAAAAAAAATATCAGCAAATGAGGGTGCGATGATACATTTAAATCCGAAATCTTGTAGTGCCCAAGGAGCATGCTCTCTTGATGAACCACATCCAAAATTCCTACCACTTACAAGTATATTTGCATCTCTGTAAGGTTGTCTGTTAAGAATAAATTCAGACTTCTCACTACCATCCTCATTAAACCTCCAGTCATTGAACAAAAATTGTCCAAACCCAGTTCTTTCTATTCTCTTGAGGAACTGCTTAGGAATGATTTGGTCTGTGTCTACATTAACTCTATTAATCGGAGCAACATTACTGCTCAACACTTGGAACGGCTCCATAACTTAATCCCTCCAGTTACGCCCAGTTTCTTATATCAACGAAGTGTCCCTCAATGGCAGCAGCAGCGGCCATTTCGGGACTCACAAGATGGGTTCTACCACCCTTCCCTTGCCTTCCTTCAAAATTCCTATTTGAAGTAGAAGCACATCTCTCACCTGGGTCCAATATGTCCGGATTCATTCCAAGACACATAGAACATCCAGCTTCTCTCCAATCAAATCCTGCGTCTTTTAAAGTTACATCTATACCTTCTTCTTCAGCCTGTCTTTTGACCAAATTCGAACCTGGTACTACCATAGCGTAAACATTTTCATTCACTTGTTTATCTTTAACGATATTCGCAGCAGCCCTCAAGTCTTCAATTCTGGAATTGGTACACGATCCTATAAATACTCTATCGATCGATATATCCTGAATCCTAGTACCGGGCACTAGATCCATATATTCCAAGGCCCGGCTTACTGACTCTTTATCACCTTCATCATCATAATCGCTTGGCCCAGGAACGCGCGAAGACACCGGAACAACCATACCTGGATTAGTTCCCCAAGACACATGAGGTTCTAAATTTTCAGCGTCGATAACAATCACTTCATCATATTTTGCACCGTCATCGGTAACAAGATCTTTCCATGTCTCTACTGCTTTATCGAAATCCTCTCCAGAGGGAGCATGTGGTCTACCTTTTACATATTCAAAGGTTTTGTCATCAGGAGCCACCATACCCGCCCTTGCACCAGCTTCGATACTCATATTGCAAACAGTCATTCGCCCCTCCATACTGAGGTCACGTATGGCTTGTCCTGTATATTCGATTACATGCCCAGTGGCGCCAGCCGTACCAATCTTCCCTATGATGCCCAATACAATATCTTTTGCAGATACCCCTTCCGGCAATTTACCGTCAACCCT
>CEOQ01197571.1_pt1 | contig 12589 bp, 9 predicted proteins | sample 361351 | NCBI WGS metagenome assembly CEOQ01 (sample SAMEA2619907, study PRJEB7988) | marine metagenome | biome: marine biome (ENVO:00000447); feature: deep chlorophyll maximum layer (ENVO:xxxxxxxx); material: "saline water (ENVO:00002010), including plankton (ENVO:xxxxxxxx)" | depth 60 m | reverse complement strand
TTTGACGGTTCTACGCCTACATTAACTAGAAAATCCATAGTCCTAGCAAGGAACCAAGCGACGGTTGGATGGCGAATAATGCCCTTCGACAAAGCATCTTCGTAAGTCATTTCACATTCACCAGCATGATGACCTTCCGGGTCTGGGACCATCATCACCGGAGTTGACCAGATGGACAATTCTGGGCACGGAGGAGATTCTGGATCGATGAAGTACTCTAATTCGGCCATATCGAATTCACGAAGTCTAATCATACCCTGTCGAGGACTTATTTCGTTTCGATACCCCTTCCCTGTTTGAACTGCTCCGAAAGGTAGTTTTTGCTTGAAATGTCGGAAGAGTGCAGGATATAACATGAACATACCTTGAGCTGTCTCCGGCCTCATGTAGGCAGACCTGCCTCTACTCATGGCACCAATCCTAGTCGAGAACATCAGATTCATTGGCCTTACATCAGACCACTTTGCTTCAGAACAAGCGGGACATGATATTCCTTGTGAGAGTAATGATGAGACCTCATCAACTGACAGTGAATCTGGGTTTTGGTGAACATTTTCAAGTAAATGGTCAGCCCTGAATGCAGACTCGCAACTATTGCAAGAAACCATTAGATCATTGAATTCACCAACGTGTCCACTAGCAACGAGAACGGACTCTGGAGTCAGTGTAGGCGAGTCAACTTCGACTATGTCTCCCTGACTGGTCCAATGATCAATCCATGAGTCAACAACCTTTCTTTTGATTCTAGCACCTACGGGTCCGTAGTCTACCAACCCAGACACGCCTCCATATATCTCGAAGGAAGGAAGCACAACCCCTCTCCTTCTGAGCAGAGAGGTCAGCCTGTCTATTCTCCTCTCGCTCATACTCTTCGAGCCCGAGTGGAGACTTTCAAGCCATCCTTGACGAGTAGTCTTGGGAGGCGATTGTACAATGACAACTGAATTGCGAGTATTGTTTCAATCAATTGGGTTCTGACTCCTTCGGTGCATGATATTCAGAAGCATTCATTTATTCAATCGAGGCCCTGACAACCGTAGGTGAGAGAAATTGCCAGAAATTCAGTACATACAGGATAGTATGGACACCGAGGAACTCCTCGAAAGCCTCTCTCCCCCTGTTAGGAACTGGTTCCAGGAAAAATTTCCCGATTTCACAGATCCTCAGAAAATTGCAATACCTAGAATTTTGAATGGAGAACATCTTCTACTTTGTTCTCCAACAGGTTCAGGTAAGACTCTGACGGCCTTCCTAACGATCATTGATGATTTAGTTAGAAAGTCATTAGACGGAACACTCAGTGACTCAGTTCAATGCATTTACATCTCTCCAATCAAAGCTCTTGCTAATGATATCCAGAAGAATCTCATTGGCCCTCTCACTGAGATTAAGGAGAGATTTCTACCTAGTAGGGCGAAGGACATTAAGGTCGGACTGAGAACTGGAGATACTCCTCAAAAGGAAAGAGAGAGGATGCTAAAAAAACCCCCTCACATCCTGATTACCACTCCTGAATCACTGGGGTTGGCGCTGGCTTCTAAGCGATTCAGACCTCTATTGCAGGAGTTGCGCTGGATCATTATTGACGAGATGCATTCATTGGTCCCCACAAAGAGAGGGACACACCTATCTCTATCGATGGCTCTAATGGACACAGTTGTCCCAACTAACGTTCAGAGAATAGGCATTAGTGCCACCATGGAACCCCTAGAGTCTGTTGCCGAATACCTAGTTGCTAGCGATTCTCAAGAAAGTGAATTAGGGACCCAGAGAGTCTCCATAGCGAAGATTTCTGGTTCACGAGAACTCGACATGGATATCATTCTGCCAACGGCCAGATTCTCTTCGACACCGGTCAAAGAAGTACTCGACCACAATATAGACCGAATCAAGGAACTTGTTGAGGCACATACGACGACTCTTGTCTTCGTGAATACTAGGAACATGACTGAGACGGTCGTGCAGAGGCTCAAGATTGCTGGTTTGGAAGGAGTTGAGGGGCATCACGGCTCTATGGACAAGGCAATCCGACTTGATGTCGAAAATCGACTCAAAAACGGCCTCCTTAGGGCTGTAGTATCCTCTTCCAGTCTTGAGATGGGGATTGACATCGGTTCCGTGGATCTTGTCATACAGGTTGGGTCTCCGGGCTCAATATCCACAGCACTACAGAGGATAGGAAGAGCAGGTCATCATGTGGGGGGAGTTCCTAGGGCCCGGTTTCTGCCAACTTCGCCCCATGATTTGTTGGAATTAGTCTCACTGCAGAACGCCATCCTACAGGGATCAATGGACATGTTGAAGTTCCCTGAAAACTGTCTTGACGTACTCGCGCAGTTTACAATTGGTCTTTCCATAATCAGAGAGTGGGATATCGATGAGGGCTACGAACTTGTGACTTCATCGTGGCCCTATAGATCACTTCCTTACGACGATTACATTGAGGTTCTAGATTTGCTTGACGAAGAGCGTAGAATTTGGATTGATTGGGAGGAAAATCGGTTTGGGAAGCGTGGTTTCGCCCAGATGATTTACTACACCAACATTGGTACAATAGCACCAGACAATAATTACCTAGTATTCACATCAGATGGAACTCTAGTCGGACAGCTGTCATCATCATTTGTATCTAGTCTCAGGAACGGAGATGTATTCCTTTTGGGAGGTTCAACTTACAGAGTCTCTAGCGTAATCGGAACTAGGGTGAACGTTTCTTCTGCAACCGGTTATAGGCCAACAATTCCGTCTTGGACGGGTGAGGCCAACAGCAGAACTTTCGAACTCAGTCAGGAGGTACTTTCGCTACTGGGACATGTTTCGATCAGACAGCGCTTGGAGGACGACTCTAGGAAGATACTGACCGAAGCAATCGGTTTGAATGCGCCCGTAGCAAGCGCTCTTTCCGAATTCTTTGAAGAGCAGGGTGCAATGACATTCCAAGTCCCTTCACTTGACAGAATTCTGGTTGAGCAAATCGAAGGGCCACTCCCCACTTACATTGTAACCACGTGCAGAGGCCGTGCGTTCAATATGGCACTTGGTTATCTATTCGCAGGGATTGCCGCAGAAGATAATGTACTCGTACATGAGATATCATTCGACGAGAATGGATTCATGATCAAACTTAGTCACGAAGTGGAGATTTCTCGAATTCCACAAGTTTTCCGAGCAGGAGATAGCATTGAGACACTGAAGAGGTATCTCCTAGACTCTCAGTTGTTTGCCAAGAGATTCCGAGAAGTTTCTTCGAGAAGCATGCTCAATCCTCGTAGAGTGGGTGGCGATGAGGTTAGCCCTAAACAATTCCAACAGAAGGCGGAACGCATCATGCAGAAGCATCGGAAGATGGAAGATTCCGTTATTGTGCGTGAAGTAGTAAGTGAAATTCTCCATAACGACTTGGATATGAGGCAATTGGAAGATTTCATGTCTAGAATGGACTCAGAGGATGTACGTATTGTACATCGCAGAGTAAAGATGCCATCGCCTTTGGGTATGACCCTGTTCATGTCCTCGTTCGAGGACTTACTTTCTCTGAGAACTCGCGCCTATCTGATTAAGGATGTAGATCCAGAGATTCTACGTCGATTGCTAGGGGCCAGATCTCTTGCTACGGAGTTGGACGAAGGCAAACTAGCCGAGTACTATCAGTCCAAAGTCTCAGTACCTACCAATGCAAATGGTCTGCTGAGATTGATGGATATGGGTGGGGGGCTAGAGCCGGGATTAACAAATCCGTTATACAACGATAAATTAAGCGGCATTGACCAAGAGGATATCCGTGCTTGGGTTTACGAGTTGGCGGAACGCGGACTAGTTACCAAAATCAGAAACACTGGGCACGAGCAAATTGACGGTAAGTGGTTCTCTAGCCGTATGGCTGACGTTCACGGCACCCTAGGCTGTTTAGCTATTGCCGGTGCAGCAGATATGGATGATCTCCAAGATCTGTATACCGGCGGACTAAACTTCGAAAAGGGTGTAAATTTCACCGAAGGAACGCCCGATAAATGGAAGCAGACTAGCCTTTCTGATCCCCTCGACTGTCTGAGACTAAAACTCTTGGACATGCTAGGCTCGGAGGGCCCTCAGACTTCTGACACAATCTGCGCCCGCTTACCATTCCCTCAATCTCAGGTAGAATCCGTTCTACAAGAATTGGAGATGCGCAATCTCGTTTCTATAGGCTTCTTCAAGCAGACTGAAGAAGGAGAGTATATCCTCAGGATGGACGAGTATAGGATCACCGGAGGCAGTATTGATGTTGTTGACTACAGAACTCTACAGACACTCCTTCTAAACAAATCATTCACTACTCATGACGAGCCTGCTGATGCCATCCGCTCATCAATATTGATTCAGAGGAGAGATGAGTTATTCCATAGGGTTAGCAACTACCGATTCAGAGACTGGAAGGACATCAAGCACGATTCCGATGTGGTCAATGGAAGACTACTCCATAATAGGGTTGGATATACGCTAAAGAGCATGATACCCATACTTACCGGCCTCCGTAGCGAACCATGGCTGGGTGATTTAGAGCAAGAGCTACTTGACAAGATTCCCCCCGGGGGAGTCACTAGGGCCGAATTGCTTGCGGACTATCCGAAGGGCAAGGAGCATGCACATCTTCAACGGAGCCTCAAGCGTGCAATTGGCAACATAGAGAGGCAGTTGGTGGTCTACAAGCAGTATCAAGAAGTCCCTAACAGGAAACGGTCACTAGCGATTTTCCACAAGGTGCACGGAGTCATAGATCCTCTGCCTTTTGAAGATGCATTGGTCGAACTGATCAATAGAATCGGTCCAATTAGACTCCATACGCTGCGATTCTTCGTCAGCCGACCCGTGGAAGAATTAGCCGATACACTCCGATATCTAGAGGATTCCGACAGGATACAAAGAGTCGTCGCACTGCAGCCAGATCCGACAGATTACTATGCTTCTCAAGAGGATGCGGAGGCACTAATCTCGCCCCTTCCGGAGGACCGGAAAATGAGAATTCTATCTCAATCGGATCCATTCTGCAGCCGTTTCATCAATGAGATCCGGCTAATACTCAAGCAGGGCTGGTACCATCCAGTCTTCAAAGGCGTCGATCCTATTGGCAGAATCCTGATGTTCGTAGTAAATGACTATCTAGAAATCAAGGACATCAATATCCCCCATTCATACTTAGATGAGTTCAAGTACGCATTTTCTCAGTTACTGGAGAATTATAGGGATCGTTTAGTAGATGTTTCAGTCCTTCATGCATTCAACGGTGTACCTGTACACGACTGTGATGAAAATATCCAGGGCATACTTAGCGAACTTGGATTTTCATCTATGGGCGATGGAGAGCGTTACATTAGAGGAGGAGTTGTTGAACCTCGCTCCAGAAAGGAGGTCTACAGGATGCTCTTCAATCAGCACAGGATGCATCAAGATAGCAGGTTCGAGAACGAAACCATGGCTCTTGAGCATTTGAGAGAGGTCAGAGACGACTTTGCTCTACGTGGTCGCTGCGAGATGTTCAGAGTCGATTTGCACTCCATGGCAGCAGCTCATCAATTGCATCAGGGAACGAGTTTGAGAGGACATCAGGTCTGGGCCAAGTTTGCTCACTTTCAACGCTTACTAACCATCCGAAATGTGGTAGCTTCTGAGGAAGACGAAGATATCTTACAGTTCTTCAGCGAGCATAACGACCCTACGGTCTACATGGATAGGCATGCAATGAAGAGATCAGAATTCAGAAAATTGATTTCTCCGCTGGTAAGAAGCGGCCATCTAGTTCAGGACTACAGAGGCGGATTCAAGACCGTAACACCACTCCCAGAAGCCGACTTATGGGAGGTCAAAAGAGACTATCTCAAAGAGTTGGTGAGTCAATATCCTGTAGTTTCACTAAAACAGGTCGAGAGGCTTGCAGGCTCTCCATTTTCTGCTGAAGAGATTAGCGATGTGATGCATGAATTCGAAGAGGATGGTACACTGATTAAAGGATTCTTAGTGGATGATCTCCAAGACATCTGTTGGGGCAGACAAGAAATGCTCGAAGTCTCTTCTTCGCTACGCAAGACCAGAGATCTGGTCGTCCCCCCATCCGATAACCTGATTCACTACTTTGGCGGTATTCTGAGGGAAAGATTTGCGTTTGGTTCGGCCTACATGGTTTTCCACAATGAAGAGCCCATTGCAGCTTTCAAGGCCAATACTAGGGATGGCACAATTGAAATCACTGATTTCGTCGGCGATTCAGACTTAGAGAAGGAAGCTCTCAGGGTAATGAAAGAGTTCGCTTGGGAGCATGATACTAGGCTGACTGGTAAGTTATACGAGAAATTGCGTACTCGGTAGTCATCCACTAGATTTGCTAGGCACCAATCCCTTTGGTAATAGTCGCATGATATGCCTATGCAACTCTGGCAACAGGTCAAACAGAGCCAGAGCCATCAGGAACATTGCGAACAGACTGGCTGCCTTGGCAGCATAACTGTGAGCGAAATCAAACATCTCGATACCCATGAATTTCCAATCGGGATATGAGTCTGTGAGCCATACTATGCCTGCATTGCGAAATGTGTTCAGAACATGTATTGTCGGGACAGCGATCAGTAGCGCTCTCGCCTTACGATTCCAATCGACGCTTTGCAAGGCCACTATTGCCCCAACGAAGACTATCATTGATTGTAAACCAGAGCAAGCCAGAATGAAACTCACACTTACTAGAGTTCCATCGGAATGCTCCAGTGGAACGAAGAATCCATTATCACCGAGAGGCTCAGTCAGAATCCATCTATTACCATCCCATTCTGACAGAGGAATTTCCCCTCCTCCATGCAAATCTACCATCATTGGCCCCATCTGGTAACTACCTAGCCCTGCGAATTCCAACATTACTTCGGTATTCCATGCAGTTGCGTATACTAATGCCATGTTCAGGTTGGGGACACTGTACGCAACAAAGTAAGGAATTACAGCCCAAACAACACAGCCACGGAACCAAACTAAAGACTCAGGAACATTGTCCCAATTCTTAATCTCCCAAACTCCCAAAGAAATTCCTAAAGGCAATGCAGCAGCAGTCATTAAGACCAGAACAGGATCTTGAATTTCGACATAGTAAGATGAGTGTAAATATAGGAACAAGCCAATTGCAATCCATCCAAACGCAGAGAAGTACGGTGCATGATACAATTTTTGACGATGAAAGCCCACTGCCAGCGACAGTGCACCTAATCCGCAAATCAGCAGCTTGAGGGCCGAATCCGTAACTCCTAGAGACTCAGCCAGATGTTTGACCAACAACCCTATTGGCTCCTCCATGACCTGTTTCGAGTCATTAACCCGTAAATATGATGCCCTCCCCGGGGCACTTGTGGGCGATATGGGGTTTGACTTCGAAGAGTTCGCAGATTCATACATCTCGGAACTCAAAATGGCTCTCGATTCACTACCTCGAGGCCCCCTAGAACAATTCTGGCAGATGGTAAAACAAGCTCAGGAATCGAACTCATGCATCCATTTCATCGGTAATGGAGGAAGCGCGGCAACTCCATCACATAGTGCAGGAGATTGGTCTAAAGAACTCTCAATCAAGACAATCTCCCACACGGATAACGTCGCATCAATGACTGCATGGGCTAATGACACGGATTACAGCAATGTATTCGTTGGCCAACTCTCAACTTTCCTTTCCAAAGGAGACTTGGTGGTCGCATACAGCGGCTCAGGAACATCATCCAATGTCGTCAACGGACTTGAATTCGCTAGCCAGAACGGCTGTGCAACTGTAGCCGTGACAGGTAACATCGATGGCTCGCAGGGAGGCAAAATCGCTGAAATTGCCGATGTGGCAATCGTCGCCCCTACTGGGTCGATGGAAAGAATCGAAGACATTCAGTTAGTCATCAACCACATCGTGAAGGAGGCCATCAAGGCTCACAAAGGGTTGTGATAGCCTGCTAGCCCCTTGTAGAGATGAGGTAGAACTCAAAGCGCCTCTTTTCCTGCCAAACATGCCTGAAGGGGTTTCATGGAACGGAAGCATAGCTTTTCTGGATCGAGACGGAGTCATCAATATCGGCTCTGAGAATTACATCAACAACCCCGATGAAGTCGAACTATTGCCTAATTCGCCTAAATCAATTGGAACCATCAGAAGAATGGGTTACCGTGTATGCGTAGTAACAAATCAATCGCCTATCGGCAGAGGTCTTTGGACCAGTAAGAATCTAGCGGAAATCCACGAGCGGCTGCAGCAGATGGTATTGGAAGAGGACTCAGATGCACATTTCGATCTCGTCTTGCATAGTCCCTACGCACCATGGGAAGGGGCCTGGGCACGCAAACCATTCCCTGGAATGCTGGAGGCAGGGAGACAATTAATCGACAAAGCGTCAATAGATCCTAATCTTCCCGATTTCGAATTGCTCTATGGTGATGATTGGCTAGATAGGCCCGATGACTCAAACTCCTTCATGGTAGGCGACAGACAAGTGGACATAATCGCTGCAAGCAGATATGGAATTAAGAGCTATCAGTGCAAACCTGAGGAGGGAATCAGTGGTGTTTTGGAGGAGATACTCTGATGTCGCGAGACACGGTTGTAATTGGCCTAGATGACACCGACCATCCTACCGCCGGTTGCACTACAGATTGCTTCGATGATCTGTTGAATCACTTGTCTAATGGCAAGCATGGATTCACAGTAGTCAGTAGAAGATTGGTTCGACTGTGGCCATTCGCACCGAGAAGGACTAGAGGCAACGGCGCACTGTCGGCTGTAATCGAATTAGATTCGGGTACCCAACAAATTCTGAGAGAGGAGTGTGGCAGGTGGTTCGATGAGTTGCTGGAAAAATCCGAACCATTCGATTCCGAATCAACTCCTTCTTCTCCGGTTTTGATTATCTGCGATTCAGACCCTCCTCTAAACTGGTATACTGAGGCAGTAATGAGTTACGTTGAGTTGAATTCACGAATACACGAGATTGAGGAATTGGGAATTACCATGTATTCCGGTGAGAGGAAGTGGGGAGCCATCGGAGCCAGTGCAGCTGTGGCATGGTCTCCTGTTAGAGACTCGACATGGGAATTGATCGCGTGGAGGGATGACGAAAATATCGGTACTGAGCGTGTGATCACATCGCAAGCTGTAAAAGAAATGGAAGAATTACATCCACGCACATTCGTGAATCGAGATCCAACGAAAGGAAAAGGCCTGATTGCACCTAGGACGCCCTGCCCCGTACTCTATGGAATTCGTGGCGACTCCTCTGAATCGGTAGAGCAAGCACACTTCTGGCTACAGTTGCGAAGTGATGTGGAGAATTCGATGAGGTATGCCATCCATGTAACAAATCAACTCTCCGATGATCATGTCAACGGCTCCTCTTCAGGGACTGTGTTGACTCATCCCGAACACACCAAGGGGGCCCATTCCAACGTCACTGTTTCTGTACGTGGTATTGCGACTAAACTGGTGGCATTCAGTGAAGGCGGTCCCGTCAACAGGTTACTGAGAACTCTGCATCCTGGGGACAGGATTTCTTGGGTTGGACTTACAGCTCCAGATGACTCGATCCATTTGGAGAGACTTTCACTTCAAGACTCAGTACCAAGAATTACATCACGCCCCTTGTGCTGCGGCAAGACGATGCGCAGTTCCGGCTCAGGATTGCCCATCAGATGCCTAGAATGCGGAAACACGTCCCAGAGATTTTGGCTTAGTCAGAATCATGACCCAGATTCGTTTGGCTCTATCGAAGATTGGGTAGAACCCACTCCCTCAAACAGACGCCATCTGGCTAGGCCACTGAAAATGGGAATTCCAAGAGATTGATCCAATGAATTACACCGATTTGGTCACAATAGTCCTTTCATTCACAGCACTTCTTCTCATCCGTCAGATTCTGTTAGCACCGCGGAGAACCAATGAGGGTTCGGAAGAGGATGAATACACTGGCAGAGCCCTAGACCCAGAGTCTCTATCGAGAGTGGATGAGCAATCGATGCGTGATTTCAATAGATTGCTCGGGGATAGTTTCCCCGAAGAAGAATAGTTTCTATTTACTTCAATCGAGAATGCTATACAATGAGACCACTTCGCAGTAGCATGGCCTCTAAGGAGAGAATTCCTAGAAGACCCCCGCCAGACTTTGAGGAATCTGAGGCAGGTCTGATGGGCGCGATATCCGAAGACGGTTTCCTCAATGTCGCATTGAACGACTCAAACCAATATGGCCCCCATTCGATGATTATGCTTCTCGGTATATTCGCATCAATCACAGGAATCGTTTTGCTGCTGTTGATGGCTCTGACTTAACCAATCATAGAACTGGCTCTAGCAACAGCTTCGTCCACGATTCTACCACTGTGGCCTATATGTCCATCAGGAATGAATAATTCTGCCAATTCAGTCTCATTGAATACTGAAGAAACAGTTTCATGATCTGAGCAAGCAGCATGCAAACCATTGCCATCTGAGATTGCCTGCATGGATGCTGAACGCAGAATCTCATGGGCATCTTCTCTGGAAACACCCTTGTCCACTAGGGCCAGCATGACTTTTTCAGCCATGACCATGCCATTTTGAGATTCAATATTCTCGCGCATTCTCTCGGCATCTACAGACAGATTGCGCATGACTCGATCGGTTTTCATCATGATATCATCGAGCAAAACCATGGAATGCGAGAGCGTGAACCGCTCTGCAGATGAGTTCGCTAGGTCTCTCTCATGCCACAGTAGGGCATTTTCATATGACGGGACAATCATTGAGCGCACGATTCTAGCTAATCCACATGCGTTCTCTGCAGTTATCGGATTGCGCTTATGAGCCATAGTGGAAGATCCAACCTGCTTCTTGCTGTCGAACGCTTCTGCAACTTCAGCAATTTCACTCCTCTGTAGATTTCGAACCTCTTGCAGTATCTTCTCGACGGTTGTGGCAACATTCGCCATCCAGCCGACCCACTCGATGTAACGATCTCTTCCGACGACTTGAGTGGTCGCAACAGGAGTGCCAAGCCCCAGTTCTTGCATTATCAAACTCTGTAACTCAAAAGCATTCTCGCCTTGAGCCGCCCCTGTACCAACAGCCCCCATGAACTTGCCAGTAGTGGCACGGGCTTCTAGTTCTGACAACCTCTCATAATGGCGAGCGAACTCGTCTACCCAAACAGCGACTTTCAGGCCGAAAGTAATCGGCACTGCAGCCTGTCCGTGAGTGCGCCCCAGCATTACAGTGTCACGCTCTCTCTTCGCAATTTCACATAGTGTGGAAATCAATCGATTCAGGACCTCTCTTTGCAATATTATACTGTCTTTGATTTGCAGTGCAACTGCGGAATCGACTATATCGTTACTCGTCGCACCCAGATGTATGCACCATCCGGCTTCTCCGGCAACCTCTGTCATTGCTTTGGTCAGTGCCATGATATCGTGCTTTGTCTCAGCCTCAATCTCATCTACCCTGTCTGCTGTGACTATGCCCGGATCGGAAATATCAGCAATTATATCGTAATCCTCAACACTAACTCTGCCAAGTTGGCAATGAGCCCAAACAAGGGCCCTTTCGACTTCCAATTGGCGGCTGTGCCGACCCTCTCTGGACCAGATGTGTTTTGCCTCGTCGCGTCCGTATCTGTAGTCAAGAGGCGATATTGTCACGGCCTTCCCCGTGGTTTGCGGACCCTAGACCCCTGTTTGAGTCTAGCGCATGTTCGCTAGTCTGGCTTCTTGTATAATCAAAGTACCCCTGACCCCTTTCCACAGGCTCTCAGTACTGCATTCTATGTTCCCATTCATGCATGGTGAAGAAAGCACTACAGTCTCAAACTCTCCTCCCTCTCCGTCTATGTTGAATCTGTGTCTTTGCGACAGTGCATCTAGTCTTATCAGAGACTTTTCATCTAGTATTTCCCCCAACCACTCTTCTCCTAATCCATCAGCAGATACTGATACGAACATCACTTCGAAACCGTGCTCTATTAGTGCATGCATATGGGAGACAGGGTCATGATGCCAAAGTGGGCTGTATGAGATGATCCCTAGGCGTTCACACATCCTATCTATCCTAGTCTTCTGGTAGTCTGATCGTAAAGCACCTACTACCAATGCATCCACATCCAATTCACCTTCATGAAGAACTAGATCCTTTGGCCGAACCCAGCCATCAGGCCACATCTCTTCGAAGTTTGATGCCGAGTTAGCATTCCCAGATAGTGCGAATTCAAGATCTGAGATTTCGAACTCTTCCTCCCCATCACTCAATAACGGCAACCATGGAACTTCCATTGCTGCACTTTGCAGAGCGGCTATGGCGACACCTTGCGTCTGAAACATCATTGAATCATCTGACTTGATGCCGACCGATACTATGCATTTGACATCCCATCCTCGCATCTTGGCCCACCAAGAACAGTATGAGGAATCCTTGCCTGCAGATGCCAATACGGCGACTTTCACGCTTCTCCGAGTCGGGACACATCAATGAATGACGCGATTAACTAGACTGGTTTCGACCAAGATTGATAAGAGTGCGTATAGGCAACGACATGATATCATGCAGCCAAGCGGACGAGGATATGACCATGGAGTT
>CEOQ01113918.1_pt1 | contig 12608 bp, 6 predicted proteins | sample 361351 | NCBI WGS metagenome assembly CEOQ01 (sample SAMEA2619907, study PRJEB7988) | marine metagenome | biome: marine biome (ENVO:00000447); feature: deep chlorophyll maximum layer (ENVO:xxxxxxxx); material: "saline water (ENVO:00002010), including plankton (ENVO:xxxxxxxx)" | depth 60 m | reverse complement strand
TGATGCAGATGAAAAAATAACTCAAGCATCTACTGGTGCAGTAGGAAGAGTTGTTGAATGGGATGCAACAAACAAAATTTTATATTATCAACAAGAAAGATTTACAAACTATGGTGTTAATACTGCAAGTAATACAGTATTATTCTCTGGTGCAAATGCAATATCTGGTGCAGACTCTAGTGCATCTGGTACACCATCTTCAACCAGTTCTGAAACAGTTGATAGTATCGCATTTTCAAGTGGTTATGCAAACCCAGAAATGCACCCAGATAGTGGAGACATAATTTACATAGAAAACAGAAGACCTATTTCACGAGCATCTGACCAAACAGAGGATGTTAAAATTATAGTTGAGTTTTAAGAATGGCACAAAAAACAAATTTAAATGTATCACCATATTATGATGATTTTGACACAAGTAAAAATTTTCATAAAGTATTATATAGACCTGGCTTTGCAGTACAAGGTAGAGAACTAACTACACAACAATCCATACTTCAAAATCAAGTTGAAGAAATGGGTAGAAACATCTTCAAAGAAGGTGCAATTATATCTGGTGGTGAAGTTGGAATGGACAAACAGTATTATGCTGTTAAGGTTCAAGGAACTTTTAATACCACAGATATAACATCAAACATTTCATCTTACACAGATACAATTATTACTGGTGCATCATCTGGTGTTTCTGCAAAAGTTGTAGGAACTTTAGCTGCAAGTGGTGATGACCCAATCACTTTATTTGTAAAATATTTAAACCCAGATTTAACTGGTGAACAATATGTATTTACTGATGGTGAAAACTTATCTTCTGATGGTGCAATAGGTTCTTTTGTTGCTGGTCAAGAATCATTAACTCTTCAATCTTCAGATGCAACTGCGATAGGTTCAGCAGTTACAGTTGCAGCTGGTACATATTTTGTTAGAGGTCATTTTGTAAATGTTACAGAACAAACATTAGTTTTAGATAAGTATGGAAACACACCATCATACAGAATCGGTTTTACAGTTACAGAGGATTTAGTAACTCCAGAAGAAGATACCACATTATATGATAATGCAACTGGTACATCAAATGAAAATGCTGCTGGTGCTCATAGATTAAAAATTTCATTAACACTTGCAAAATTATCTTTAACAGATACAAACGATACAAACTTTGTTGAGATTATGAGAGTTAATCTTGGTAATGTTTTATCTGCATCTAGAAATACAGAATATGCAGTATTAGGTGAAACACTTGCAAGAAGAACTTATGATGAATCTGGACATTACATTGTTAGAGATTTCAAACCAGATGCAAGAGAAACTTTAAATGATGGTATTAATAATGGTGTATTTGAATCTGGTTCTACTACTGATAGTGGAAATGCAGCCTCTGAAGATTTACTTACATTGCATATGACGCCAGGTAAGGCATATGTTGCTGGTTATGAAATAGAAAAAAGTCACCCAACATTTATTGATATAAGAAAACCAAGAACAACTGAAAATGTTGATAATGCAATCACACCAGTTGAAGTTGGTAATACAATCGTTGTTGAAAATGTGTTTGGTTCTCCAGACTTAACTCCAGAAACGCCAGGTTCTATTGACGAACCATTTATGGAAGTTTCACTTCACGACAATTTTACAATATCTAAAGCAACTGGAACAACTGGTGGGCCAGGAAGAGGAACAGAAACAGATAGTATTTTAACAGAAGACGGTGGTAAAATTGGTGTTGCAAGAGTAAGAAGTTTTGATACAGCTGCAAACAATTCCACAGTAACAGACTTTTTATCAAATAGTTCAGATAACGATTCAACATTTAATCTTGGATTATTTGATATTAAAATGTTTACAGAAATTGATTTTAGTGGAGTTGTAACTTCATCTGAATTTGCTGCTGGTGCAAAAATAACTGGTGCAAATTCTGGTGCAACTGGATTTGTTCACTCTGTTAGTTCTGATGCAGTTTATCTTACAAATGTAAATGGTATATTTTCAAGTGGTGAAAAGGTAAAATCAAGTGCATCAACTCAATCAGATGAATTAGTACACGAAAATGGTACAACAACAGATTTAACAATTAGTGCAGTAGAGTCTTTTGATGTTAGTCAAGTAAGACAAATCTTTATGAATGATGATGACTCTAATCAAGCAAACTTTAGTGCAGATTGTACTATGCAAAGTAGATTCACTCTTACTGGTACAGTATCACTTACAAGAAATACAAATTCACTAATTGGACAGAATACTTTATTTAATACTGAATTAAGAGCTGGTGATGTTTTAGAAGTTCCAACTGGTGCTAATAGTGCAACAGAAAAAATTGTTATTGAAAGTGTAACAGATAATACTACTGCAACTTACTTTTGTATTCAAGGTGGTGCAGTTGTAAATACATCTAATACTACTCATTCTAGTGGTACTGCAACATTTACTGCAACTGGAGCCTTTACTGCATCTTCTGGTTCAGTATTAAGTGGTTCTGGAAGTAGAACTGTTGTATTTAAAGACCACGCAATTAATGGATATAATGGTAAAGCAACAATTACATATGCATCAAATAATACAGTTACATATGCAGTAAACTCTGGTATTACAACTCCAGATACTGCTGGTGCTGGTAATGCAGATATAGTTTTAATCTCTACTAGTGTAACAAGTGTTGGTGCAGTTAGAACAAGAACAAAAATTAATGATGTAAATAAAAATATTCTTTTAAGAAAAACAGTTAAGAAATATGCAAAAACAATGTTGACTACGGACAACAATGGTGTATCGCAAACTTCTTACACATTTAAAAAACAGTTTATTGTTACATCAAACGCATCTGGACAGATAGTAATAACTGCTGGAACTAATGAAACATTTAATGCATTATCTAATTCAAATTATACGATTACTGTTTTAGATGATGGTTCTGGTGGTTGTAATGATGGTGATATTATTGACATTGATGATATGACATCTTCTGTGCTTGCTGGTGATTCTAAAACTGCAACATTTACAGACACAACTGTTTTCGGAACATCTTCAGATTGTGTAGTTAAAGTAACTGCAACAATTACAAAAACTTCTGCACAACAAAAAAACAAAACAAACAATCCTGCTCATTTAGTTATTGTAGATAACAATGGTGTAGGTGGTGGTGTCCAATATGGTACATCTGCACATCATAAAGAAATTTCTTTAGGTAGAACTGATGTTTATAAAATAAGAGCAATATACGAATCTGCAAATGCATCTACTGACCCAATAGTTCCACAATTTACTGGAACAGTTGGGAGTGGCACATTTACCAAAGGTGAAAGAATAAAAGGTGCGACTAGTGGTGCAATAGGTTCACTTATTAACACAGGCCCAACTACTTTCTTCTATGTTCAACTGTCTAATAAAAACTTTTCTGATGGTGAAACCTTTACTGGTTTAACAAGTGGTGCAACTGGAACAACAACCACTGTAACTGCTGGTGATACAGTTGTTACAAATAATTATGTTCTAGATGATGGTATGAGGGATTCATATTATGACATTTCTAGAGTTATTAGAAAAACGAATGTTGATGTTCCTATCGGTAAACTGTTAATTGTATGTGATTTCTTCTCTCACGGTACTGGTGATTTCTTTAATGTAGATTCATATTCAAATATAGATTATAAAGAGATACCAACATATCTTGCAACAAGAGTAGACACAGAACAAAGACAACCTAGAGGTAGATTCTTATTACACGACTCAATAGATTTTAGACCTACTGTTGCAAATGATGATACACTTTCTACTGTGACAACATCATCACAAAGTTTATCTGCTGAAAGAGTAAATGATTATACTTTTAACTTTGCACAGAGAAACTATTCTGCATCTGGTTCAATAGTTTCAAATATACCACAAGATAATTCTAACTTCCAATATGATTTAGATTTTTATGTAGGTAGAACAGATAGTGTGTTCTTAACTAAAGATAAACAGTTTGTTGTTAAAGAAGGTTTAGATGTTGAAACAGAAATAACAGAACCACCTAAACCATTATCTGAAAATGAAGCTATGAAAATAGTTGATGTATTAATGCAACCTTATGTCAAAGAACCAGAACAAGATATATTTTTAAGAATACAAAAAAATAACAGATTTACAATGAGAGATATTGGTCGTTTAGAAAATAGAATAGAACGACTTGAAGATTATACAACTCTTAACCTATTAGAAGCAGAAACAGAAAACTTCCAAGTATTAGATGCAAACGGATTTGATAGATTTAAATCTGGTTTTGTTGTTGATAATTTTACTGGACATAAAACTGGTGATGTATCTCACCAAGATTACAGTTGTTCAATAGATTACGAAAACAGAACATTAAGACCAAAATACTCTATGAAGAATGTTGCACTTATAGAACAAAACGAGGATTCTACTGCAAGAGCAAATGATGGATATTCTAAAATTGGTGACCAATGTATGTTACCATTTACTTCTGTTGAAACTGTTGGAAACAAATTTGCAACTAGAGTAGAAAGTGCTCAAGCTGCATACTTCTTTACTTGGGTTGGTGTATTAGAATTAGACCCTTCTGGTGATGAATGGTTTGAGGTAAACAAACTTCCACAAATTGTAATTAACTTAGAAGGTAACTTTGACCAAATATTACAAGCTGCTGGTGGTGAAGATGCATTAGGTACAATATGGAACGCTTGGGAAACTATATCATCTGGTGTTATCGGAACAACTTCTTCTGGTTGGGGACGAGGTGGACTTTGGGAATTAGTTTTAACAGACCAAGTTAGAAATGGTACAAGAACTTTTGTAACCGAAGTTAATGACCATAAACCTATCGGTAATGAATTAATTAGACAAGATGTAGTTCCATTTATTCGTTCTAGAAATGTTACATTTAGAGCAACTAAAATGAAACCTAAAACAAGAGTTTATCCTTTCTTTGATAGACAATATGTTGGTGATTTCTGTGTTCCAGACGGTGGTAAGCCTGGTGGAACATTAACAACAATCACTTTACCAGAAACTCCAAACTGGACTGCCGTAGGTAAAATTAGATTTGGTTACGATAATAATGATACTGCACACGATTATGTTGCTAAAATTATGAGTTCTGATTCTGAATATGGGTTTAATACAGTAGGACAGTTTTCATTACACACAACAATAAACATCGCAAGAAACAGTAACGCATTTTATACATACGACTTTACAACTGCAGCTGAGGGTGTAGTTGGCCCTAATATTCAAGGTGAGAAGTTTTGGAGAATTCAGATTGAAAGAGCAGAAGACCCTATTCATACTTGTGCTGGACATAGATTATATGGTGTAGAATTTTTCAATGCAGATGCAACAACTAATATTGATTTAACACAATTCTGTTCTGTTGTACAATTCCAGAATTTAACAAACCCAAGTGCAACTATTGACGGAGTAGTACCACCAGTTGGTGCAGAAACTCCAGGCACTCCTAGAGATTCTGTTCTTCAGATTACATATAATTTATTTACTGGAACAAGAACACAGACTCCAGAAAGTGGAACTGTACAAAAACTATTACCGCCTGGTGAAGATGGTAATGTTTTCATAACAGGCCCAACTGGTGCAATAAGTGGTGTCTTTAGTATTCCAGACCCAAATGCTCCAGGCAATCCATCATTTAAAACTGGTGAAAGACAATTCAGATTAACAGCATCTAGAATTAATGAAGCAGATGATGTTAATTTAGAAGGTGTAGATACATATGCAGAGGGTATTTATACTGCAAGAGGTTTCTTAAACACTATTGAAGAAACCGTTACGAGAACAAGAAATGGACAGTTGTTCCAAGAAGAAGTTTTTGAAGCAAGAACTTTCCAACACAGAGGTAGAACATTGATACAGCCGTGGGATCCCCTTGCTCAGTCATTTATTGTTGATAGTGTTGGTGGAGAATTTATCACAAAGGTAGATTTATTTTTCCAAGAAAAAGATGAAAGAGTTCCAGTAACTGTACAAATCAGAGAAATGAGAGATGGTTATCCAACAGAAAAATTATTACCACTTGCATCTAAAACACTAGAATCTTCTGAAATATTACTATCAGATGATGCAACTGTAGCTACAACATTTGAATTTGAATCACCAATTTATGTTGCAGACCATAGTGAATATGCATTAGTTATCAAAACAGACTCAAGAGATTATAAGTTATGGATTTCTAAATTAGGTGATGCAGATATTGATACTGGAACGATTGTTAACGACCAACCATATCTTGGTGTGTTATTTAAATCTCAAAACAATAGAACTTGGAACGCATATCAAGATGAAGATATTAAGTTCTCACTTTATCGTGCAAAATTTGATACAAGTAAAACATCAAACCTTGTACTAACAAATGCACCGACAGAAAATAAAACACTAAAAGAAAATTCATTAGAATCGCTTGCGAGTTCTGGTGTAGTAAAAGTTACACACAGAAATCACCATATGTATTCAACATCAAATAATGTTACAATAAGTGGTGTATCTTCTGGAGTTTCAACAACTCTTAATGGTGCTTTTGGTGCCTCTGATACTTCACTTACATTAACTAGTAATACTGGGTTTCCAGGCAGTGGTTCAGTAAGATTAAAAATTACAGTTCCAAGAGATTCAACTACTGGTGATATTAGAGAAGATGAAATCTTTAGTGGTACTATTTCTGGTTCTTCTGTAACCAGTATAACAAGACCTACTGGTGCGATTGCACATACTTCTGGTGCTGGTATTGAATTATACGAAATAGATGGAATACCATTAGACCAGATTAATAGAACTCATACATCAGTTCAAAATGTAGGGATTGATTCATATACAATTACAACTGCGAATACAGCTGCAACTCAAACTGCAACTGCAACAACAGCCTCAAATGCAACTTCTGGTATTAAGTTTGGTGGTACTACAACTGTTGCAACTGAAAATGCAATGATGGATGTTATGAAACCACTTGTAAGTAATGTTGAATATCCTAATACAAAAATTACTGCAAACATCAGAACAACAACTGCAACATCTGTTGATGGTACACAAACATCATTTAATTTACAATCTACTAGTGCATCTAGACCGATAGTATTAGGTAGAAACTATTATTACGATGTACCTAGAATGGTTGCATCAACTATTAATGAAACAAATGAATTGAACTCATCTAAATCTTTCTTTTTAACTTTGACTATGACTTCAGAGTTTGATAACTTAACACCAGTTATTGATTTAGATAGGGCATCTATTGCTGCTGTAACTCACAGACTGAATAATATTCAAAGTTCATCAGATGTATATCCAACTACATTGTTTGTTCCAGCAACTGAACCAGAGGGTGATAGTTTAGAAGCAATATATCTAACACGACAAGTTCAAATGAAGAGTGCAGCTAATCAGATAAATGTTAAATTTGATGCAGTCAGACCAGCAACATCAACTATTGATGTAATGTTTAAAACATTAAGAACAGATGATTCATCAGACTTTAATGATGTTGGTTATACTTTCTTCAATACAAATGGACAACCAGATGTTACTACTAACTCATCTACTACAAGAGATGACTTTATAGAACACGAATATTCTGCGAAAGACCTTGCAGACTTTAATGCGTTCCAAATCAAAATAAGAATGAGAGGAACTGATTCTACTAACCCACCAATCATAAAAAGATTAAGGGTTGTTGCAACTGGATAAATTATGTCAGAATTAAAAGTAAAAGATAAAGACCATTTAGTAAGAGATACTTACTCTGGTGCAATATTAAATACAGATGAAAGTGCATTTAATAAAAGTAGAAGAATTAGAATGGAAGCACAAAGACAAAGAGATGAATTAAGAAATGCAGTTCGTGAGATAAATACTATTAAATCGGAAATGCACGAAATGAAAAGTATGATGAAACAAATATTAGAGAAGAGTAATGGCTGATAGAAGTGTACTAGCATCAAATTCGTTTGAAACTTTCAGAACGACATTTAACTCAACTGCGAGTGATGTTGGTGATATTGCAAACTTACTGGCTGCAACTGGTACTATTGCATCTTCAACAGATGTAGTAGAAGCAATAGTAGCATTAAATGCTGTAGCTTTTGATGCATCTGCAAATATTTCTTTTACTGGTAATAATACATTTGCTGGTAGTAGCACTTTTGCTGGTGTAACATTAAGTTCTGGTGCATTAACATTTGCTGATGGAACTTCACAATCAACAGCTGCAACAACACAAGGGTTTGCGATTGCAGTCGCAGTTGCACTTGGATAAATAATAGAGAGAAACACAAATGGCAAATAATTTTAAAAATTCATTCATAAGTGTAAGTTCTGCTGGAGAATATTATCAGTCAGATGCATCTGATTCTTTGACAGGCCCACAAACAGTTTATACTGCAAACAATGGTTCTGGAGTAAATTCAATTCTTATTGAGTTGGACGCTGCTAATACTGGTACTTCTGCAATAACAGCAACTGCATTTATTCAAGACACTAGTGCAACATTAGGAACAATAACAAGTGTTGCATCATCAAGTGATACTGCAACAGTTACTTGTGGTACTGCACACGGATTACAAACTGGTATGTATGTAAATGTAACTGGTTCTACAACAAACTATGTTAATGGAATTTATAAGATTACACGAACTGGTGCAACCACATTTACATATGCACAAAATTCAAGTGCATCAGATGGAACTGCAGCTGGTACAATAGTAATCTACAAAGCATTTCATATTGTCAAAGATGCACCTATTCCACCACAATCAACTCTTAAAGTTGTATCTGGACAAAAGGTTGTTTTAAATAGTGACGATAAAGTATTAGTATATGGAAGTGCGGCTACATTAGATGTTGTTGCATCAATTCTTGAAGATGTAACTTAATGGAGTTTGTAAATGTCTTACATAGGTAAACCGTTTTTAAATGTTCCAGTCAATACATTTGCAAAAGAAGACTTCGTAGGTTCTGATACTGGTACAAATAATAGTATTGCAAATTCACTTGTTCTTTCAAGAGAGATTCCTGGCTTAAATGCATCAAATGTAGAAGTGTTTGTAAATAATATTAGACAAGAACCAGATGTTGCATATTTTATCAAAGATGATGCAAATGGACTTCCAAAGATTTTAGAATTTTCTGAAGCTTTAGCTGCAAGTGATGAAATTTATATTATACACAAAGGTTTAGGGCCAGGTACAGAAAAAACTGGTATTGCAGCTGGTTCTATTACTGCATCTCTTTTAGACGATACTTTAAAAACATTTACACTAGATACATTTACTGGTGATGGTTCTACGGTTGCATTTGTAACTTCCTCAACTATTTCAGCTGCAAGTGCATTGTTAGTAACGATTGACGGTATTGTTCAAAAACCCTCATCAAATTATTCTACATCTGGTGCAACTGTTACATTTACATCTGCCCCATCTGCATCAGCAGAAATAGAAGTTAGAGATTTAGGAATCAAAACATCAGTAAGAAGAGGTACTGGTTTTATACTGGACACTTTAACTGTAAGTGGTGGTTCAACAACTACTATGACATTATCACACGAAGTTCCAGTAAATGATGTATTTATTTTTATCAATGGAGTTTGTCAAATTCCAACATCTGCTTATTCTGTAAGTGGTACAACCGTAACCTTTGCATCTGCATTATCTGACGGTGATGTTGTAGTTGCAAGATACCAGAGATAGAAATGCCTTTAACAACAATAAAATCTTCAAACATAAAAGACTCAGAAATAAAAAACGCAGATATTAGTCCAACTGCCTCTATAACAGAATCAAAAATTGCTGGATTAGATGCATCTCAAATAACTACAAACGCATTTAATATCGGTGTGTTAGGTTTTAAAATGGCTGTAAGTGATGGATTGACTATTTTCAATTTAGTAGATGGTGTTGTAGATGAATTTAATGATGAATCTGGTATAGATACTGGAGAAAACTCAAACGCAGCTTATGACGCTACTTCTGATTTTTATTCAAATATATCTACTGGTGATTACCCAGGCAGTCCATATATAGTTTCTGATTTTACTAATCCACAAAACCCATCAACTTATACTGCACCACCAACTGCAACAGCAGTAGACTTATTAGTAGTCGGTGGTGGTGGAGGTGGAAGTGATGGTCACCCATCTTATGCTGGTGGTGGTGGAGGTGCTGGTGGTTTAATTTTTCTTGAAAATTTACCAGTAACTGGTGGTGCAACCTATTCTGTTACAGTAGGAGAAGGTGGTGAAGGAAAGGGTTATCCTGGCTCAGGCATAGCTGATGACGGAACTGATACAACATTTGTTTATTCACCAAGTGTAAATATCATAGGTGAAGGTGGTGGTGGAGCTGGTTATACAAGTGGTACTCAAAGGCCTGGTGGTTCTGGTGGTGGTTTGTCAAATCAACCTCCAGTTGGAACTACTGGTGGTAGTGGAACACAAGCATCTAATCACCCAGTAACTGGAATATCTGATTCGGAAGGAACACCTTATCCAAACTCTCCACCAAGTTTTTCTGCTGAGGGTTCTGAACAAGTAGGTAGTTTTGGTAATAACGCAGCTGGGCCACAAGGTTATGGTTTTGGTGGTGGTGGTGCTGGAAGTGCAAACTTTACTCAACCACACCCACAAAACTTACTTCTTGGTGCAAATGGTGGTGAAGGTTTAGATTATAATATTGTAGATGGTTCTACTGCTGTAGGTTATGCTGGTGGTGGTGGTTCTGGATTTAGTTCTTATGTTGGTGAAGGAGGTGAAGGAGACGAAGGTGGGCGTTCTGGTGGTGAACTAAACTCAAAACCTGGCGTTGCTAATACTGGTGGTGGTGGAAGTGCTGGAAACGCTGCCGAGGGTGGTGATGGTGCAGATGGTAGAGTTGTTGTAGCTGTTTCACAACACACCGTAAGTAATACTTCTATGACATTGGTTTCAGATACATTTACTGCGAGTACAACACCAAGCACAGCAAGAATAGTTGTGTTTGCAGAACTACCAGATGGAACTTCTGATTTTACAGTTTCTGCAACTAGAGATAACACTAATTATAATAACATCACATTAACTGATGAAGGATATGCAGCTGGTTCTAGTGGTACTAAAATATTTACTGGTTCTACTCCATTGACTGGAGCTGCACCTGGCCAACCTCAAGTGCAAGTTCGTTGGAAAATTGTTGGTTCATCATTAAGTGGTAACAACAAAATTCACGGTGTTGCGTTGCAGTGGAAGTAAATTATGCCAAATCCAAATACTGGTTTAACTCAGATAAAATCAACTGATATTACAGATGGTGTAATAACTGATGCAAAAATATCACCTAGTGCAAATATCACATCTACAAAAACTGAAATTGCAACTGATTTAAGTGATACAAATACACCTTTCAATATTGGTGTATTAGGATTTAAACACGCAGTCAATGAAGGTTTGACAGTATATAATTTAGTTGATGGTATTGTAGATGAATTTCATAGTGAGGGTGGTGTAGATACTGCTGAAAATTCTAATGCAGTTTATGATGCAACTTCAGATTTTTATGAAAACAAATCAGCAGGGCCTGTTCCCAATACAACTGCAATAACTACTTATTCTTCTGGTACTGGAGATTACACTGCAACTCCAACTACAACTGCTGTAAATGTTCTTGTTGTCGGCGGTGGAGGTGCTGGTGGTGGTACTAATAGTGATGGTGCTGGAGGTGGTGGTGCTGGTGGTTTAATATATTATCCAAACTACCCAGTTACTGGTGGAGCTTCTTATGAATATGCTGTGGGTGCTGGTGGTGCAGAAACACCAAGTTCTGGTGCTGGTAGTGCAAACAATGCTGCTGACTCAACTTTTAATCACCCAAGTCCTTTACCTTTAGTAGGTGAAGGTGGTGGACAAGGTGGTAGTGCAGCTGGTTTCCCACAAAGTTATTTCTTAGGAAGGCCTGGTGGTTCTGGTGGTGGTATTGGTGGTAAAGTTCCAGATATGGGTTTTGTTCCAGGCTATACTCCAGTCGCAGAAAAATTTGGTTCAGATGCATTACCTTTACCAGCAACTGGTTTACCATCAAGTCCAGGCCCACAAGGTGACCACCTTATTGGAACAAGTACACAAGTTGCAAATCACCCAACTCCTTTAACACCAAGTGTATTACCATTAAACTCACCTGGCGGTTTTGGGAATAGAGGTGGTTCTGGTGCTCAAGCAACACCACAAACTCCACCAGATGGACATAGAGATGGTGCTGGTGGTGGAGGAGCTGGTGCAGTAGGTAATGATAATTTACCAACCGAACCACAATATACTTTAAATCCAGGCGGTGCTGGTCTTGCATATAATATTGCAGATGGTTCTACTCCAGTAGTTTATTCTACTGGTGGTAATAGTGGCCCTGCTAATGCAAATGCAGCTGGTGTTGACCAATCTGCAAATACTGGAAATGGAGCGCCTGGTGGACGAAGGGCGCCTGGTGGTTCTTCTCAAGTTGGTGGTGCTGGTGGTTCTGGAATTGTAATCGTATCTGTTTCACAACAACAAGTTTCAAGTACAAGTATGACTTTAGTATCTGATACATTTACTGCAAACGCAACACCAAGTAAAGCTAGAATGGTCGTATTTGCAGAACTTGCTG
>CEOQ01028445.1_pt1 | contig 12628 bp, 8 predicted proteins | sample 361351 | NCBI WGS metagenome assembly CEOQ01 (sample SAMEA2619907, study PRJEB7988) | marine metagenome | biome: marine biome (ENVO:00000447); feature: deep chlorophyll maximum layer (ENVO:xxxxxxxx); material: "saline water (ENVO:00002010), including plankton (ENVO:xxxxxxxx)" | depth 60 m | reverse complement strand
ATCACCTATAGAGCCTAGTTCAGACAGTACTGGCACCGCCATACGCTCAAACCTTGGTCCTATCTGCCCTACCAACGGCGCTCCGTCAGTACCAAGTCGTTGCCCCAAGAAACTTGCTAATCCAGTCCCAAGTAGTGTCATCGCCAATCCAGACACTACCTGATCTGCCAATAGCGTAATCGTTACAAATGCATGTATTGACGCCATCATAGCCCCAACCAACATAGCCACAATGACGCCCCAGAATACGCTTTCAGTGTGAAAGGCTGCGGCAAATCCAGTAACAGCGCCCATAATCATTATCCCTTCGACGCCTAAGTTCAGTATTCCAGCCCGTTCAGTTAAAATTTCACCAACAGTAGCATATACAAGCGATGTGCCAGCAGCGAGTGCAATACTAACAATTGATGCGATCAATGCAAAATCCATAATATAAGCCTATCAATATTATCTTTTCACTGTCAGTCGGTAGCGCTGGAAAAATTCCCCACCAAGAACACAAAATAACATTGCCCCTTGCAGCACATGAGCAACAGACCCAGGCAGCCCCATAGTCATTTGTATCTGATCTCCTCCAACAAGAATGGCCGCAAACATGTTAGCCACCAGTACTATACCCCACGGATTCAAACGGGCAAGCCACGATATTATTATCGCAGTAAAACCATAACCAACATTCAACCCTTCCTGCAAGCTATGCGATATCCCTGCCACCTCGACCATCCCGGCCAACCCAGCTAATCCTCCAGACAGCAACATCACACCAACAATATTTTTTCCAATATTAATGCCGGCATACCTAGCAGCCGAGACATTCTCTCCGATCAACCTAATCTGGTATCCCCACTTGGTCTTATCAAGTATTATCCACATAATAAGGGCGCTGATAAAAGCCACTGCCAATCCCCAGTGTAGCCGCCCCGAGATTCGCGCGATTTTGCAACATTCACCAAACTTAGCAGACCCAGGAAAACCATAACCAGCAGGGTCTTTCCAAGCAACATTGAATAGATACTGATACCACAATATAGCTACATAATTAAGCATCAATGTAGTAATAATTTCGTTAACCTTAAGGTACGCTTTCAACAAAGCAGGAACCACCGCCCATATGCCGCCCGCAATAATTCCAGCAATAGCCATCATTGGCAAATACACCCACGCCGAATCAGGTATCCCTGGAATAAGATCTCCCATCCATAGCGCTACCGCCGATGCGCTGACTCCACCTAGTACAAGCTGCCCTTCAGCGCCGATATTCCAGAACAACATTCGGAACGCTACTCCCACAGCTAAGCCAGTCAACATCAATGGGATAGCCTTAACTAGCGTCTCCGTAATACTATAATACTGGCCAACTTTCCACTGCTCCGGACTCCCAAATGCACCTTCGGCCATTGCAGCGTAGGTCTCTATAGGATCAGCACCAACAATCGACATCAAAATACCGCCAAATACCAAGGCCATTGCAACTGAGGCAATAGGAACGAGCACTACAATCACTCTTGGCGCATCAATCCGATTCTCGATAACAATTCTCATAGTGCGCTCTTATCCCCACCCGCCATCATAATACCAATCTCGCTAATATCGGCTTTATCACCATCTACAATACCCATAATCTTCCCAGAAAACATTACGGCAATATTGGTACTTATACTAAGAATTTCATCTAAGTCATCCGATATTAACAATATGGCATCTCCCTGCTCACACTGGGTAAGCAGTAGTCGCCTTACAACCTCAGTCGCTCCTACATCCAATCCCCTAGTAGGCTGCACAGCAACCAATAATCCATTATCACGAGTCCCTTGCTCAGTCCTTGCCATTATTTCTCGCGCAAGTATAGCTTTTTGCTGATTGCCACCCGACAAATTACGAACAGGTGTATTTCTATCAGGGGTATCGACATCAAAGTCATTAATTAATCTATCAGAATAATCACGCACAGCTTCGTTTCGGAGGAAGATCCCCCTCGATACAACACCCCCTCTAAATGCCTTCATAATCAGATTGTCCGATACCGACAAATTTCCCGCAAGACCTACTCCTATCCGATCTCCTGGAATATGTCCAACACCATTTAAAATAAATTTATCCGGCGTCCTATTAGTCAGATTAATGCCACCCACTTTAACCGTTCCTTCCGTTGACCTACGCAAACCGGTTATAACCTCTGCAAGCTCTTGTTGACCATTACCGGACACACCGGCCACACCAAGTATTTCTCCTCCTTTTACACTAAAAGTTACGTTTGACACAGCATCTACGCCCTTATCATTCTGTGCCGTCACTCCGTCTACTTCTAGTACAGGATTCCGCGCCTTGAAACTAGGTCTTTCAACCGAGAACACTACGTTCCGACCAACCATGAGGTTAGCTAACTTCTCCTTATCTGTTTCTGCCGTCTCAACCGTCTTAACATTGCATCCATTTCTAAGCACCGTAACTCGATCGGTAATTTCCATTATTTCATCGAGTTTATGACTTATGAAAACCACGGCTTTACCTTCTTTAGCCATAGTCCTTAAGGTTATTCCCAGCGCTTGCGACTCTTGCGGTGTTAGCACAGCCGTCGGTTCATCGAGAATCAAAACATCAGCATTCCTATATAACATTTTTAATATTTCGACACGCTGCTGCTCTCCAATCGACAGCTGCCAAACATACGAATCCGGCTCAATATGCATCTGATAGCGCTCTCCAATAGCAGCTATACGATTAGCAATCTCTGTATGGTTGATTATTATGCTTTTATCTGAAAGTCCCAGGATGCAATTTTCAGCGACCGTATGACTCTGAACCAATCTAAAATGCTGATGAACCATCCCAATACCAAGCTGTATTGCCTCGCGCGGTGAACCAATATTCACTTTTTCTACAGCATTTCGTTCGGTACCAAGAAATATTTCACCGTCATCTGGCATGTAAAGTCCACAAAGAATACTCATAAGGGTAGTTTTGCCAGCTCCATTCTCTCCCAGCAAACCATGCACCTCTCCTTTACGAACCGAAAAATTCACTTGGTCAGCCGCAAGAACACCTGGGAAACGCTTAGTAATTAAGCGCATATCCAACCCAATCCCATTTTCGAGGTCTATGTTTGGCGACATAAACTATCCATCACCAGTAATACTAGTACCAGCCTCACCACGCAGAGAAGCCGCTAAATTGTCAATATTGGTAATTATCGCTCTTTTACAGTTGCCCTCGACAAATCGTACGATTGAATGTACTTTTGGCCCCATACTACCTTCAGGAAACTGGTTGTCCATAGCGTGTTTCTTTAACTCAGATACTGAAGTTCTATCTAACCAATACTCATCAATTTTCCCAAAATTTACAGCAACTCTGTCCACATTAGTTGTAACAACGAACACGTCAGCATCAATGCTCCGTGCGAGCATACATGATACATAATCCTTGTCCACAACTGCTTCAACACCCCTAATAGTCCCATCCTTCCTTTCCACAACAGGAATACCTCCTCCACCACAGGTAATCACTACTGTTTCAGAGCCTATTAATCCTTGAATAAAGTCCAGTTCCACAATATCTTTTGGATAAGGCGATGGCACAACTCTACGCCACCCGTGCCCGGCCTCCTCAGAAATAGACCAGTTGTATTTATTGGCCATGTTTTTCGCTTGAGTACTGGACATATAAGATCCAATTGGTTTGGTCGGTTTTACAAACGCATTATCTTCAGCCGACACCTTCACTTGGGTGACAACGGTAACTACTTTTTGGGAAATGTTTCGTCTAACAAATTCATTTCTCAGAGCCTTTTGAAACATATACCCAATTGCACCCTGAGTATCAGCTCCTGCATAATCCATTGGCACCGGATGAAGCTCATCGAGCGCAAGTTCGGACCTTCTCAATATATACCCAATTTGTGGCCCATTTCCGTGAGTCAGGACAACATTCCATCCAGCTTCAACGATATCAGCCACATTCTTCATAGCCCGTTTCGCAGCGAGAAATTGGTCCGGAACAGTTTTATGGCTATCATCCAGAACCAATGCATTTCCACCTATCGCAACTACGGCAATACCACAAGTATTCGATTGGGCTTTTTTCATACAATTCACCCCATAGTGAGAGCCATTACCGCCTTTTGAACATGCAATCTGTTCTCAGCCTGTTGAAATACGACTGATTGCTTACCCTCCAGAACACTATTTGCAACCTCAATGTCTCTATCAGCTGGCAACGGATGCATATATACAGCATCGCTATTTGCCTTAGCCATAATACCCTCATCAGCTATCCAATCCGCATGCTTATCCTGCATGGCTTTTCCTTCCTCGTCATTAGATGTTGTCATTAACGGTCCCCACGATTTCGCATATACAACATCTACACCATCACAGCCTTCTTCCATGTCGTCCACGATATCGAATCCCGTACCGTATTGATGCGCCAGGTCACGCGCTTCACCTACTATATCTGGCATTAATTCAAATCCAGGAGGATGCGCAACTACCACATCCATCCCGAACCTGGGTAGTTGAAGGATCAACGATTGAGGGCATGAGATAGGCTTCAAGTATGATGATGCATATGCCCAGCTCACTGCTATTCGCTTGCCTTTGATATCACCATTGAATACCTCCATCATTGTCATCAAGTCGGCAAGACATTGGTGAGGATGGAAAATTTCACATTGCATATTTAGAACGGGAGCAATTGACGCCTTTGCTACGTCTTTAAGGTATTTATTACCCACACCCCAATCACAATGTCTAATAGCAATCCCATCGAAGTATCGTCCATAAATCTGCCCAAGTTCCATTTCGGTATCACCGTGCGATATTTGCGTTGTCTTCGGCTCAATAAATGCAGCATGTCCCCCTAGTTGCGCCATACCTGCTTCAAAGGATCCACGGGTCCTAGTCGAAGAGAAAAAGAACAGCATAGCAAGCACCTTATCTCTGAGTAATGCATGCTCAACACCTGAAGCTCTCTTCTTTTTTAACTCCCAGGCTAGTTCTAATACATACTCGGTTTCTTCCTTACTGAAGTCTAGATCAGATATATAGTCTCTGCCTCGCATGTCCATAGTGTTACTTCCTCCTCCTATCTTAATACTTCTGTATCTCTAAATATTTTTAGGCAACAACGCATAAAACTCAGTCGCTTTTACGACATCATCAAGTCTAACAGAATCATTCACAGTATGTGCAGTCTCTTCCTCACCCGGACCAAACCCAATTGACGGAATCTCAGCCTTTCCCGCCCAGTAAATCCCGTTAGTAGAAAAATCCCATTTACCAGTATCGGAATACTTCAACCCCATGTCGCTACGAGTTGCTTGACCAGCCAGGCACAATGGATGGTTATTATCCATAAGCCATGCAGGAAAATATTTTTCTACCGGATACACATATCCTGTATACGAAGCCTCATCATAGAACAATTCTCGAATAGCTATTTTTTTTCGCGACTCCCGCGGGATTAGTTCCTTTACCTGATTAAACACATCCTCTCTAGTCTCACCCAGGGTCATCCTTCGATCAATAGTTATCACAGCCTCATCCGGAACAGCATTGATGCTTGCAGTTTTTACATGCATATCGGTTACGGTAATCTTGCCGCCACCAAGAAACTCGTGCGTACCAAGCTCAGGCTCGAGTTTATTTATCGCGTCAATAATAGGCAACAAGTTGTAAATCGCATTATCCCCAAGATGATTGCTTGCAGCGTGAGCGCTCCTTCCGCGAGACACAATTTCCATCTCAAGTCGACCCTTTTGCCCACGATACACTTCCAAATTGGTCGGTTCACCAATAACCACATAATCTGGCTTTATCATTGGATCAACTTCGACAAACGTATTTGCAGCTATACCATCGCACCATTCTTCCATATTTCCAAAGTACCAAATGGTCCAATCGTCTAGGAATCCAAGCTCTTGCGCAATAGCCATCCCATATATCATTCCTGGCGTACTACCTTTTTCGTCACATGCGCCCCTCGCATATAGAACTCCATCCTCAATTTTTCCTTCAAAGGGGTCCCACTCCCATGAGTCGAGTGATCCGATACCAACTGTATCAATATGGGAGTCATATACTAAGATTCGGGACCCACTACCTACACGGCCCATAATGTTCCCCATTTTGTCAAAGCGTATATCATCGAAACCCAATCTATCCATTTCTCTGGCAACCCTTTTTCCAACCTCGCCAATTTGCCCTTCCATACTTGGTATCGCCACAATCTCGCGAAAGAAATTCAGCATTACTTCCTGCGCCTCTCGAACTTTCTCTTGTACCAGCCCTACATGTTTACTCATGTCACATACCTCGCCATACCATAATATAGAAATCAGTTATCACGACACCATTTCCGCGCTAATTCGGTTGTGTCTTTTCACTACGCTATCCATACTCATCGTCTGCAACATACCATCTTGGACCACGACTTTCCCGTTGACCACTACCACGTCAACATTATGGCTTGCACAAAACACTGCGGACGCAACAGGATCGCTCAATCCGCCGGCGTAATATATTTTGTTCATATCTATTGCAAAAAAGTCTCCGCACTTTCCAACTTGGAGTCGCCCAATATCAGTGCGACCGAGTGCCGCTGCCCCACCAATCGTACCAATTTCTAACGCCTCTCTCGCAGTAAATTGCCTATCGATTGGAGATGCAATTTCATCAACGGATTCTAATGCGTCCGCCAATCTTGCCAACAACATCGCTTGCCTTATTTCAGCCAACATATGTCCACCATCATTTGAAGCACTCCCATCAACCCCTACACCTACATCCACTCCTTGTTTCAGCATTCGCCGTATTGGGGATACTCCCGACCCCAATCGCATATTTGATGACGGACAATGGGCAATTGCAATTCCGTTGGTCGCTAGTGCATTAATATCACTATTACAACAATGGACCATATGGGCAAACCAGACGTCATGGTTGTCCCAACCTAAGTCCATTACATATTCCAGAGGACGTTTACCGAATCTTTCCAGACAATACTTTTCCTCATCTTGAGTTTCAGCCAAGTGAGTATGCATTCTAACGCCATAAGCTCTTGCCATTGAGGCTGTTTCTATCATAAGGTCCGAACTAACTGAAAAGGGCGAACACGGAGCAAGACCAACCTGGAGCATCGAACCCACCTCGGAATTATGGTATTTTTCGATCAACCGTTGCGAATCTCTGAGAATGTCAGACTCTTTCTCTACCAAATTATCGGGCGGGAGTCCACCATCTGACTCACCGACACTCATAGAGCCTCTTGTCGGGTGAAATCGCATGCCTATTTCGTAGGCAGCTCTTATCGTGTCATCAAGTGTCGCCCCGTTAGGGTACATATACAAATGATCTGAACTTGAAGTGCATCCAGATAGCAGCAACTCCGCCATACCAACTAACGCTGATGCATACACGGCGTTACCATCCATTCTCCCCCATATAGGATAAAGCGTTCGTAACCATTCAAACAATCCAACGTTTTGGGCCCCAGGCACAGCCCTCGTAAGCGTTTGATACATATGATGATGTGTATTAATAAGCCCAGGAAAAACAATATGGCCCGATAGGTCAAGAGTCTCACTTGGCCCACCTACGCTTAGATTATTTCTATTGCTAATCTGTTCTATTATTCCGTCGCGAATTACAATATTCACATCAGACAACTCGGAACGCTCATCATCCATAGTAACAAGCACCCCAATATTTTTTGCGATGAGATTGGACATATACCGAGTTTACAGCAAATATATTCCGTGTCAAAGTATATTTCTAAAAAATGAGCTAAACTAGGCGAATAGTTCTTATCAACTTGCAAATAATGTTTGACTCTTGACCTATATTTAACATCTGCATATATGAAACAAAACAAGCCCGTTCATTCACGGATTCTCACTATCAACTTACGAGGAAAGATTCTCAGAATACTACTATTAATTGTGGTGGTTACTTCTACTGTCGCAATTTTTTTGTACCGGGACCGCATCGAGACCCTTAGTCAGTACGGCTACTTAGGTGTTTTCCTGATAAATCTAGTCGCAAGTGGAACCATACTCCTACCAGCCCCTGGAGCCTTATTTACCTACGCAATCGGAGCTCTACTTGATCCCACTGTTGTGGGTCTCGCCTCAGCAGCTGGCGCATCGTTAGGAGAACTCAGTGGTTACGCCGCAGGTGTTTCCGGTCAAGCAGTAATTTCAAATACAAGACTATATAGGCGACTCTACACCCTAATGCAAAGCCACACGAAATTTACCAATCTAATATTACTTGTTGCCGCGATTATACCCAATCCATTCTTTGATCTAGTTGGCATGGCATCTGGCGCATTAAGACTGCCATTATTACGTTTTCTATCAATAACTTTCCTTGGAAATCTTCTCAAGATGCTGTCGATAGCCTATGCCGGACATTACTCATTACAGTGGTTCATCGCATAGCTTATCACTACCAATTTCTTATGCTGATCCTTCCGTCCGGAAAACAATTTTATAGCCAGCGGCCTCCCAACCCAGCATCCCGCCACCCAAAACCTTCACATTTTTATATCCCAAAGTTTTCATCATATGGGCTGCACGCAACGACCGCCGACCCGATCTACACACGAGGTACACGCTCGACTCTTTTGCCACGCCCTCAATGCCTTTCATGAGATATGTTATCGGCAGATTTGATGCGCCTGGAATATGGATTCGTTTATACTCGTCTTTTTCTCGTACATCAAAAATTAGCGCTTGCCCAGATCCAGCCCCTATCGCCCTTTGCAACTCCTCAGCTGAACAATAATCCACCTGATGTTGCTTTAGTTCTATTCCAGTTGTCGAATCACTGATATCGCTCGATTTAATCACAGGCTGACATTCAGCAAAAACACGGACATTACAATGATATCTGCATATATTCTTTTCCAGTATGTTGTGAAACAAGTGACTTACTGCGCTTTCGCGAGACAACAAGTTTTCCCTACCGATATATTCGATAAAGCCACTTGCCTCCATCATATCAACAACCTGCGGCCTAGCTCCCACCACATATACATCTCCGTTTCTGTCCCGATACCTCCTTACTACTGCTTCGAGCATATGGATTCCACTTACGTCACACTTATCCACCAAATGCAGACGTAACAATAGCAAATACTGGTCCGGATGTTGTCTAGAATTAAGACGTATCGCATTCTCCACATGATGAACAGCACCAAAATATAAGGAACCTTCAATAGCTATCATTCCCAGCTGTGGACAGACCGATCGTTCTTCTTCAGGAAGAAAATACCGAAAGTTATCATCTGGAACTACTGGCCAAACACGCGGAGTAGCCGATTGCACCAAATATTGCGCGAATGACACAAGCATCCCAGCCAGTACCGCAAATTCAAGCGGCAAAAATAATGTGGCCATAAACGTTACAATCATAATTATCGTGTCGCCATTCGACGACCTAAAGATACGGCTGATCTCTACCCTATTTACCATTCTCCATGCCGTCACCATAAGTACGCATGCCAGCCCAGCCCGAGGCAGATAACTAGCAAACTGCCCAAATATCATGATAGCCACGAGCACCCATATCCCAGCATAAACGCCGGACATCGACGTACGACCTCCACTGGAGTAGTTAACAACTGTTCTAGTAAATGACCCTGAGCACGAATAGCCACTGAACAATCCTGCGAATACATTAGACAGTCCCTGGCCAACAAATTCTTGGTTACTATCAATCCGTTGGCCACTGTCAGCAGCCACAGATCTCGAAATTGAAATTGCTTCAACCAACCCAATTGCTGCGACGGCCAGCGCCCCCGTAGAAAGCTTGCCTATCAATTCGAGGTCGAGTATTGGGATATTTGCAATTGGCGGCAACTGTCGCGGCAGTTCACCTAACACAATAACATTTTGTTTCTCGAGCCCGAAAATTACCACCACAAGCGCTGAAACAACCATACCAATAAATGTAATTGGCATCCCAGGTTTTATAGTACCAACACCAATCATCACAGCTAATGTGACAAAACCCAAAACGACGCTTGGGGGATGTATTCCAGCTGATCCCTCACCAATTTGCACTAATATACGGTATACACCCGGAACATATTCAACTGGAGTTCTTAGTAGATGAGGAAGCTGACTAACAGCGATCAATATCCCGGCACCTGCTGTAAATCCGGTGATTACCGAATCCGATACAAAATTCACTAAAACACCCATATGGGCAATACCGACTAGTACCTGTATTACACCCACCATAACGGCCATGAGTCCGGCAGCCACTATAAATTCGTACGAACCAGTCTCTGCAACCGATAACAGTGAATAAAACATAAGTAGAGATACTGCATTAGTTGGACCAGTTTGCAGATGGTACGAACTCCCCCAAAGACTACCCACAATAGAAGCCACAACTGCAGCATACAAACCCATGTACGGTGGCAGGCCAGCGATAAGCGCATAAGCAATCGCCTGCGGAACCAAAACAACTGCCACATTCAATCCCGCGATAATATCCGGCCGCAAATTCGAAGGTCTGTAATCATGAATCACATGCAACGGCTTCGCGAAGAATTGAGGAATATCACGTATTCCACCGACTATCCAATCAAATGCAGCATTACCATTTAGTCCATTATTTTTCATAACTATTTATCTGTTATCTGTATCACGGGAGATCATAAGCGTCATCGATCGGTCTAAGCGGTCGATTGAACCACAAGGGCCGACGTCTTCCATCAGGACTATGGGTTGCTGCAGACTTAACCATTTTCATCCATTCCTTGTATACTGCTAGTGATTTATTGGTGTCGACATAAACATCACCAGCCTTATCACCAATACTTGCCATTTTTACGCTAATTGCCTTCTGGTGCCAGCAGTGACCACCACTAATTGGGTCAGGATGCACTCCGTGGGTCAAATTTTGCGGTACACCTACATTTTGCCACCAAATCCGCTCGGTATCTGGATCCCCAGACACCCATGAGGACGCACCACGAATAACCGACAGCTTATAAATTCCATCACCTTCAGTATTGATCGAGACCAAATTACTCATACCTTCACCAACGCCTTCTCCATCGTTTTCTCGCCATCGCCCAAGATGATGGCTAAGTGCTATAACACCAGGCTTCACAGCTTCGGTTATCCATACTCCATCAACAAAATATCCAATTTCAGTTTCCACACGAACTAAATCACCCTCACTAATATCTCTATTTTTTGCGTCCACGGGATTCATCCATATGGGATTCTTATGACTAATCTCATACAACCATTTTGCATTAGCACTACGCGTATGGATCAATGTCGGCAACCTGAAATTAGGTAGCAATAGCATTTGGCCATTGTCGGTATCAATATTGTCCCTATGCACATGGCTTTTTATTTGCCATGGAATCACATGACATAAATCTTCCCATCCCCAATTTGATATAGTACTACTGAAAAATTCGAGCTTTCTACTAGGTGTATCAAAGCCCCGCAAGACTTTATTTCCATTATCAATCCCTACCGCCTTCCCATCACAGTACACCAGTCCATTTTTTGTAATATACCGACTGTTAGCGGGAAGGACTTCCTCAAAGGGCTTCGCTGCACCGGATTCAATCTCGAATGCACCATATTTTTTCATATAAGCAAGAGCACTCAAACCTTCTTTATTTGCCGCCTCAGGAAGTCCCGGCACACTATTCTCGAAAATCCACCTATAGTAATCATCCTGAGAGTAAGTTTCACCCTTCCGATAAGGACTTTCGAACCATTGTTTTATACCCAAGCTACCATCCGCATCCATCCGCACTGACAGTTCCGTCCAAAACTCGTTTTCCTCCCACACTTCACCCGGATTACTATCAATAGTGCTCTCACAGTTAATTCCGTTTCTCTCCATCGCTACTCGAACTACAGGTTGCCGGAACGCTATCCATTTACCTGCGTGGGTTTCCTGACTAACAAGATCGTGTCGTTCGCTAGCATGCCCCATAGGTAAAACATAATCGGCATATACTGCCGTCTCATTCCACGTCGGAGTCAATGCTACAAAACACTTCACCTTATCAATATCTTGCAACATCTCCATCCACATAAAACCATCGGGATTGGTCCAAACTGGATTGTATACACGCGTGAAATACACATCTATCTCACCGCGTCCCTCGCTTAAAAAGTGAGGCAGCAAATAACTCATTTCATACGAAGACAGCGGCCATTCCTGGGGCATCTGCAATTCATTCCAGGCATTAAATGCCGGTGGCACAGACAGCGGCTTTGGCACAAATTTATTCCACACATTAGCGGCCACACCACCCTTAGTCCCAACACTTCCAGTCAAAACATTAAGGAAAAACAAACATCTTGCAACCTGCCATCCTCCAAGATTGCCAATGCTAGCACTCCGCCATGTATGCGAGGCCAGTCTTCCTTTGCTTTGCGCAACATATCTAGCAGCATCCTCTATCCTATCGACTGGAACCTGGGATTCTTCAGATGCTCTCTCAAATGTGAATTCACGATACAATTCGGCGAGTAAATTTTCAAAATCCTCGAAACAATATTCTTCGGTATTTCGGCGTTTAAAACTGTCTCCCTCTATTGGTAGCTTGCCAGTTGAAGCGGCTTCCAATGTCTCTTGCCAATTAA
>CEOQ01298345.1_pt1 | contig 12651 bp, 10 predicted proteins | sample 361351 | NCBI WGS metagenome assembly CEOQ01 (sample SAMEA2619907, study PRJEB7988) | marine metagenome | biome: marine biome (ENVO:00000447); feature: deep chlorophyll maximum layer (ENVO:xxxxxxxx); material: "saline water (ENVO:00002010), including plankton (ENVO:xxxxxxxx)" | depth 60 m | reverse complement strand
CCCGCCAGGACGGAGAGCGAGGTGATGGCCGCCAACAGGCGAAGTGTGGACATGGATTGGTACTTCCAAGGCCCGTGGACAAGTGTGCCAGGAGTAAACACCGATTCGGGGAGCCAGGTTCCGCAGAGAATCACTGATTCAACCCATACTCCTTGATTTTACGGTAAAGCGTTCGTTCGCCAATACCAAGCAGGGCCGCCGCGTCCTCTCGCTTTCCATCGACCAATTCGAGCGCCTGTTCGATGTAATAGCGTTCCACGTCGGCCAGGGGACGTCCGACCAGGCCATCGGCTCCGCTGAAACTCCGGCCCGGTTCTCCGTCTCCATCGGCCGTGGGAACGATGTCATCGGGCAGATCATCGACGTCGAGCAAACCGTCGGAATCGAGCACGAGCATGCGTTCAACGGTGTTGCGGAGTTGTCGGATGTTGCCCGGCCAGTCATGGGCAATGAGAGCCTGTCGAGCGGAACGCGAAACGTCTGGCACATCCCGCCCGTGTGTTTCGGAGAGTTCCTTGCGGAAGTGGTCGATCAGCAATGGAACGTCGGCGCGGCGCTCTCGGAGTGGTGGCAGGTCGATGGTGACCACGGCGATCCGGTAGTAGAGGTCTTCTCGGAAACGGCCCTCGCGGACGGCGTTTTCCAGGTCGGCATTTGTGGCGGCGACCATTCTCACGTTGACTTCGATTTCCTCGTTGGCGCCGATCCGGGCGACCTTGCGGTCCTCCAGGACTCGCAGCAGCTTGATCTGCGTCTCGGTGGGCATTTCGCCGACCTCGTCGAGAAACAGGGTGCCGCCGTTGGCGAATTCAAATTTCCCGATCCGTCGTCCGACCGCCCCGGTGAACGCACCCGCCTCGTGTCCGAACAGTTCGCTCTCGAGAATGCTCTCGGGCAACGCCGAGATATTCAGTGGCACGAATGGCTTGGACTTTCTGTCGCTGTTCTGGTGCAGTGCCCGGGCGACCAGTTCCTTGCCGGTGCCACTCTCGCCTTCGATCAGCACAGTGCTGCTGGTCGGTGCGACGTGCTTGAGTTGATCAAGCACCCGGTTCATTGCCGGGCTGTTGCCGATGACTCCCTCGAATCCAAACCGTTCATCCAGGCGACGCGCGAGTTCGGCGTTGCGCCGCAGGAGCTGGAGTCGTGTCGACGCCTTTTTGACAGCGGCTCGCAATTCGTTGATGTCCAGTGGCTTGGTGAGGTACATCGATGCCCCGGCCTGTCCGGCGGCGAGGGCGGATTGGACCGAGGCGTGCCCGGTGAGCAGGATCACCTCGGCGTTGGGCAGTTCCTCCTTGGTTTTCTGGAGCAGCGCGAGTCCATCCAGGTCACCCATCATCAAGTCGGTGACGACGACGTCAAAGTTGTCGCTCTCGATCCGGGCCGCACCATCCTCACCCGAGACTTCCGTGATGCACTCGTAACCGACCCGTTCCAGGCTCTCGGCGACCGCCTGGGCGTGAGGTTCGTCGTCGTCGACGACCAGCACACGGATCGGTGGACCGGTGGGTTCCAGGTTGTCGTCGACGGGAGGGATTCGGTTTGAATCGTTCATGATTCTGCTGGCGTGTCGATCGGTAACCGGATGGTGAACTTCGTTCCCTGTCCCGGTTCACTTTCGCAGGTGATGGTGCCGTGGTGTGCCTGAGCAATTTTACGGACGGTGGGCAGCCCGAGGCCACTGCCGGAGGGTCGGGTCGAGAAAAACGTCTCAAACATCCTTTCGCGGGCTGCCGTATCGATGCCGTGTCCGTTGTCGATCACGACCAGGGCCACGTGGTCGTTGTCGACGGCTGTCTGGATTTCCAGTCGTCCTCCCTCGGGCATGGCTTCGGCTGCGTTGCGACAAAGGTTCATCAGCATTTGCCTGAGAACCGCGTCGTCACCTCCGATGTTGGGAAGTCCCGGTTCGAGGTGTGGACTGATGTCGATCCCGGCCTCGTCGGCCTGGGGTCGGTAGAAGTCGAGGAAGGAGGTGACGAGAGTATTGAGGTTGACGGAGACCAGGTCGAGCGAGCCCACTCGGGCGAATTGCAGGAACGCGTCGAGAATTTCCTCGAGATGGTGGCACTCCGATTGGACGGTGTGCAACTTGTCGAGCATTCTGCGGTCACGCGCCTCCTCGGAGTCGACCAAGTCCTCGACCAACAGGTCGAGATTCATGGAGATGGTCGAAAGAGGATTGCGGATTTCGTGAGCCAAGCCGCCAGCCAGGCTGGCGATCTCGGCGTACCGCTCGGCGTACCGAGACAACAGGTCTTGGCGTTCCTGCGAGTCGATCGCGGTTACTCCTGGCCGTCGTCGCCTCCGTCGCTGCCCCCACTGCCATCATCGGCGGCATCTGCGGCCGCATCGTCGCCGCCCCCGGATTCGGCCAGCACGGCTCGTCGCGAGAGCTTGACGCGGTTCTGGTCATCGACGGCAATCACCTTGACCTCCATCGAGTCTCCCACGCTGCAGACGTCGGCGACGGACTTGACGAAGCCATCGGCGAGTTCACTGATGTGACAGAGTCCATCCTTGCCGGGTGCGATTTCGACAAAGACACCAAAGTCCTTGACCGACGACACGGTTCCGCTGTAGACCCGGCCGACCTTGACGTCCTCGGTCAGGGCCTCGATCCGTGCCAGGGCGGATTCGGCAGCGGCGCCATCGCTGGAGGCGACCGTGACTGTGCCATCTTCCTGGATGTCGATCTGCGTCGAGGTTTCTTCCTGGATGGCCCGGATCGTCTTGCCACCGGGTCCGATCAGCAGGCCGATCTTCTCGGGATCAATCTGGGTCCGTTCGAGACGTGGTGCGTGCTCGGAAATATCCTTCCGAGGCTGCTCGAGCGTGCCGAGCATCGACCGGAGAATGTTCAACCGGGCTTCCTTGGCCTGGGCCAGGGTGGCCGTGATGATCTCTTCGGAGATTCCCTTGATTTTCAGGTCCAGCTGAATCCCGGTGATACCGATCTGGCTACCGGCGATCTTGAAGTCCATGTCACCGAAGTGATCCTCGTCACCGATGATATCGGTCAACAGTTCGAACTGGCCGTCGGGCTCTGCGACAACACCGATCGAAATGCCAGCAACCGGTTGTACGATCGGAACACCGGCAGCCATCAGGCCCAGGGTGGTGCTGCAGACGCTGGCCATCGAACTGGAACCGTTTGATTCGGTGATGTCAGAGATGGCTCGGATCGTGTAGGGGAACGTCTCGGCGTCTGGAAGGATCGACGCCACGCTCCGCTCGGCCAGTGCCCCGTGCCCGATTTCCCGGCGTCCGGGGCCGCGGATCATTCGACACTCACCGACCGAGTAGGGCGGGAAGTTGTAGTCGAGCATGAACCGTTTTTCGTATTCCTCGACCGGGCCATCAACCCGTTGTGTGTCGCGGGGTGTGCCCAGCGTGATCGTGCAGACCGACTGCGTTTCGCCGCGGGTGAAGACCGCCGACCCGTGCACTCGGGGCAACAGGTCGACCATGCAGCTGATGTTCCGCAGGTCTCCCATACCACGACCGTCCAGTCGTGTCTTCTCGTTGAGGATCAGATCACGGACAACGAGTTGTTCGAGATCGTGGAAGGCTTCCTTGAAGTCACCGCGGGTTGCCCCATCGGCGGTTTCCTCGGCGTCCTCGGGGAAGTGCTTCTCGAGCAACTCGTCCTTCAGGGCGTTGGTCTGCTCGTGCCGTTCGGCTTTGACGTTGCTCTGCATCGCGGCCTTCAGTCGATCGAAGCCCTCGCTTTGCAGGGTGCTCAACAGTGGGTTCTCACCCACGCCCTCGTACTCCGCCTTCACAACACCGAGTTCGGCAACCAGTTGATTCTGCAGTTCGCAGATCGAAACGATGTGTTTCTGGGCGAAGAGGATTGCCTCGAGCATCTCGTCTTCGGGCATCTGGTTGGCAAAGCCCTCGATCATCAACACGCTCTCGAGGTTGCCGGCAACGATCAGGTCGAGACTTCCCTCGGCGGTTTGCTCGAGCGTGGGGAAGATGACGAGTTGGCCATCGACCTTGCCGACGCGAACGGCTGCCAACGGACCCTGGAAGGGGATCGATGGGGAGATCATCAGTGCCGCACTGGCACCGATGATGGCGTGGACGTCGGGGTCGTGTTCAGGATCGACCGCGAGCACGTTGGCCATGATCTGGATCTCGTCCTTGTACCCCTTGGGGAACATGGGACGAATCGGGCGGTCGGTCAGCCGCGCGGTGAGGATCTCCCTGGTGGTCGGCCGACCTTCCCGCTTCAGAAATCCGCCGGGAAACTTGCCCGCGGATGCGAAGCGTTCACGGTAGTCGACCGTCAACGGGAAAAAGTCAATGCCACGTCGTGGGGGTCCGTCCTGTGAGGCGACGAACACGACAGTGTCTGCATAACGTACCAGGACGGCGCCACTGGCCTGCTTGGCCAGCTCTCCTGTTTCCAGGCTCAGCGTCTGTCCACCAATCTCACACGAAACAACCTTCTTCACGTCCTGATTCCCTACCAACTGTACAGGTTTGTACCCGCGGTTTCGGGAGCATCCCGAAAGCTGATCGGGCCGATGGTCCACACGTCCGAACCAACGACACTATTTTCGAATACTCAATTGTTCGATCAGCGAGCGGTACTTCTGATTGTCCGTCCGGTCGAGGTAGTCCAGCAGTCTCCGGCGACGACTGACTAGCGCCAGCAGCCCACGTCGGCTGCCGTGGTCCTTCTCGTGCACCCTGAGGTGCTCGGTCAGGTTCTTGATTCGCTCGGTCAGTACCGCGATCTGCAATTCAGCCGATCCTGTATCCGCCTCATCGCGACGGAATTCCTGAATCAGTTCGGTCTTGCGTTCCCGGGTAATCGACATGCACGTACCACAATCGAAACGAGTGTCTCCAGTCCATGGGACTCCGCCCCATTCCTCCGGCTCAATAATTGAGATCGGGGGACCGGATCCTTCCAGAGAGCCTACTCTAGCAGTACCGCATGAAGTTGCAACGGCACCGGGACCCATCGGGGACGTTGTCGATCAGGTTGATTCTTCGGTCTCGCGGACGAAGACCCGGTTGCCTTCAACCCGCACCACCTCGACCGATGTGCCGGGATTGATGAACGGACCGTCGCTGACCACGTCAACAAGATTTTCACCGATCCTGGCCTTTCCCGAAGGTCGCAGGACGCTGACGGCCCCACCCACCTGGCCAATGAGTTCCGAGTCGGCGACCAATAATCCCACCGGGTCTGGTTGTCCGACAAGCCTCGGGTCGAAGGCGAGGTTGCTGGAATCGGGAGGTTCGAGCACGATCCGCCGCAGCAGCGGCATTTGCGGAAGGTAATGGCTGATCACGACCGCGACCACGATCACTGTCAGCAGCGATCCCATCAGCGTGGCTGTTGGAGTTCCGAATTTCTGGAGGCCCTCGATGCTGAACGAGGCGGTCATCGTCTCGGAGGCCATCACGAGTGAGACGAAGAGCAAGAGCCCCCCGGAAACGCCAAAGACGCCAAATCCGGGTACCAGGAAGATCTCGATCGCGATCAACGCCAGTCCCAGCAGGAACAGGGCCAACTCGAGCCAACCGGCGGTTCCGCCCCAGCGGGCCCAGAAGAACAAGGTGAAGCAGACGGCCGAGCCGATTCCGCACAGTCCGGTGCCGGTGTGCAGTTCGAGGTAGATCAGGATTGACCCAAAAAAGAAAAGAAGGAAGGCGGATCCATTTCCGCTGAGAATCGATGCGAGGTTGTCGACCCATGTTCTCTGGATCCGCTTCAGCTCGGTCACGGCCGGAATTCCCAGTCGTTGTTTCAGTTCTTCTCGCCCCGAAACCGGCGGCTCGGCGAGTCTCAACTCGTGAGCCCGTCGGCCGGTGACGGTCAGAAGGTTGTCTTTCCTGGACTCGGGGACTCGCTGGCGGTCATCAAACTCCTGCTTGGCCTTGTGCAATTCGTCCCGGGTCTTGAACTCCGTTTCTCCGGTCTTGGGATTCACGACCTGGAAGACTTCCAGGTCCTTGTCGGCCATTGCCTCGGCGATGGCCGCCGGTCGTCCTTTTTTTTCCGCCAGTGTTCTCAGAAGGTTCCGCGTGTAACTGAGCACTTTTTCGGGCGCCCGTTCAAACGCCCCGTCCTTGGCTTCGATTGGTGCGGCGTCTCCGATGCGGGCTTCCGGATGCATGTAGATTTCGTCGCAACCCAGAGCGATGATTGCCGCACCACTGATCGCTTCCCGCGGAATCCAGGCCACGGTGCGGATGCCGTGTTCTTCCAGGGCAGCGATGTCCTCGGCCATCGTCTCGGCCGTCCCCAGCATCCCACCCGGAGAGTCGATCTCTATGATGATGACATCGACCTTGTCGGCACGAGCTCGTCGCAGTTGCTGGCTGAAGAAATTCTGCATCAACGGCTCGATCATTCCCTCGATCTTGATCAGCAGCACCTCGGGGGTTCCGGTCGCCAGGGTGTCCTCTCGCATCGCGCCCGCGGGCAATCGGTAGATCGACGCGACGTCCGAGCGGGCCTTGGCGGTTTGGGTGACCAGCAGATCCATTCCCCGGGCCTGCTCGCCAAAGAAAGTCCCGCTGTCGCCGGCATCCTTGATTCGCTTGGTTTCGATCGTGGCTCCCGGCAGGCTCATCTGCAGCGATTTCAATTCCATGGGACCGACCACTCGCAACTTGACCTGGTTGTTGTCCGAGGTGATGGTCGCCTGGATCACCTCGGCGTCGCGATCGAGCATGCCCCGGGCCAACGGCCAATTGACCTTGGGGTTGCGTCGTTTTTCAACCAGTGTTCGGACGAACTGCTTGGATGCGTCGTCGAGTGGTTCACCGCGGCTGATGTCGCCCAGGCCGGCATCAGCATCCATCACGATCTCGTTGCAGGCCAGTGCCACGACCGCGTTGGGGCCGGTCACCGTCTTGGGGATCCATGCCACCGTACGGACCTGCGCCAGCCGTGCCGAACTCAGCAGCGTCGCCAGTCCTTGCACCTGGTAGAAAGGACTGACGCCGGGAGTCAGCTCCAGTACCAGCACCGCCGGCCGGTTCTCCTTTTCACTCCGGATCGCGAGGTCCTGGGACAGGTTGCGGACGCGACCGATCACCGTGTCGTCGATCGGGCTCCGGACGGTGAGGAAGCGGCCGATTGGTTTGGCTGCGACCTGCTGCGCCACCGTGACAGTGGGCGAGAGACCCAAAAACAGGCTGGCGAAAAGGATGTTGCGGACCATCGGACGCACTCCGGATGACGGATCTCACCGTGGATTATAGGAGGGAAGCAAAAGTGGGGTCAAATTCCGGCTGTGCGTCCTGCTGCGGGAATCGACGAGAAGTTGTTCGTTGCAACGGCACCAATCTTGTGACCTGGCCGACCGGCTACCGGTACAACTCGTGTTCCTGCAGGTACACTTCGACGGCCCGTGGCAACAGGTGACGGATTCCGTGGCCCTTGCGAATCCGTTTCCGGATGTCACTTGAGGCGATATCGATAGCGGGCATCCGGAGCTGCTGGATGTGACATCCCTCCAACACCGATTCACCGATTGTCTCGCCACGGTTGACCGCCACGATTGTCGCCAGCTCACAGATCCGCTCGGGCCGGTGCCAATTCACCAGGTCGGTGGCCGAATCGGCTCCCAGTAGCAGGAACAACTCGCACCCCGGAGTGGTGGCGATGATTGTCTCGAGCGTATCGACGGTGAAGGAAACACCATCGCGGTCGATCTCGATCCGGCTGACAACCAAATCGGGATCTCCGGCTGTTGCCAGTTCGAGCATCTGGACGCGGGCTTCCGCATGGGCCAGGTCCCCGGGATTCTTGTGAGGCGGTGTGCCGCTGGGAACCAGCCAGACGGCGTCGAGGTTCAACTGCTCACGGCACTCGGACGCGAGAATCAGGTGTCCGCTATGGACAGGGTCGAATGCCCCGCCGAATACGCCCAGTCGCATCGAGTCAGTCCCACGTGGTTGTCGGTCGACAAGCTGCTAGAATCCTACCGCCCGTGCCAGACCCTCGGAAGGAAGGATCTCCGCGTTGAGTCGCCCACGACAGCAGAGTCTCTTTGATCTGGCCCCGGAATCGGCTCCCGATTCGTCCGGCGAGGATCCGTCGATGGGATGGGAGACCGCAGCCGCGGCCGATCGCCTGGCTGCCCAGGTCGTGTTCAACCGTCCCCTGGACACCGCGTTTCATTACCTGGTGCCGGATGAACTGAGGGATCACCTGGCCCCTGGCCAGCGGGTTCGCGTGCCGTTCGGACGGGGCAACCGGTCGACGGTAGGATTTTGCGTCGGGCTGGAACGACCTCCCGCAACGCTGGGGAAATTGAAACAGATCGACTCGATCGTCGATGTCCATCCACTGGTCGATGCGACGATGCTCGAACTGACACGCTGGATTGCTCACCGGTACCTCTGTGGTTGGGGCCAGGTTCTCGAGAGCGTGATTCCGGCGGGTGTCAAACGGCAGGCTGGAACACGGATGGTGCGGTTTTTCGGACTGCCCGGGGACTTCCTGCAACGCCTGGGGGAACCGGGTATCGAGTCCCTGCCGAAGAAGCAGCAGGCGGTGGTGGCGGCGCTGAGTGAAGCGGGCCGGTCGATGCGTTTCGAGGAATTGACCCGTGCTGCCGGATGTGGCAATTCTCCGATCGAGAGCCTGAGGAAGAAGGGGCTCCTGGAGACCGAGTCCCGGCGAATTGACCCGAGTGAATCGGAAGCGCCCGCCGGGGAAGTGACCCGCGAACTGGATCTCACGCTCAACGATGATCAGCGATTCGCGTTGGAGAAGATCGTCGAGCACCTGCGAAATCAGCAGCACCGGACAATTCTGCTGCACGGTGTGACTGGTAGCGGCAAGACCGAGGTGTACATCCAGGCCATTCGCGAAGTGGTGGCCTACGGGCGGCAGGCGATCGTGCTGGTCCCCGAGATCAGCCTGACGCCACAGACAATTCGCCGTTTCCGCAGTCGTTTCGATAGCGTGGCGGTGTTGCACAGCCACCTGGGAGACGCCGAGCGGCACTTTCACTGGCAGAGGATCGCCAGGGGTGAAGTCCAGGTCATCGTCGGGGCTCGCAGCGCGGTGTTTGCTCCGACCCCGCACCTGGGCCTGATCGTGATCGATGAGGAGCACGAGACGACGTTCAAACAGGAGTCGACTCCCAGGTACCACGCGAGGGCGGTGGCACGGCGGCGGGCGGAGTTGGCCGGTATTCCACTGGTCCTGGGTTCGGCCACTCCGATGCTCGAGAGTTGGCTGGCGGCCGAGACAGGGGGTGACCAATTGCTCTCCTTGCCCGCCCGGATTGACGATCGTCCGATGCCTCCCGTGTCACTGGTCGATACCCGCAACGACCGTCGAATCCGGTCGGGTGTGGCGATCGGCCAGGCGCTGGAGACGTTCATCAAGCAGGCGCTTGGCGACGGTGGCCAGGCGATCCTGTTCTTGAATCTGCGAGGACACTCGCCGGCCGTGTGGTGTCGGGCCTGCGGGCAGGGGATGCGGTGTGGGGCTTGTGATGTCACGTTGACGTGGCACCGTGATCGACGGGCCGTGGTCTGTCACGTGTGTGACTACCAGGCCGAGCCACCATCGGAGTGTCCCGGGTGCGGCAAACGGGGTTTGAAATTGCTTGGTGTTGGCACACAGAAACTGGAAGACGAGGTGAGACGCCGGTTTCCCGAGGCACAGGTTCTTCGGATGGATAGCGATTCGATGCGCCGTCCGGGCAGCCACGATCGGGCCCTGGAGCAGTTTCGTAGCGGAGAGGCCCAGATCCTGCTGGGAACGCAGATGATCGCCAAGGGACTGGATTTTCCCAACGTCACACTCGTGGGAGTGGTTGACGCGGACACGATGTTGCACCAGCCAGACATCCGGGCCTCCGAGCGGACCTTTCAACTGATCGCCCAGGTGGCCGGTAGAACTGGTCGCAGCGAGCGAGGCGGACGCGTGCTGGTGCAGTCGGCTTGTCCGGACGATCCGGCGATTCGGTTGGCATGCGAGCACGATTACGCGAGCTTCGTGACACACGAGTTGGCACATCGTCGTGCCACGCTGACACCACCCTTCACCTCGCTCGCCCGTGTGATCCTGCGAAGCCCCGATGAACAGGCGGTGGCCGACGTGGCCCGTGGCACTGCCGAGGTTCTCCGCAAGGCACAACCGGATCCTCCCGCGGTCAGGATCCTGGGACCGGCACCCGCCCCGATCTCCCGGGTGAAGAACTATTACAGGTTTCACCTGCAGTTGGCAGCTGAGACCCCCGAGGCGATCCGTGAACTGTGGCTCTCGGTGGTCAGCGACCTGCCCAAGCATCCCGCGGTCGAATCGGTGATCGACGTGGATCCGCTGAACCTGAGGTAGTGCGATCCGGCCGCGTTCTCGCCGACCGGGCCACCTCTTACTCGTATCGCCACTTCAGGAACCAGGGGTCGCGGGTGCGACGTTGCCACGCTTTCAGTTTCTCCTGGAGTGCCTTCAGTCGCTCCTGGTGCTCCGGCTGGTAGGCCAGGTTGGTGATCTCGTCGGGATCGGCCTGCAGGTCATAGAGTTCATGACGCGGGCGGTGCAGGTAGGCGTAGACCGTTCGCTTGCCGTAGAGCGTGTCCTTGCGTTTGAGCACGCCCTGCCATGTGGGTGAGGCGAAGAGGTCGCTGGCGAAGGGGTAGGGGAGTTGGTGAGCGATATTGAAGATGTACTTGTAGCGACCCGAGATCACCACTCGCATCGGGTAATACATCGTGATCTCGTGAAACGTGTGAGATGCGAAGACCTCGTCGAAGCCCTTGGCCCTGGGTTGCGAGAGTGTTTTCAGGAACGAGCGACCGTGGAAGGTGACCGGTCGATCCGGTCCTGCCCGACGTGGCGGATCGCCGTTGGCACCCGGGCGAAACACCGGGCGTGCTTTTGGCGTGATGCCACAGAAGTCGAGAATCGTGGGCGTGATGTCCGACCAGGTGACCAGGGCGTCGGTGGTCCCACCGTGGGTCTTTTCCAATGGATTGCGAACGATCAGGGGCAGGTTCATACCCGGCTCGTAGAGATTCGTCTTGGCGCCCGGGAACGGGGGACCGTTGTCGGAGAGGAACAGGATCAACGTGTCGTCCCAGTGGCCGGTGTCCTTGAGCGCCTGCAACAGGACTCCCAGCCCCTGGTCCAGTCGAGAGATCGCCTGGTAGTACTCGGCGAGTTCCTGGCGCACCTCCGGCTTGTCGGGCAGCCAGGGCGGAACAACAACATCGGTCGGCTTGTATCGCACAGGGGTCACGCCGGGGTAGTGGTTTGGATCGTCGTTGTAGTTCGCGTATCCATCGGGGCCACCACCGCGATGGGGATCGGAGGTGCAGAAGTAAAGGAAGAAGGGCTTGCTGTCGTCCTGAGCGATCCAGTCTCGAGCATTTTTTCCCATTTGCACGGCGTTGCGGTTCCCCTGCACACCCTTGTTGCGGTACTCCTGGAATCGATAGGTCGCCCGGGGGGCGAGGTGGTACTTGCCGATCGAGCAGGTGCGGTATCCTGCCTCGGCCATCAGCACTGGCAGGGTGGGAACCGCTTCGTAGGTGCTGAAATGGCTGTAACCGTGAGCGTGCCCATAGTGGCCAATCGAGTGGTTGTGGAGCCCGGTCATCAGCACGCTGCGGCTGGCGCTGCAACTGGCCGTGGTGCAGTGGGCCCGCAAGAAACGGGTTCCGGCAGCAGCCAGGGAATCGATGGCTGGCGTCTTGATGACCTTGTTGCCATAACAACCGGCCTGGAATCCCTGGTCGTCCACGACGAACAGCACGACATTGCGGTGCTCGGCGGCCGACAACGATGCCGTCGCAACGAGGATGGCGAGCAGGAATGGAGCCGGGACACGGAATGGGCGAAGCACGGTGGAGTCTCCTGGTGGAGCAACTGTTGTGAGCGGCCTGGATGGACGTGGCAAACGGTGTTGAGTATAGCAGCCACAGCGAACTGATCTTTCACACGAGACACGGGGCCAGCCTGGTGAGCCACCGGAGCGGATCGACGATTCTTGGACGGGCATGGCGGTTGAGATGCCCCCGGTGTGGCGTGGGACGGCTGTTTGCCGGTACCCGGAAGTGGTTCGTGATGCACGAACGGTGCGAGGCGTGCGGGTTGAAGTACGAGCGGGATCGCGGGTACTTCCTGGGATCAACCTACGTCAACTACGGCTGGACCGGCAGCCTGCTGGTCGTGCTGTACATGGGATTGCACTTTGGGCTTGGTCTCTCCAACACGCAATTGGCGTTTCCGCTGGCGGCCGTCTTTGTCGGTGTCCCGATTGTGATGTGGCGCCATGCCCGCAGCGTGTGGCTGGCGATGGACTGCCTGTTTGACCGCACGGGTTTCTCGCAGGACAAGTAGGTCCCGGGGAGATCAGGCGTCGTGGTTTGCGGCCTGCAGGCGTTCGGCTTCCTGGCGGCTGAGTCGCCAGAGTCCGTAGCCGAGTCCGCTGAAGAGGCACAGTGGCACGGTGAGCATGAACAGGATGCTGACAAAGTAGGCTCGTGGGCGGGCGTCATCACCATCGAGACCCGCCTTGCACATCGGGCACGCCGACGCCACCGGCACGGCCGGGGAGAAACCCCAGGTGCCCACGGTCAGCGCCAGTGCCAACAGGATGCGACGTGTCATTGCGGGTTCCACTGGTAGAGCATCAGGTAAATGATAACCCC
>CEOQ01054211.1_pt1 | contig 12663 bp, 12 predicted proteins | sample 361351 | NCBI WGS metagenome assembly CEOQ01 (sample SAMEA2619907, study PRJEB7988) | marine metagenome | biome: marine biome (ENVO:00000447); feature: deep chlorophyll maximum layer (ENVO:xxxxxxxx); material: "saline water (ENVO:00002010), including plankton (ENVO:xxxxxxxx)" | depth 60 m | reverse complement strand
GGTCTCGTAGCTGCGTTGATGAATCGGTATACGTTCAGGCACTCCAGAATTCTAACGAGCTTAAGAATTTATTTAGCGTATTTAGGCTGACATCACTTTCGAGATTTAGATCTAATGTGGACGCTGAGAAGGGCCAGCCATGAAAATCACCATTACGAGCATCTTCGTTGACGATCAAGACTCAGCACTAGCTTTTTATACCGATGTGCTGGGCTTTGAAGTCAGGCATAACGTGCCAATGGGCGAACATGCTTGGATCACCGTGGTTTCGCCATCCTTTCCTGACGGTCCCGAGTTGCTGCTGGAACCATCAAGCCACCCCGCGGTAGCGCCGTACCGAAATGCGCTCAAACAGGACGGAATTCCGTTAGCACAGTTTGGTGTCGACGACGTCAACGTCGAATATGAGCGCCTTGGGGCGAAGGGAGTGACATTCACCCAACCACCAACTGACTTGGGAGAGTATGCAATCGCCATCTTCGATGACACTTGCGGAAACCTGATCATGATTCAGTCGGATTCCAACGCTGCCTGACTCGAGCAGGAGCAACCGCCTCAGTTCTCGTACACCGGCGTTACGGCAAAGACAGTTCGTCCCCTTTGACCGCCTCCCGACCTGGTAGCGGCATTGAACAGCACCGCGAACACCAGCGCTACACCAAGAAGTGCAGCGGCGAGGTTGAGGTCTAGATAGCTGCGATAGGAAACAATTGCCCCAGCGGAAATACCGGCGATGGCCCCAAACGCCATCATGCACATGTCGCCTGCACCTTGAACACTCGCACGTTGTTCGACCGGAAACGCGTCGGTTAGCAGTCCACTCGCGGCGATCACGCCAAAACACCAAGCAAAGCCGAGCACCGTCTGGCCCCCAGTAATGCCGATAAACCCTTCTGGAGGTGTGAATCCTGCCCACAATGCGCCACCAACGCAAAGCACCCCCGATGCGATCAACATGGGGTAGCGCCCTAATTGATCAGCGAGCCGCCCAACCAACGGGCTAAAGGCATACATGCCTAGTATGTGACTGAACAACATGATGCTGATCGCCCCGTTGCTTTGTCCCCCATCGTTCATGTGTAACGGCGTGAGGGTCATAGTGGCGACCATGGTTGCCTGGCTGACCATCATTGCGAACACTGCCAGTCGAGCCTTGGAGTTCGCGAGGATCAACCCCAGTGCAGCGCTGAACGGCAGTCTTGTGTCTTGATCGTTGCTTCCTACCCCACCGGCAACCACTAAGGGGTCCGGTCGCAATCGAATCTCCACAATCGCAGCCGCAGCAAGGAACAGTAAGGCGCCAACAAGAAAAGAACCTGCGTAATCGGGGAGTCCGAACCTGCGTCCAAGGGGATCGAATACTGAAAGCGAAACCAGCGACCCGAACCCTGAGCCAATGGTGGTTGCGGCAACGACTAAACCGATGGTTGAAGCTCGGCGCTCAGGTTTGGCGAGGTCCGCTGCGGCGTAGCGGGTCGCCATGTTGGTTGCGTTTCCGACACCGACGAGAGCTACACCGAGTGGTAGGAACATGAATTGTCGGGTGATTGCTGCCAGTACTGCAAAAAAGCCACCGAGTGATGCGAGGACGTAACCGGTTAGCAGCCCGGGCCGTCGGCCGCTTCGCGCCATAATTCTCGCCAAGGGAAACGATGCAATCGCTGCGCCGATCGACAACGACGCCGCAGCAAGGCCCGCCAGCGTCTTAGAGCCGGTGATGTCGTCCGCGAGCAACGCTGTGACCGAGTATCCAGCCACCAGTCCGATACCGCCGCACATTTGGCTACCGAGCAGCGTTTGAACTGTTCGGCGCTGTATTTGCTCCACATCCAGGTGCCCCGTCGAAGCTTGTTCGCCAGCGTTCAAGACTGGCTCTTCAACCTGTGTCACGCGGCAGCTCCCGTTGGTTTTTTCGCTGCCGATGCAGCAAAGCTCTGAAACCTTATCGAACACCCGTTAGGTTTGGGGGCTGTGGACGCTTCTTCGAGGACGACTCCTGACGGTCGTCCAGATCGGCCCTCCAAAAGCCTCCTACTTCTCTTCTTGGTTATGGCGACAGCAATGGTCATTGGCAGCGTGGCCCTGAGCAGTGTCACCGATCAGCCAGAGCCTCAACAGCATCTGATCACCATTCCTGCAGGGACCGCTGCGCTGCTCAGCGCTGGACAAGATGTCAACATCATCCCTACAGACCTTGACTTCAGGCTTCGCGACCGGCTCACCGTGGTTAATGAAGACTCAGCAGCACATCAGATCGGCCCCTTTGTTATTCCGGCGGGCAAGCAGCTCGACACAAGGTTTGCTGAAGCCGCGACCATTGAGGGGTTCTGTTCACTTCATTCAAGCGGCCGAGTAACGATCAACATTGGCGGAACTTAGGTCGATCTTGTGAAGAAACTATGGGTAGCGTTCTGAATGTGAAGCCCCTTAACCCAAAGATCAACCCGCGGGTCATGACCCATGAGGAAGCAACTGCTTGGGTATGGGAATTTCATAGCTTTTATCGGCAACGTTCCCAGGGACTACAGAACCTGAAGGCCGGCCTTGACCAAAGCTGCCGACCATCGCATTAGCAACGACTTCTACTTCCATCCCCAAATGGAATCTAGTTATTCAGATAACGCAAGCAGTACTGAGCTGGCGCATGAGCCGACGCTCAGTCGGGTCCCAAGCGTCACGTCGATGCATAGTTCCAAGCGTGTCGAACATAACTAGGTCACCGACCTGCCAATCATGGCCGTAGACCTGATCAGGTCGCGTGGCATGCAGATGAAGCTCTTTCAGTAGCGCGCTGCTTTCGGCTCGTTCCATTCCCACTATTCGCCGGGTTATGCCCCTTGATACATACAGGATCGCTTCGCCCGTGTCGGGATGGTGTACCACCACCGGATGTTCAGCCTCAGGGATGTCGGGACGCTCAATACCGGCGGCCTCGTCGCGTTCGATCTTGGCGGCAAAATTCTTGTCAGGTTCGGCCATATAGTCGGCGATACTGTGCGTTGCCCGTAAACCACTGAGACGAGCCTGCAAGGCAGGCTCAAGGGTTGCGTACGCTGCATACATATCGGTGAAGTATGTCCGAGGCGGTTCAGGCGGAAGTTCTACCGCATTGAGGAAGCTGGTCTTCGCCGGTGTTGCGGCATAGGAATAGTCAGCGTGCCACTCGAGGTCGGTGGCACCCTCCACTCCCAAACGGTCGCCGTCCTCGCCCCGAATGTTTGTCACTGGGAGGATCTCTGGAAGCGCTCCTGCATTTCGGAACCATTCCGACCCTCGGATTGGATCGCCGAATGCCTCCACGAATCTCACCAGATCCTGGTCACTGGGTTGCGGCTGGCCACGAAACACCAAAAGTCGATGACGGTGCAACGCTTCATTAATGCTTCGCTTGCTCCTACTAGTTAGTGGTTCGGTTGGTTCCCAACCAGAAACTAGAGCCCCGAACGGAGCGTCAACCAATGGAACAATATTGAGACTCATATTGATCCCTTCTTTCGCCGTTCCGACTTTAAGAGTTGATCATGATGATGAGCATCACCGAGCTGCCAAGCATCGTCAACGCGTTAAGAATCAAATAAACAGGGAACGGGGCTTTGGCGAACTGCTGGCCGAACGTTGTTGACGCAAGACCTTCATCCATGTCGGCTCGCATCGCAGCAATGTCCATAATCGCTCCGTGGGAACCAAACCACAGAAACAATCCGACCAAGGCGACCGCTATTGATAACGCAAGTTGAGCATTGTCAGACAACGAACCCCACGAAATGGCTAACGCTGTTCCCACGATCATCGCCACGAGACACTTCAGACACACCCACAGCATTTCCGCTCGGTGGTCGATCCAACTACGAAGCTCACTTTGCTCCATGACATCTCCAATGTTCTGTTTGACCAGATCGACTATAGAAGGTCTGACCCCGCTCGGAATCCCCTAGGTCCAGGAAGCTCCTATACGGGTGTGGGTATAAAAGTCCTAACCCACAAGGCCAAGCCCACCAACGCACAAAATAAAGCGCAACGCTCAGTCGAAAAACGGAGGTGATTCCACCACCTGTCGTTAGCCTTTGGTCCGGACCGCCTCGCTTGCCAGGACCCCCTTTAGTTCTGCACGAGGCGGTCCTTTAAATATCTGTAGACAAGGACGTTGTTTCAGGGCAGTCCTTTGTCGCTCCATCCAATGACAACGACCCTCAAAGCTCGTACTTCCGATTCGCACGATCTATGCGAGTTTCAAACGAACCAGAGACGTCTTTGCTCCAGGTTTATTTATCGGGGTGGGCGATAGCGGATTCGAACCACTGACCTCTGCCGTGTGAAGGCAGCGCTCTAACCAACTGAGCCAATCGCCCTGAAGCGGTCACGATAGCGGTACTTCCGAAACCCCCGCTGCAATACCGCGATAGACCCGAAAACTACAAAAGCCGCCTCTCGGGCGACGTGGAATTCAAAGTTAGCACACTCAGGGTTTCATTTCCAGTCAATCCGGCATGTTTCTTAATATTTTTCAATTAATTTCAATCACCAGAGTCTGAACAGAATTTAGTTTGCATAGCCACGCACCACGCTAGATTCATCCCCTATGACAAGCCCTTCTTATGACTGGATCGCACATCACGCCGAAGTCCGCGGAGACAAACTCGCAACACACGACTTAGCGAGCGGACGAAAATTCACCTACAGCCAAATGAACGACCGAACTAGTCGTCTCGCAGCTGCTCTACGCGACGAGTTCCAAATTCAACGCGGAGAAAGGGTGGCTGTACTCGCAGAAAACGACACCAACTTCTTTGAGGTTCAATTCGCCTGCTGGAAACTGGGTGCTGTCTTTGTTCCACTCAACTGGCGGTTATCGATACCAGAGTTGGAATACATCGTGGGCGACGCAAGCCCTCACGTCATCATCCACGACGACGCATTCGAAGACAATGCAACGAAACTCGCAGAGCTATGCGCAATTAGCCATCGCATCACTTGGGGCTCCGCGATTGGAGAAGCCGCCGCCTACGAAGAGGTGCTCGCTAGCCACCAACCTTGGCTGGAAAGCGAAGATTGCACCCATGACGAAATTCTCACGATCATGTACACCTCTGGAACCACAGGACGCCCAAAGGGCGCCATCATCACTCAGGGAATGACGTTTTGGAATGCCGTGAATTGCGTCGAGTACTACGGCTGTTCAGAGTCGATGATCAATCTCGCGTTTTTGCCTCTTTTCCACACTGGAGGCCTCAACGTTTTCGCAAATCCTACTTTTCATTTCGGAGGAACGAATCTCGTGATGCGCACCTTCGAACCTGCCGAGGGGCTGCGACTTCTAAGCGACCCCGAAGTTGCCGTATCCCACACAATCGGAGTCCCCGCGAATTGGTTGTTTATGAGTCAACTCCCAGAGTTCGAAAACGCCTCATTTCCAACGATGGTCGCCCCAGCGGTAGGCGGTTCCCCAACCCCAGTTCCGCTAATTGAAGCTTGGGCCGAAAAGGGAATGCCCCTGCAACAGGCGTACGGCATGACCGAAACCAGCCCTCTCGTCCTCGCACTACCCGCAGACAAGTGCACCTCCAAGATTGGTTCTGCTGGGGTACCAGGCATGCACACCTCGGTCCGTATCGTCACCGAAGACGGACGTGAAGCCGAAGTAGGTGAAACAGGCGAACTGTGGTGCAAAGGGCCGAACATCACCCCTGGCTATTGGAACTGGCCAGAAGCAACAGAGGAATCATTTGAAGATGGCTGGCTCAAAACCGGAGATGCTGCCCGCAGAGACGAAGACGGTTTCTACTACATCGTCGACCGCTGGAAAGATATGTACATCTCCGGAGGGGAAAACGTTTACCCAGCTGAGGTGGAAAGCGTCATATTCCAACTCCCCGAAATCGGTGAAGTTTCAGTGATAGGGGTACCCGACGACAAGTGGGTAGAAGTCGGACGAGCAATAGTTGTTCTCAAAGATGATGCAGAACTCAGCGACACCGAAATACTGAACCACTGCCGCCAAAACCTTGCTCGCTATAAGGTGCCCCAGTCGGTCGTCTTCGTGGACGAAATTCCGCACAACGCCACTGGGAAAGTACTCAAACGCGAGTTGCGGGATCTGTACGGACAGCCATAAAGCCAGCAATGCCGCATCCGGGGGGACCACTCACAGGGGTAAAAGTTTTAGATGTCGCGGGGATGATCGCTGCGCCTAGCGCTTGTGCCATGCTCGCCGACCTTGGCGCTGACGTCATCAAACTCGAACCGCCTCAGGGTGACTTACTGAGGGGTTTGGTGGTGATCCCAGATGGACCCGACCCTTGGTGGGAACTCGACAACCGAGGCAAACGCGGCATTGTGGTCGATCTCACAACTAAACAAGGGCGCCAAGTCGCTCACAAGATCGCTGCATCGTGTGATGTCGTCGTCACCAACTTAACGATGGAACGCCAGTCAAAATTCGAGCTAACGGACGTTGACTTGCGAGAAAACCATCCAGAACTCATCCACGTAACGTTGACCGGTTACGGCAACAACGGTCCAGATCAGGATCGGCTCGCATTCGATTACACAGCGTTCTTCAGTCGCGGCGGGGTGCTGAACACAATGGGTGAACCGGGAAACACGCCACCGAATCCTCGACCAGGTCAGGGTGACCACACCACTTCTTTAGCGATCTTGTCATCAATTTTGCTTGCCCTGAGAGAACGTGACCTGACCGGAGAAGGCCAAGCGGTCTCGGTAGCGCTTATGCATGCTGCTATTTGGACGATGAGTTCAGATCTGTCCGTGGGTTTAGCAACCGGCGAGGCGCCTGGACCGATCATGCGCATCGAAACGCCTTCCCCTCTAGTTGGACGGTTTCGATGTGCCGATGACAGATGGCTCATGCTGACCATGCCAGCTGAGGGTTACTGGGAACCTTTTTGTGTGGCACTCGATCAACCTGAATGGATCACTGATCCCAGATTCGCTGATACTGAAACACGCACCGAACATGGCCCAGAGCTAATGATGTTGTGTGACGATATTTTTGCGTCAGCCGATTCACGCACCTGGGCTGAACGACTGGACGCAGCAGGGATGGTGTGGGGACTCATACAAACCCTCGATGAGGTCATAGTCGACCCTCAGTCGGACGCATTGGGGGCGTTCAAAGAAATCCCAGATAGTGAGTATCGGCTTCGCACTGTCGCTCCCCCATTTGACCTACGAGGTTCAGAGGTGTCCATAAAGGGGCCCGCGCCGCGTCATGGCGAGCATTCGTTCGAAGTTTTGGCCGAAGTCGGTTTCAGCGAACAAGAAATAAGCGATTTGTTCGAGAAGAAGATAGTTAGCTAGTCGCCAGCAACCGAATTCACTTGGGCCACGCACCAATACTCAGCAGGGTCTTCGAGTCTGTTGTCGAATTTCTCTGTACCTTCCGGGCATTGCTCGTCTGCGACCATTGGGAATGTTTTGATTACCTGACGCGCACCCATGTCGCTGCACCGAGCGTTTTCTCGAAGCGTTCCGTTTTCTCGGATCACGACACATTCATCGTTTGTCGTTCTACTGTTCGGAATTTGCCACCGTTCAGAGCGACTATTGGTCGCGAATGCTGAGAAAACAAATATTCCTACGCCGATCGCTCCTATGACGAGCCATGGAAGAGCTCGAAGCACTGTCGCTACGACGGGGTTACCGACTTCAAAACCTGGAGGATCCGATGCTTCAAGGTCGAACCAGTCATCGGACCAGGGATCTTCGATTTCGTCTGGAGTTTCTTGTGCTTGGGACAACTCTTCGTCGTATTGGACTTTTAGTTTTGAGGACCCGAGTATCCGCCAGGCTTCGTTGATGGCACGCATTTTGAGTTCCGCGTTGTGACGCTCTTCGTCGCTTGCGCCCGCTAACGCATCGGGATGGTTGACTCGCGCTGCAGCGACCCACGCTTGGCGAATAGTTTCGTGGTCAGCGTCTGGGTCGATTCCCAACGTTGCGTAATGATTCATGGCCACTGCGACGGAGCCTCCACAAGGCAACTTACCGTTGTGGAGTTAGCGTGGTGGTGTGGATGAGCTGCAATGTCCTGCTTGCGGAGAAACCGAGAGTCTCATTGGCCGCGAGAAGGGTGAGCTAATCGAGATCACGTGTGAGACGTGTGACCAACGGTGGAGTCGTGACCCAAACGCCTTACCGATCTGTGAACGTTGCGACAGCGATGATATGGAAGGGGCTGTCAAAGCGATCGTCGAAAAGTCGCGTGGTAGTCAACTCTCGATAGTGGCAACCCAAGTTGTGTACCTCTGCCGGTCCTGCGATGAATCAATTCTCGCTTCGTACCGCATCGGTAGAAGTCCGTTAATGCCAGATCAGTTACCCACCCAATAACTTTTTGGTGAGTTCTTAGCTGCTCCCATCACCTAACCACTCCTGTTCAGCCAACACCCGCTCCAGGGTGAGATGTTCTTTTTCGGCAGTGATGCGCTGAAGATAAAATTCGTTTTCGAACAAAGCCAGCAAAACGCCGTCGCTGCGCGCTAGCACCGTCGCTCCTGGAAGTCGACGCAGTTCCTCAGCTGATTCAGGGTCGGTGCGTCTAGCTACCGAATACGGGGCGTTGGTTAATTCAACTGGGGCACCAAATTCGTTTTCAAGTCGATGCGTCGCTACTTCAAACTGCATCAGACCTACAGCTGCGAGCACTGGTTCAACATCGCCCATCTCTTCGTCTCTGAGAACCTGAATGACGCCCTCTTCGTCGAGTTGCACCAAGCCCCTTCGGAACTGTTTGAAACGGTTGGTGTCTTTGACGCGTATTCGTCGAAAAAGTTCAGGCGCGAACGATGGAATCTGTGGGAATTCGACCGGGTCTTCGGCGTACAGAGTGTCCCCTACGCGAACATCGCTCGCGTTGACGAGTGCAACAACATCGCCGGGCCAGGCTTCTTCTACCGTTGAACGTTCGGATCCGAACATGGTGTGGGCATATTTGGTGGCAAATGGCCGATCAGTCCGGCTTTGGGTGACACTCATTCCCCGTTCGAAGTGACCTGAACACACCCGAACATAGGCAATTCTGTCTCGATGAGCCTTGTCTGTGTTTGCTTGAACCTTGAAGGCAAAAGCCGAAAATGGCGCTTCTACAGGCCTTGGTACGTTGTTGACGTCATATCTAGAAGCAGGCGATGGGGCGAGATCCACAACTGCGTCAAGTAACAGCCGAACTCCAAAGTTTGTTAGCGCCGAACCGAAAAATACTGGTGTCACTTCACCCGCAAGAAAGCCTTTGAGATCCACTTCTGTGCCTAAGGCTTCGAGGAGTTCAAGTTCTTCGCTTGCCTCATTCCAACCGTTAATTGATGAATCCACTTCATCAAGCATTGAGGTTTGTTCCTCTGCTTGGGTTGCTCCGTGAGCAGTTCTGTCGTATTTGATGAACAGTTCCGACGTGCGGTCAACGATGCCTTTGAGGTCTCCGGGTACACCAACAGGCCACGACATCGGTGTCGGGAGAAGCTGCAACATGTTTTCGATTTCGTCTACTAGTTCGAGCGGCGGGCGGCCCGGTCGGTCACATTTGTTGATGAACGTCAAAATCGGTACTTCGCGTTGTCTGCAAACTTCAAACAGCTTCAACGTTTGCGCTTCAATACCTTTGGAACCATCAATCACCATCACGGCTGCATCGGTTGCTGCGAGCACTCTGTAGGTGTCTTCACTGAAGTCGCGGTGACCTGGCGTGTCCAACAGGTTCAAGACACAATCTCGATAATCGAACTGTAGAGCAGTTGAGGTGATGGAAATCCCGCGTTGTTGCTCTAGTTCCATCCAATCTGATGTCGCTGATTTTCGTCCCGAACGAGCTTTGACTGAACCCGCTTCAGCGATTTGCCCTGAGTACAACAAAAACTTTTCGGTCAATGTTGTTTTGCCCGCGTCGGGGTGGCTGATAATCGCAAACGTTCTTCGTTTACCTGCTTCAGATGCAACTTGTTCCGACGACACAAGGTTGAGGGTAGGACTAGTCCAGGCCGCTACCACCCTTGATCAGGGCGATATGTGCTAGAAGCGCAGGGGACGAAACACGTATGACAGATCTTTGTAGACCAGGAGTAAGAAAATGAAGTTGGCGACAGGAGCTGGATATTGGGCCGCTGGACCTCCATCAGATGCGCAGGAAACAATTCTGGAAGCTGAAGCGCTCGGGTTTCACAGCTTTTGGACCGCCGAAGCGTACGGCAGCGACGCGCTGACGCCGCTGGCGTGGTGGGGCAGCCGAACCGAAAGCATTCAACTGGGCACAGGCATTGTCCAAATGTCAGCAAGAACCCCTGCGGCAACAGCTATGGCCGCGATCACCATGGATCACTTAACAAACGGACGTTTCATTTTGGGTCTCGGTGTGAGCGGACCTCAAGTAGTTGAGGGCTGGTACGGGCAGCCATATCCGAAACCTCTTGCCCGCACTCGAGAGTACGTTCACATCATTCGCGAAATTTGTGAGCGGGAAAAACCGGTCTCGTATGTCGGCGATCACTATCAGATGCCTTTCCCAGGTGGCTTGGAACTCGGAAAGCCCCTTAAATCGACTGTGCATCCTCTTCGACAGCACATTCCGATCTATTTAGGTGCCGAGGGCCCAAAAAATGTGGCCTTGTCTGCGGAAATATGTGATGGCTGGCTGCCCTTATTTTTCGCTCCCAAAGACAACCAGTTCTATGCCGACGCTCTGAACGAAGGATTCTCTAAGGCCGGCAAATCTCGCATTGGGGACAATGGGCGAATCCCCGAGGAGAACAACTTCGAAGTTGTGTGCCCGGTTTCTATCGTTCCTGATGCAGATGTGGAACGAGCCGCAGACAGAGTCAGACCGATGCTCGCGCTGTACATGGGAGGTATGGGAGCAAAGGGAGCGAACTTTCACTACGACGTGTTTTGTCGCATGGGATACCAAAGTGTCGCTGATGAGGTTCAAGAGTGTTATTTGACCGGTCGGAAGGACGAAGCCGCGGCAGCGATTCCTTTGTCGTTGGTCGAAGAAGTCGCTCTCGTTGGTCCGGTCGACAAGATCGCTGACGACCTCGACCGTTGGAGAGATACCGTGGTAACAACTCTTCAAGTCAGCGGCCCTCCGTCGCTGCTGCGCAGTATCGCCGAGGTGGTAAATCGATGAATTCAGTTGATCCCCGAACTCCGGTCCTAGTTGGCACAGGCCAACTCATCCAAAAACCCGATAATCCCGTTGATGCGTTAGAGCCACTGGCCATGATGCGAGTCGCGTTGGAAGCAGCTGCCGACGACGCAGGCGCTCGTAGCTTGCTTGATCGAGCTACAGATACCTGGGTGGTGAAGGGCGCCTGGCCTTACCCAGACCCGGCTGCTCTGCTCAGAGACGAATTCGGAAACAACAGCCGAACCGGAATTTCCACTGACGGCGGGAACACCCCCCAGTCGTTGGTGAATAAAGCCTCGCTAAGAATCCAAAGCGGCGAAGCTGACGTTGTTCTTATTGTCGGCGCGGAAGGAATTTGGAGTCGTAGACGGGCCCGTAGAGCGGGAGAGCGCATTCCTTACACCGAGCAAGCTGACGTCGAACCTGACGAAATTTTGGGTAAGGACGTGACGATGAGTCATCCAGTGGAACTGGAACGTGGTTTCGCTATGCCCATCAACTTTTATCCCATCTTTGAGTCCGCTTTTCGAGCTTCTCGAGGTGAAAGCATTAGCGATCACAGGGACCGGGTAAGCGAAATGTGGGAAACCTTCAACCGGGTTGCATGCGCAAATCCTTACTCATGGGTTCGTAATCCCATGAGCGCAGAAGAAATAAGGAATCCTGGGCCAGCGAACAGACTCGTTGGGTTCCCATACACAAAAGCCATGAACTCGAACTGGGATCTCGACCAGGCAGCTGCGCTGATCGTTTGTTCCGCGGAAACGGCCGAAGCGGTGGGGGTAGCACGAGATCGTTGGCTATTCCCTCAAGCTGGAACTGACGGCTCAGACACAAATTTTGTGTCAAACCGAGCCGACCTTCATTCCTCACCCGCTATCAGGGTGGCTGGCAAGAAGGCAATGGAACTAGCTGGGGTCCAACCCGGAGACATTGACCATGTAGATCTGTACAGCTGTTTCCCTTCAGCGGTGCAAATCGCTGCGACAGAAATGGAACTCGGAATCGATCGACAGTTAACCCAAACAGGTGGACTGACGTTCGCGGGTGGCCCACTGAACAACTATGTGACTCATTCCATTGCCACTATGGCCAATGTGTTACGCGAAGACGCTGGAACGGTGGGGTTGTGTTCCGCTAACGGCGGGTACATCACCAAACATGCTTTCGGGCTGTACAGCACCACACCGCCAATTAACGGCTTCCAACATGAGGACTGCCAGAAGGAAATTGACACCTACCCCACCGTGGAACTGGACGCTGACCACGTCGGCGAAGCCACCATTGAGGCTTACACCGTGATGCATGGGGCCCAAGGACCCGAACGAGGTTTGGCCTCTGTTAGGACTCCGAATGGACGTCAATGGGCCGGGACCAGCGACTCGCAACTCATGGAGTCGATGATGAACGAGGAACACGTAGGTAGATCTGTCGAAATTTTGTCCGATTTCACTTTCGAATTGGCCTAAGCCGCAGTCCTACAGCGTCAGTTTGGGTCCACCACTCGCTTAACAGTTCTCTCTAGCCTC
>CEOQ01018503.1_pt1 | contig 12670 bp, 15 predicted proteins | sample 361351 | NCBI WGS metagenome assembly CEOQ01 (sample SAMEA2619907, study PRJEB7988) | marine metagenome | biome: marine biome (ENVO:00000447); feature: deep chlorophyll maximum layer (ENVO:xxxxxxxx); material: "saline water (ENVO:00002010), including plankton (ENVO:xxxxxxxx)" | depth 60 m | reverse complement strand
GCCTTGCTACTATTAATTTAGATAAAATTTTTGAAGGTACAAATTCATCTTATAAAAGTATGGACAATATTATAGAAGAACTACATAAATTACAGGACCATTATAAAGAAGCGCATAACTTTTTAACCCATAATAATTTTTTTAGTTCTACTTTTAAAGAAGACATGATTACGGGATACAAAAAAACAAATTATGGTGGATTAGTAGATACTTACACAGATAAAATACCTAATATATTTAAACAGGCAAATGTAGAAACAGAAATTATTAAAGTCCCTCGTATGTCTATAGCAGGACAAAAAACATATACAGAAGATGCTGTAGAAGAGTTTTTAAGAATAAAACTTACTCCTGAAAACATAAAAAAATTACAGGAGTATAAAACTAACTTATTTACTAATAGTATTTTACCTAGAGTTTCTAAAGAAGAAAAAAATAATAAAGAAACTATATTTGGTCGTCCTACAACCTCACAAAAAATACTTATGAATATGGGACTTCTAGATGCTCAACTTGGTTCTTAGACATCAACCACGTTAAGTTGTAGAACCTTTTTATGTAATGTATAAGAACATAAACGTAAAGCAGCAGCTATCCGTAACAAAGCTTCTTTGCTATCTTTAGTAACACGAACATCACTTGTTTTTAATACTGTAACAGTATGTTCTTCTATTAAATCCTCTATAAGATTGTGCCACGCAAACTCATGAAAAGAAGGGTCAGTTTCTTGACCCATTATAGTTATACCAACACCTTTTACAGTAGGGGATACATGCACACTAAATTCATTTACTAATTCAAGTCTTTTGTTTGTCATTCTTATTTCCAAATGTCTTTATTGCATCACCCGAAAAGAGTTTTTGCAAACTAATTAGGTACATTTTAGATGCCATGTTATCTCCACCACGTACCGTTTTAATATAATCTAAAGACTCTATTAAATCTTTTAATACTTGTGTTTTAAATACAAGGGTAACATATGTAGTGTCGCCCATGCAAAGATTGTGAAACCAGTATTCAGATTCCGTTGCCATTATGCCAGAAGGTTTGCCATATGATTCATACTCTATAGCAATGTTTCCTGTTTTCTGCCACAAATCTCTTTCAGACTTAACCTCGATTTTACAGCCTTGTAACATTTCTGCTACCATGTCCTCACGAACCTGTCCGTACTGTAAATCGAGGTCAAACTTCTTTCTGTCTTTTACTGAAGGTTTCACTTTTTAGATTTTTCTTCAGCAGGTTTTTCTTCTTTATTTTGAGACCTTACAAAAAACTTTTGTAGCATCTCTAGCTTATCATGATAATCAGCTATCTTACCGAGTTCTAATTCAATAACAGCTTGTATATCTTGGTGAGCATCTTCTCCTATTCCAACAGGATTAGTCAATAATATTTCCACATTTGCTATGTGTTTATTGATTAAACCCATATAATAGGCTCTTGCGGCTCCAATTAGTATTTCTCGCATATTTGCTCCTTTTCGACTATATTGTTCAAAAAACGTCTCGTTTTAAAGCCCGTCAGAGGGGTGAAACGACATGCCCGTGTGTCTTTGTACCCGGAAATTTATGGCGTTTTTTTAATTTTTTGCCATAACTGTTATTAAAACCTCTTTGCCACTCTTTACCACGAAACGAGGTACTTGTGTACGGATTACAGGCATGGTGCATAAACCTTCCGTACTTTTTAGGTTTATAAAAAGCAGACTGACCTTCTTTAAAAAATCTATCTACTGTTGCCATTACGTAATATCCACTACTTCACAGCTATCACCTGAACACGCAAGTGTCTGCGACCCAACTGTGTTATCATCTTTTTCATACTTTGTCAATTCTGTCCACTCTATTTCTGTTGGCATAGTTTTAACTAAACTATTGTATTGTTCTTTAGAACATTCTTGATATGGTGCTTGTTGATATACATGCTCACTTCTTGGTAGAAAAGAAAGACCTGATGCAATATTAAAGTTTTTGTATATCCAGTCTCCTACTTCTAACCATTCTTCTGCACCAACTGATACTGTAATAGATGGTTTGTGTTCACACCAATTATCAGCGTACACTTTCCAAAACTCTAGTTGTTCAAGAGCAGTCATATCACTACTTGTTATACAACCTTCAGGTGATTTAATAGCAAAGCTAAATACAGCGTTGTTACTATTCCACAAATCTGTTTCCCAAGGTATATTATTTTCCATCATAAATTGTGTGATTGGGTCTTTTTTATCACCACGAACAGTTCTAATATAATATTGGCTATGCCGTGCATGTATACCTGATGCAGCATCTGTGAGTTGTGAAACTGTGCCACTTGGTTTAACACAAGTTATAGCAGTAGATTGATTTATGTTTAACACTTCAGCAAACTCTTTGTTTGTGTCAATAGCAACTTCACGCAACTCTTGCAGTATTTTGCTCAAATTATCTGCTTCACGACCATTCATTATACTATTATCCATGATACCAGTTAATGATACACCAAGAAGTCTTTCCTCTTCTGTGTTCTTTTGCCATATCTTTCTTAAATACGGAAAGTTTGTAAGTGTTGATTGGAAAGTACCAAGTATAGTAGCCAGTTCTACTTTCTTTGATATATCGTCTATAGTGTCGTCGCCTCTTACAATAACTTCGGATAAATTACAGAATTGGTAAGGACGCAGTATTATTTCTGAACATGGATTAGTTCCAAAATCCCAATCGCTATTTCTTCTGCCATTTTCTTCTGCTTTACTTTTTGCAGCACCTCTATAAAACATACCACGTTCACCAGTACCAGACTCAATCAAGGACAACCATTCACGTAAAAATGTCTTCATGTCAGGTTTTTCTGTGTAAGCTACAGAATTATTAGCCATTTGTCGTTGTGGTTGTAATTTATAAAACTCGCCAGTTTTTGCATGACGCATTCTGTCATCAGATAAATTAGATAAACTAATCATAGCAGACCGTCTTACACCCCCTGATACAACTACTTCGCCAACCTTGCACATAATATCATGACATTCTAAACTAGATAATTTTCTGCCACTTGCATTTTTAAATGTCAATACAATAAAATTAAACAAGCTTTCTAAAGGTGCAGGACCTGATGCACGACCACCAAATGTTTTAAGTATAGAACCTGCAGGACGTACACGGCTTAAATCCCAGTTTGGTATTTCACCAGACCATAGTAAAGCTAATAACTTGCGTAATGCTTTTGCCCAGCCTTCTTTACTGTCGTTTACTATGATAATTTCTTCTGCTCTAAATAGTTGTTCCGGCACTTCGGGCAACTTGTTAACATAATTTCTTTCAACAGAAAAACCAACGCCTGTGCCACACATTAGTATGTACATAGCCTCATCAAATGACTTAGGGTCATCTACAGGCAGGTATGAACAGTTATATCCTGCAGTATTGTCTCTTTCTAAAGCTTTACCTGCTGTCATAACACAACGCATAGATGGCATAATATCCTGTTTTACGATAGCTTCATACAACTGATGATATAATTTGTTATCTATTTTATAGTCATGCTTTTCCATAAGATGGGCACTCATAAATGCCATATAACGACTAATAGTTTCATCCCATTCTTCACGCCTGTTTTCACTTTCTACCCAACGAGCATAGCGAGATTTATGAATAAATTGTTGATAATATGTCGGGAGATTTGTTACGTTCATTTTACTACCTTTACTGTTATATCTTTTGTTTTTACGCCTGATATTTCATGTAATAAATCTATTAATATATCTTCTAAAATATAAGGCAATTCTTCTTTGTCAAGAACAAATTCTTTTGTTTCTACATCTGCTATAATCTTAATAACAACTTTATCTGTGTTCTTTTGCATGTTGAGTTACTTCTATAAGCCTCTTTAGATACCATTCGGCTTTCTGTAAATCCTCTACAGGTGTGCCTTTATAGCGGTATCGCCACAAGTATTTCATAATTACACCTTGTAAATAATACTCGTAACCTTCTCCTGTAGCTTCTTTGATAGCATCTATGCATTCTAATTTAGATACGGTATAATGAGAAGGACTGTTTACAGCATCTTTACCATTGCTGTACAATTCTAATTGTTCTGCCATAGTTTCTCTCTAATGAATTGTTAATGTTGATTCTGATTCTTCAAAACTCTGTCTTCCATAATCAAGTACGGAAGGCAAGTCTGTTGTTACATGATAAGCCATTCCTCGTGTAAGTAAAGCGTAAAATGCAATATCTGATACGGTTAGTTTTTTCCTATCCATGTTATGGTAAACTTCTACTATAAATCCGCCTTCAAGGTTTTTATCATGACGTATAACAACAGCAGAGTCACCTGATTTTAAATCTATAGTTTCTTTTTCTGACATAATGTCATCTCCATAAAGTGTTCTGCATCTACAATAGCCAAAGGCTTTTGTCTATTCATTTTTATAATAACAAGTGGCTCGCCCCCATTTGTATGGTCTATAGCTTGCTCATAGTAATTATAAATTGTTTTTGTTCTTTCAGTATTTTTACATTCAATATCATAAGGAAAAAACTTTTGTGCTAAACTAGATAATTGAACATCAACCCCATTTACCCCCATAGGTGTTGACCTAACATCCAAAGAAGATAATGAAGGAAACAAAGCTAATATTTTATCTACAACCCATGTTTGTAATTTTCTGCCTTTTGCTTTTGCTGACCTTGGTGACATAGGTTTCTTTTTAGGTGTGTAGTTTAAATTTTTTCTACGTTGCAGATTTACAAACTTTTGTACTCGTGTCATTGTACATTCTCTTCCATCCATTTAGGGTCAATTTTAGTATACCACATCCATTTAGGATTTTTACCTTTGCTTGGCAACTGTCTTCTAAACTCAAGATTTTCCCAACAATTATGTTTATATGGACAATAACTGCATTCAATACCTAATGTACGATTGCCTGTTGGTTTAGAATAATATACTTCTTCAATATCTGTAAAACATCTTTCAAAAGGTTTTTCATCTAACAAAGCTACACTAGTATTATATATCTTTGAATAGACTTCTTTCTTTTCTTTATCAGTATGTTTTGCATCAGTAAAAACTATTTCACCAGTTGTTTTATTTATGGCAATCCAACCTTTAAATGGTTTGTTAACCGCCATACCATAACCATGTCCTTGTGAAATATAGCCAAAAGAATCTGATTGTTTTATTTTATCATAGCCGTTATCGGCATTAAATTTAGTTGTGAATGAAAAAGGCGATACACTCTTTATATCGTAAATACCGTCATCAAGTTCGATATCATATTCGCCTTCAATTTGTCTATCACCAACACCCAAAGATACTTTCTGATGTTGTGACTTAACTTTTATTTTAGCAGCTTTAAGTAAAACAATTACAAGAGCCTCAAGCATATCTCCTATAATCATTCTTACAATAAAATCATGAGATGGTTTTTCCGGCTCAACACCTTTTGCCTGCATTTGTAGCTGACACAAGGGTTTGCCCACATTACTCATGCGAAGCCTAAAGTCTTCTTTTTTTCTTGTAAAATGTTTTTCTAAAGCTTTTCTAGATAAATCTGCAAACTCGTCAAATAAATAGGAAGGCATTTCTGCCTTCCCATCTAACACATTAACCAAGTAGGAGATTAATGAAGCTTCTTTTACGTTCATTTACTAAAATCAGGTAAATCATCATTTAACGCATCATCTATGTCAATGACTTCACCTTGTCCGTTAGGGGTTGAACCAGCTTTTTTCATCAACGCTTTATCATACGCCTTCATAATATCCTTATTTTCGTTATCAACGTACTCGCAAAATAGCTTCAATAAGTTATTATCTTCTTCACCAAAAGAAAGCGGACCTTCGCTAACTTCAAAGTTGCTAACATAATAAATTACTCCACCATTTTTTCTTTTTTCAAGACCACTTTTTAACTTGTAAAAGATAAAAGGTTTCTTCTGAGCAGAAAGTGAATCCATGGCATCAGAGATGGTCATAAAATTACTTCCTCTAGCTCTCCATAGACAAGGAAGGTTAGAAGCTTCAACTTTCTCCCCGTCTACGTTCACGGCATCCTTGAGTGTTACCCTACCGAATAACATTCTAAAACACCGAATACTTTTTTGTTTGAGTGCTTGTTCAGCATTCAATCCTTCTCGTTGTGAGTAAGGAACAGAACCACAACGCATTGTGCCTAACATGTCAGGAACTTCCGTTTGTGGATACAAATTTTGTGCAAAAATAGATTTATTAGCCATTTCCTCAGCTTCTTCATCCCAATGTGTATATTGGTATCGCTGTAGAAATACTTGAAATTCTATTTCTTTAGAAAATATAGCACCATGTTCAGGTGTAGCGATAGTCCAGTAACCAACAGGCAACTGTTTTTCATTATCATCTTCTGTATTATAATTAATACGTAGGAAAGCTAAGCTATCGCCCTCATTTGATGCTTTAGGCTCATCTTGTCCTATAATAGATGCTATTTGTTCAAAGTTTACGTCTGTATTTATCGTAGGTAATGTTTGTGTTGTCATTTTTGACTCCTTCTTCTAGAACACACTTTTTACTATATCTTGAACCTTATGTCAAGCTATAATTCTTCATATTTAACCAATTATTTCCAATCTCTAAATCAACCTCTAATGGCACGGACCATTTTACATTATATAACTCTTCAAATTTTTGTGAAACTTTAGTCATTGAATTATACATCATGTTCGCCACTTGTAATTCCTCTCCGGGATATATGTCGACGACAACCGAATCATGGACTGTATTAATGATAAGAGATTTGCTCTTGCTATTCTTAAGCTTATTATATAAATCCACCAGTGCAAGTGGAACAATGCAACCCCCTGCAACTCCTTGTACAGGGTAATTTTTAATAGATGGTGCGTTTGTTGCTGCACCACTAGAAAGCCTTTTAGTATCAGGAAAAGCAAACTGTTGACCAGTATATAACCTAACAATACCATGTGAAATAGCTTCAGTTTGTAAATCTGCATGCCATGCTCCAAGTTTAGGATACTTTTCCACAAAAGCCTTGTAGTATGCCATCTCACGTGGCGTACCCGAAAACCCCCCATACAAGGGCTTAAAAGTATGTGCCTTCGCTGCAGTTCGCTCTTCTTTAGTAACGTCAGCTTCAGCCTTGTCAAATATAATTGATGCTGTGTATTTGTGAACATCTTGCCCTTCCAATATGTCTTTAATCATTTTTTCATCACCACATAGTTGTGCGGCTACTCTAAACTCTAGTTGACTATAGTCAGCTTGTAATATTTTACCATTTTCAAATCGTGATACAACCACAGAACGAACAGGAAAAGTTGAGCCTCTAGGTTGATTTTGAAAGTTTGGGTCAGATGACGATAGCCTAGTTGTTCTTGTAACACATTGATTAAACTTAGGATGCAATAATAAATTACTGCGTGTATTTCTTTCAATGCCACCTACAAAACTAGACAGATAGACGTCAACTGCATTTAACCTAACTGCAGATGTCAAAAATTTGACAGCATTTTCGTTACCATTGTGTTTAGCTACACCCAATAATCTTATTAGTGTAGTCTTATCTGTTGCAAAACCATTTGCTGATACATCTGAAACATCTCTTGGGTTCATGTGAAGTCCGGCAATTTTGTGTAGTGGGATAAGTGTGTAACCCTTCCCACTGCAAGACTTGCATTTAGTGGGATTCTTCCAACGTGTCCCATCCTTCTTAATTTTGTAAAGAGTGCCTTTGCCAAAACATTTTGTACATTGCCTAGCTTTTGTTTTATGCATACGGCTAGTCATCATTTTAACTGAACCAACAAAATGTGAAGTTGACATACGTGGACGTAATAAAGGCTTGCCTTTTTCATTTAATCCAATGTTAAAATGTCTTGCCCATTGTTTCTTATCTTTAACTTTACGAGAATATATAAGCTGTCCCATTTGCTCAGGTGAAGCAAAATTTATAGGAGTGTCGCCCATAACTTCTTCAGCCACATTTCGCATTGTCTGCTCTAGCTTTTCTTTCTCTTTTTCATAATCTTCCTTAACTTTGTGAAGTTGTGGAAAATCTATTTTAATTCCATTTTGTTCTACATAAGCAAGCACAATAAGAAATTTATTCATCAAATTCAAATGCTTAGTTAGGTCATAATATCCTGCCTTTTTATACAGGCGAGTTTGCTCATGATACAATTCTCTTGTGGATATTATGTCGCCTAGACCATATTCCTCAACTATTTCCATAGGTATGACATCAAACCCTTTGCCTTGTTTTAAAAAGTCATCTACAAGTTGTGACTTTTTTAGGGTTATATTACGTCTTTCACAACAATCTGCCAAACTTATGCCCCATTTTTGCCCACGAAGTAACATATATTCACCAATCATGGTGTCATATACTGCTCCGTCATAGGTAAATCCAGTTTCCCATAGCCACATTAAGTCAAATTTTATATTATGCCCAACTAAAAGTGTGGTTGTGTCCAATATATTTTGAATTTGTTGTGAAGATTTGTGAACATCAAATTTTTTGCTAGTATGATAAAACCAAACAAATTGTGGGTCTTGTGAACCTTGTGAATATTGAACAGATACAAGTTTGTTATCAGGACAAAAAGGTGAGGGGTCACTACGTCTATTCTCTTTAATAATAAAAGTTGTTTCTACATCTAATACAGTAATCATGCCGTGTACCTGCTCAAGTCAGTATTTAGGTTGCATACTATGTTACCATGAAAACCTGTCAACTTATTTTTAGATATTGTGAGATATCGACGGCTATCGTTGTTATCTGTAACATCTGATTTACCTATGCCAATAATTAAATCAGCTTCAGCGGCTTTACCAGTTTTACTATTCTCCATCATAGCATAAGTTACGTTAGTTCTAGCCTCAGCATCAGCACTAGCTTGACTAACACCTATACCAAAAACATCTCTACGTTTACATACTTCTCTAAACTTAGTATATATCTCACGTAGCTTTTCATCTGTTCTTGCAAATGAACCCATGACGTTAAGTTTATCTAGTTGGTCAACTATTATTATATGTGGTTTTTTGTTTGCACAATATTTATCTAGCCATTCTATTGAAGCATCAACATTATCAACCATTGTGATATTTGCGGCTATCTCAGCAAACTTTTCTTTTGCCTGTTTTTTGTGGACAAAGATATTATGTTCATCATATCCTGTGTAAGCCGATACTGCACGAAGCATAGTCCGTCTTGCAGGTTCTTCGTTTGTAATAATGTGAACATCAGCGCCTTGACAACAAAAACCATTTGGTGATGCTACCAGTGAAACATAAAAAGCTGTTTTGCCAATTTCAGGTCGTGCAAAGGTAATCATAAATTCACCTGCTTTGCCACCACGTACAACTTTACTTAAACTTGGTATATTAAAATGCCAACAATCTTCATTCTTTGTGAACTCTAAAAGCGTATCTAAATCTGTTGTTACAGGCTCTACATCATCATCAGGCACAAAGCCTTCTTCTGATTTTTCTACAAGTCTTTTTACATCAGCAATCTTTTCCGGTGAGCCTTCCATAATAGCTAAACCCATGTCAGCTATATTTCGCCCAATCTCTTGTTGCCATATTTTTTGTAAAACATCTTTGGCAACGTCCTTACCGATTGCAGGAATGTTGTGAATGTCTGTGAGCATATCAGAGATTACTTGATGCTTGGCACGTGTAATCGTAGGGTTGTGAACTTTAAAGAGTTCACGAACCTCTGATACGGTTAAATCTCTTTCATATTGTTTATGTCCTGTTACGATAGTGTCATACAAATCAGACAGTTCCTCAGGGAACATTGATGGCATTACACGATTCTTATTCTCTTGATAAAAATCTTTCTGCAACAGAAGCTTTATCAGCTGTTGTTCGATACTAATTTTTTAATCTCCTGTGACCCAAAATATTTTAAATCATCTTTTATCCTTATTACATTACTAGGAACAAGATAGCACAAATACTTTTGTATGTCAAGCGACTTTCTTGTAGCATCAGGGTCAAGACAGATGTGAACTTTGTGAAATTTCTTAAGAAATGTGAGGTCTGCGTGTTTTAAGTTTGTGCCTAACAAAGCTACCCCTGTAAATATTTTAGACACAGCACAAGCACTTGCCGCATCTTCTACAAGTATAGCATCTTGTGAATCGCCACAAATAAATAACTTTTCTGATTTACCATATCTATACCATTTTGGTTTAACTTTATAATTTAAACTTCTACCTATTGCGTCAACAATGTGAACTCCGTCTTTTACAATAAACACAACTCTATCTTGTTTAGGGTCGTACATGATATTAGCAAGGCGATTTTCGTAAGCATCTATACAATTATTATTTTTTAAATAACGCAAGGCTCTGTCATTATTTGTGACTGATGTGAAATAATCAGGGATTTGAAAATTATGATAGAAAGAAGGATGATAGTTTTGCAACTTCTGCACGATATCATGCTTTGTTCTGTCTGTTTCTTTTGTGCCACGAATTTTACAACTGGCTTTGTAACAGTTCCATAATAATCTACTTTGTAGTTTGGAAATTGTAAATGTGTTTCGACCACCACACATTGGGCAGTTAGTTCTAAAAGACATTCCCTCATTAGGAGAATGTGCTAAAATAAATTTAGTTAGCTTATCCATATGGTGTACCCCCTCGGCAAGTAGCTTGCTTTTAGCATATTAAAATTAATCTGTCAACAAAAAAAAATCCCCCACCTGCAAAAGCAGATGAGGGATAAGGGTCAAACAAGAGATAAACAGCTTATGACTTACCAATCATAATGATTTGCCTGTGCATTGTCATAGGTGTCTACAACAAGTTCAGCAATCTCTTCTAAAGTTAAGTCAGAAGCTATAAACGAATATAGCACACGTTGAACTCTTTGTCCATGAGTTTCTTCACTTTCAAAGCCAATATCAGGTTCATACTTATCAACCTTGTTTTCTACAAGATGTTTTATCTTGTCAAGAGTTGATTGATGCTTGTTTCTGTTTGTTGACTTTGTCCTAGAGTGTCGTTGCTCAAACTCGTCTTCGTCCCAAAAAGAATTTTGGTAGTCTCCGTAGCCTGAATTGTAACCACGATAGCCATGTCTGTTGTAACTACTAAAACGGCTCGTGTAGTTGTTGACTTTTGGCTCGTCAGGATTTCTCTTGACAGGCAGGGAAGACCATTTGATACTGGTGTAAGCAGGTATCGCATATCGTTCAAGCCATTCAAGGTCAAAGTGTTCTCCTGAACTGTGTTGGTCAAAGTAACCAACTGGCATATTAGTACACTCGGCAATCAAGTCAGTATAGTTTGCTGAGTCAGTAAATGAGCCGTTTGGTGATGGTTCAGCTTTTTCTTTCGGAGGAAGATACTTGTTGATTTCATCACACAAAGTTTTAGCAAAGATGTTTGAACAACATTGACCACCTGATTGACGATAGATGACATCATTGTAGCCTTTTCTGTCGAAAGCAATACAGTAATCAATATTAGTAAATAGTTCTTTACGAGATGTAGAAAGATAAGTAGAACCGATACCACCACACTCTTCGCCTACATGAAAGACATACAGACCGGGAACTCGTTTCTCAATCATGCGACACATGATGTAGCAACCTAGTTTGTCATCAGCACCAAGTACAGAATTTTTGGTGATAACTTCATGCTTGTGTGTATATTCCATGTTGAGGTCAGACCACCCGTCAAAGTCATCATCTGAACCATAGAGTTTGCCACTCCACATAATGTAGTGGTCGTATGACGCACCATGCTTTTTAGCCTCTTGTTCAATCTGATGTTGAGTAACGTGTTCGTCATCATCATTGTAATACAGTTTGCTCATATCGTCGATAGAGCCATAGACATAATTCTCATCAGTAACATGAAGATTAATATTATGTCTGTTACTTGTATGAACTGTGTCCATGTGCGAACTGAACATTACATTGTTAGCTTTGCCGACACGAATAATAAGATTTTCTCCTTCCTTGTCAGGTATAATCTCATATGCCTTGGCAGGTAAATTTTTATTGACATAAGATGTAATGATGTCAGCAATAACTTTCTCTGTGCCATTTGGTGAAGCATTGGTTAGTAAGTCGAATAGAAGAGTATTCATCTTATCGTCGCCTCGTTGTAGACGAGTTGTCTCGTCAAGTTCTACTTTGGGTTTTATATTATAGAAATAAGAACCAGTCATTTGGTTTCTCCTTTATTGGTTGTTACAATTAATTCTAGTTTTGGAAGTTCACCAGTAAGTAGTTTTGGTAAATCTCCTAGTTTTTGAGAGAAAGCTTCAAAGATTGCTTTGTCTTCTCTATCCATGTCAAAGTCAAGTATATTGTCACTGCGATATCTAGTATGTGATATTAGCTTATAAGAGTCTTTGATATGTAAATTATCTTCAATGTTACGAGTACAAGATACAGTATCAATGATACTCGTTGTATTTGCGTGTCTACATTGTATCTTAGTAAGATAATCTGGAGTCATTTGGCTCACAACTGATTTAGTAAAAGTCATGTCAACATTTTTAGTTTCTGCAAGATACACATCTCTAGGGTGATGATACAAATGAACATTGCCAAGTCCCTGATAATCTTTTGCCATACTTGAATCTTCGTCTACAAGTAACTCGTTACCAAGAAATGGTAAGCTTATCCTGCGAATATAGACAAAAAAATCAAGCTCTGTTTCCGCAAA
>CEOQ01036062.1_pt1 | contig 12676 bp, 12 predicted proteins | sample 361351 | NCBI WGS metagenome assembly CEOQ01 (sample SAMEA2619907, study PRJEB7988) | marine metagenome | biome: marine biome (ENVO:00000447); feature: deep chlorophyll maximum layer (ENVO:xxxxxxxx); material: "saline water (ENVO:00002010), including plankton (ENVO:xxxxxxxx)" | depth 60 m | reverse complement strand
GTCGCTACCGAAGGTGGTGATGTTGCCATCTATGCTACCTAATTCGGCCACAAACAGGGACCCAATACCATCCTTAAGAGCCCAAATGGTACCAGTGCAATGATCTCCAAAAATGTACATGCTTTTAAGACCTTGGACGCGATTCCCCGTATATACGACACCACCAATTACGGAACATCCCTGCTCTCTGCCATAGGTCCACACTGGAGTAACCGTACCGATATCACATCCTATCCTATCGGCCAAAAGACATTCAAATCCTTCAATCTTATTCCAACCGTAATTGGCTCCAGGTATTACCTTGTTGATTTCTTCCCATAGTTCCTGACCCACATCTGACGCCCACAATTTGCCAGATTCAGTGTCGAAAGCAAAGCGCCAGGGATTACGGAACCCGTAAGCCCAAATCTCTGGCCTGTATTCTCCTGAAGAATAAAATGGATTGGTTTCTGGGACACTATAGGGTGCATCCGATCCGTCATCACGAACGTCTATCCTCAAAATCGACCCCAACAAAGTTCCTAAGTTTTGACCATGGCCATTAGGATCATTGGCCCCACCTCCATCTCCAAGCCCAATATACAGATACCCATCGGGCCCGAACACAAGTTGACCTCCGTTGTGATTACCAAAAGGTTGGTCGATCTCCAGTAATATATCTGGAGAAGATTTCCCAGCTCCCATGCCAGTGACATCTTCATATCTTGCTATCACTGATCTTCGTGGCGATTGAGCTATGTAATAAACGTAAAACTCCTTAGTAGTTTTAAAATCTGGATCAAAAGCAATTCCCAACAACCCTTCTTCATTGTACTGGGTAGATACCAAATTCCTTATGTCCAGAAAGACTTCCAAGTGTGTGGTTGGCAGACTACGATCTATCTGGTAAATAATTCCATATTGGGTAGCAATGTACAGTACAGGTTTGCCATCAGCAGGATCAACAATATCAGTGATTTTTTGTATATCGAGGTCCTGATATATCCTGTCAAAGCTGATTATATCTGCCAAGACTTCTTCTGAGGTAACTATGGTCTCAGTGCGTCCATCCGTTGGTACAGTCTTAGGTGTAACCGAAACCTCAGCCTGATTCACCGAATTAGAACCACCTGTTATGGTAAGGGCGGCTTCTTCTGGAGGAGATGCGTCAGACTCAACCGAAGCGGGTGAATTAGTCAGTTGATTTGGACTCGAGCACGCAATAGCATAGGCGAGCGCTATTGCTAATACTATTAACATAGGCTTACTAACAAATGTAGTAAATGAACTTTTCATTTTAGTATTGATGTTCCCATACAGTTATACTAATGACAAAAGTAATCATCCTCTTACCAGATCCTAAATTGGTAATTTAGGATCGTTGTCATTTGGAACATCAATATCAAAAGAATTAGCATTAAAGGCCAGTAAGGTGTAATAACCTATCAGGGTAGTCAATTCAGTCACTCCTATGGCCCCAAATTGATCAATTGCACGATCAAAAGTCTTCTGACTGGTCCTATGTGTTGCGAAAACCTCTGACACATACTCCACAACCACTTGCAGTTTGTCATCTAACTTAGGAAGGGATTTTTTCTCTCTCAGGGCATCAATAAATTCTTGGCTAATACCTTGGTCCCTGGCACCAACAGAATGAGCGTACCAGATGTACTGACAATCCATAGCTCTAGCTGTCAATATCATAGCCAGTTCTTGAACCTGCTTCGGAAGCGACGACTCATCACGAAGATAATAAACCAGTTGATTAGCTCGTTTTCTCATTTCGGGGCTATTGATCATGGCAGACCCGGGCCCACTAGTTACCAGGCCTCCACTATCTTTAGTTTCATAATCAAAGGCATCTAGATATTTTTCTGGCACTTCTTGTCGTTTTAGTATTGGTGTTCTAAGCATTTGTAAATGCCCTCCTGTATGCAATGATAAAGATTCCCTAATCCTAACGTATTTTATACTAGAGATTATGGTATCCGCATCATCAATACAAAGATCAAAACCTAATACTACTTGCCAGACTGCGTATACTTTACACAGGCCTAACAAGAATATACGCAGGGCTCTTGGCAATCTAAGACCCGCACTAAATCGAGAGGTTAGATGTTCGATAATTTTGAAAACATACAGGTCAGGACCACTAGCACTACGATAAATTTGGTAAAAGGGGGTAGTGGTCCACCGATTTTATTGCTCCATGGGTATCCTCAATCTCATACGATGTGGCATAAAGTCGCACCACTGTTGGCCGAAAAGTTTACCGTTATTGCAACTGATTTAAGGGGATATGGGGACAGCGGCAAGCCAAGCGGAGACAATGAACACCTTAACTATTCCAAACGTCACATGGCTAAGGATCAAGTTGAGGTAATGCAACAGCTGGGATTTAGTTCTTTTAATCTGGTTAGCCATGACCGTGGGGCCCGGGTTGCCCACAGATTAACGAAGGATAACCCTGATAAAGTCGAGAAGCTAATAACTCTAGACATAGTCCCAACTCGACACATGTTTTCTAATGTTAACAAGGATTTAGCAACCAGTTCTTACCACTGGTTCTTTTTAATTCAACCGTACGACTTTCCTGAAAGAGTTATAGGAGCCAACCCTGATTACTTTATCAGGTCCAGATTCATGAAAGAGAAAAATGCTGACACCACGTTTACAGCCGAAGCAGTAAATGAATACGTGAGGTGTTTCAACAATCCTGATGCTATCCATGCCATGTGTGAAGACTATCGGGCGGGAGCCAGTATAGATCTAATGCACGACGAATCGGATTACGCTAATAAAATAACATGCCCACACCTGGCCTTGTGGAGCGCTACAGGCTATGTCGGACGCTCTCAAAACGTTCTTGAAGTATGGAAAGACTACTCAGAGGATGTCAGCGGCTATAGTTTGCCTTGTGGTCATTACATTGCTGAAGAACTTCCGACAGAGACTTATGAAGCCATACATGGGTTCTTATCGAAATAAACGGATGAATGATTGGAACCTCCACCAGATTGTGCGAAGGCTAGATCGTCATATGTTCATGCTGCATGGCTCTCCAAAGGTAAAGAGCTGCCCTGAATGCTACGAAAGTACCATCTAGGTCTATGACTTTTTTTGCTTCAAATTCAGGTGCCTTTTTACCAAACCTGACAGCCCATGCCTCTGAGACAACTTCGCCCGTCATTTCTTCGAGTGCCTTAGCATATGCCGCTACTTGCAAGGCATATTCTCCATACAACCCATTGGAAGTCTTCCAGTCTATCGCCACCATACGACCATTTCTATACGCTAGGGCATCCATTGCTCCAGCGTATTTGTATTTCGCCGAGTAAACCATCGTTTCTGTCAGACTGATTTCAAGCCCGGATTCTTTCCTCCAATCAAAAAAATTATCCACCACTATCTGCATCTCGGGAGGTACATCGGGCTCCATTCCATTGATGATTTGCTCTATCAAAAGATGAGCCTGCGTTCCGAAATCTCCAGCTTCATCTCTCACCTGGTCTGGTTTCTTCTTGGCCTTGTCTATCACAGCATTAACCCAGTGGTCATCTATCACGCTAGTCTCCATGCTCATATAGTCGGTCAACGTTTCTCGCACCGATTGGAGAGCCACATTTCGTGCCCATGGAACCAACGCAGGTTTGGATATTATTCCTAGAACGTTGGTGACGCTTGGGAATAATTCAGAAAAGCCTTCAACTCTGTAATGGCGACCATTTTGGCCTCCATCAACTCGAGTAATTATTGGCGTAGTAATCATTGCACCCACTCCCTTCTTCCAAATGAACGCCCAATCATTAACTCCAGATATACTATGCTTCTATTTGAAAGCTGGCATTACCTCGGTGGCTAATAACCTTAAACTCTTTTGCACTGCCTCTACCGGTAATAAGCCACCTGGATTCAACTCTGCCGTGAAACCAGTAAGCCCTAATGTTTCTTTAAACTGAGAAAGCCGGTCCACTACTGACTCAGGTGTTCCACATATTACTTTGGTTTCTAATATATCTTCGTAAGACATCCTACCCAGTTTTTCGGCTCTCTCCTTGAGCAAAGCCGCCCTATCAGGTCCAGTACCACCTGTTCCCTCATCATCTCGACCTTCTTCGTAACGCCGTTTCATTCTTGAAAAATATGCCTCAATAGTCTCCCGCGGCTCCGTCAGTGCCCCTTCCTTAGTACTACTGACATATATAGGCACCCGCACTGAGATATCTCCTGATGCGCCCTGGTGACCAGCCTCAACCCAAGATTTATGATATTCCTGCAAATTCGTCTCGAGATCGTTTACATCCATACCTCGCATGGAAAGAAAGATTGGGAATCCCAATCTCCCAACCCTGGAAAAACTGTCACTAGTAGTCGAGGCCAACCTCACTTTAGGATATGGTTTTTGGAAAGGGATCGGTGTCACTTGCGCTCCGTGGACTTGATTAAACACGCCATCATATGAAAATGGTTCTCCTTTCCACGCTTCCAAGATTATATCCAGGGCTTCCTGAAAGCGTTCCCTACTTTCCTCGTAGGGTATATGCATAGCTTGGTATGCTTTCTCATTTCCGCTACGACCCACTCCAAATTCAAATCGCCCTTCACTGATCTGATCGACAGTAGCTGCTTCTTCTGCAATCCTGAGCGGGTTAATTAGTGGCAGGACTTGTACCGCCATTCCTACTCTGAGCCGCTGCGTCCTAGTGGCAATAGAGCTTGCAACCACAATCGGGGCAGATATTGGTCTGTTACCATTAAAATGCGTTTCCCCCAACCAAACCGTATCTAAGCCGGTCTCTTCGGCAATATCTACTAAATCGAACGCTTCTTGAAAAGCGCTCTCATGACCCATGCCCTGCCGGGTCGAGAAATCCAAAAACATTCCAAAGTCCATATCCTTACACCCTACCTACAGTCCGACTTGATCGATTAATCACATTATAGAGATGTCATTCCGAATATCAACACAATACAAACCCGCTGACTAGACTAGATTACGAATACGTGGGCGCCTCGCTGATGCTATAAACCCGACACTAACTAGCGACAGAACAGCGAACCAAATCAAGGCATTTTCATAAGAGCCAAAAGAGTCGTAAACCAACCCAGATGCTAATGGGCCTATTGCAAATCCCACTACCTGTGTAGATCGACTTATACCATAGATAGACCCCATTATCCCTCGGCCATAAAATCTAGCCCACAGTATGGGTGCCAATGTATTTACACCAGTACCAACTATCCCATTTAATATTGCAAACGTATAAGCCAAAGGCAATGTTGTAGTGTTAAGTAAAACCACCAGGCTAATAGCAGACAACAAATATACAGCGCCGAGCATAATTCGTGGTGATATCTTCTCGGATACCCAACCCAACACGATCGCGGCGATTGCGCCAGAAAACGCCATTACGCTGATAACAGACACAGCCGCACCCGATGAAATATTTTGTTGAACCAAATATGGAATCAAATGGAGACCAACTCCCGAAGTACAAATAGCAGCTATAAATAAAGACCCCAAAACAGCCCAAAAACTATAAGTGCCCACTGCATCATGCATGCTCCATATTGTGTCTGTAGAAATAGTATCGGACTCTACTCCTGTGTAATCCTCTCCAGCCCCATCCAGCATCAATCCCAAGTCTTCGGGTTGCCTCCTTATCAATAAGGCACATGGGACCACACCAATGAGAAACATATTCCCAGCCAACATCACCCACGCCAAACGCCATCCGAAGTTACTGATTATCAGCTGGACCAAGGGAGCTGTGATGATCATCCCTGCTGAACTTGCAAAGAATATTAATGACATGGCCCGGCCTCGATACTTGAAGAACCATTTGGCAACTACAGGAGCAGCACCTACCTGGACCAAACCTTGCTCGGCAGAACGAGCTATTGTAAAGGCTACATAAAATCCAATCAGAGAGCCTACGGTGGCCAGTCCCAGACAGGCACAAACTACCAGCAATGACCCTAATGTCAGGATCACCCTGGATCCGATCCGGTCTATAAGCCTACCGCTAAAAGGGGCCACTATAGCTCCCAGAATTGCTCCGAGACTAGTCGCAGCCGCCACTCCTGTTCGGCTCCAACCAAACTCAATCGACATTGGTAATACAAAAATGGTAAGTATATTTATCGCTGTGGCTGCGTTCCCAAACTGGGCTCCCGCCGCGGCGCCAACAACCCACCACCCATAGTAAATTCGTCTCTTGAACAACTTCATTTACGATGTCTACCCATATAGTATCGTTGCAGTCCTCAAGCCATGTTCTATGTACAGATCAAGTATAATTGGGACGGTAAGTATAAATATGAAGAATGGCTGTAGAGTAACACCTAACTATGGAAAACAATAGACGCTACAACAGGATCATCGATTTACTGGAAAACGGCCAAGTAGTGTTTGCACCAGCATTAGTTTCGAACGGTCCATCTGATGACATAACCTATATTGCAGACTCCGATTACGACATGGTAATGATTGAGATGGAGCATGACGGCTTCAGTTTTGATGCTCTTAAAGCCACACTAAACACACTTCTGAACCGGCGTCGCATATTCGAAAATCAGACCTTGCAACCGTCAGTCGTTCCATTCGTAAGGATACCTCCAAACGCCAATGAACATAACCAGTGGATCATCAAACAAACATTAGACACTGGAGTGTACGGAATAATCATTCCCCATCTCACCACAGTCCAAGATGCCATTGAAATCGTAAGTGCATGTCGATACCCCCAACTCGGTACGAGTAGATACAAGCAACCGGAAGGTCACCGGGGCTGGTCTAATAAATACGCTCCCAGATACTGGGGATTAAGCCCTGAAGAATATTATGAAGCCTGTGATTTATGGCCACTCAACCCAAATGGAAATCTCATCCTTATGGCGATTATTGAGGACCAAACAGGCGTAGATAATTTGAGAGATATACTGTCCGGTGTACCCGGCATCGGAATAATATGGGCAGGGCCTGGGGATATGGCAGTTTCAATGGGATTGGGAACTAACATAGCACATCCTGACGTACAGAAAAATCTATTAACCATACTTGAAACATGCAAAGAATTTGGTGTAGCCTGCGCTACCGCTGCTAATAGTCCTGAACAGGTTGCACTTCGAATAGATCAGGGATTCAGTGTAATAATCACTCCGATTTTGAAATCATCCCCTGGATTAACGTCAGGACTCAATTACACTCGTCGACGAAAACCCTGAGGAGAATCATTATGGGAACTCAGAAATCTATCAGTTTTGAGATGATCGAGGCAGCAGGAATATCGATGCCTACTACCCTTAAAGAAGTTCTATTAACGAGATCTGATTTGATCACATTATCTCAGCAGGCACACGACGCATGTCTAAGACCAAACGACCCCGGAGGTATAAGTTATACAAACCGAGCTGCTCTAGCAGGTAGAATTGCCATGCTACACGAAGAATGTGGATTGGCTGATTACTATAAAGCAATGATTCCAACTGATGATTCTGCTACTAATATCGTAGACCCATCAATCCCGCTGTCATGTAGTAAAGCGGTCGAGGCTATGATCAAACATGCTGACATAGTGACCACAGATCCCAAGAACGTAGGTCCCAAAAGCATAAGAACTTTGGAATCCGCTGGGGTATCGACCACAGATTTAGTAAGACTATCGGAAATAATAGCTTTTATGAATTATGCTATTCGGGTCATAAAGGGTATCAGACTAATGGGAGAGATATAATGGGTGAGCCAATTACACAACTTACCAACATAGTCCCTTACTGGAGACCCAGAATAAAACCGGTTGACCTCAAGGAAGCTACAGCTGAGCAACTTGAAGCCATGAAAGTCACTCCATCAGACACCGGAGTGGGAGAATATGTATTGGTGCTCGCACATGACCCTGAAACGTTGAATGCAAGAACCCCATTATTCAACGGCATAATGTACAGCCACGGCGGCTTATCCCGCCAAGAAACTGAACTAGGGGCAGTCGCCTGTTCTGTATACAACCGATGCATATATTGCGCTGCTGTGCATGCCTCAAGGTATAACCAGCTCACGAAAACAGAAGAGGTAATTGAGTCCATTTTTCATGATGAAACTTTACAGTCCTTAAACGAACGGCAACGCAATATATTCGAGTTCGCCACAAACCTTTCCAAACATCCGACAACGCTTGATAAGAAAGACATGCAAACATTACTTGACGTAGGATTAGACAAGTCAGAAATCCTTGACCTGATTTTAGCTACATCCATCTTTGCATGGGCAAATAGACTTATGCATATCCTTGGTGACCCTATACCTACTGAATGACTGAAGACCACTACCACCTTATAGGAGTTAATCGTGAGCACTGTAAAACTAATTGAATACCACGAGTCATCCGAAGAGGTCAAAGCAATTTATGACGACATAATGAGTGTCAGGAAATCAGACTGGGTAAACAATTTCTGGAAGGCTCTTGCCAACCAGCCGAAATTGTTGAAAGACACGTGGAATGCAATCAAGTCGGTGATGGCGCCTGGTTCTATTGACCCCTTGACTAAAGAGATGATTTACATAGCGGTTAGTGCCACTAATTCCTGTAACTACTGTACGAACAGTCATACCGCATCTGCACGAGCGAAAGGCATGACAGATGAGATGCTGATGGAACTAATGGCGATTGTCGGCATGGCCAATAAAACTAATGCGCTGGCAAACGGGTTTCAGATTGAGGTTGATGAGCCCTACAGAAACGGCGGATTACAGTAAAATCACACTAAGCCGCACAAATTACCATTGGTGTTAAATCAATAAGGCTGCTACAATAAGTATGGAAGATTTTACTGCAAAACACCTCTTACTCTCTTTCATTTATATTAATGATCACGCATTAAGTATTACCTTCTGAGACAAATTGTGTCTCAACCAGACCATAGGAGTTCTTTTAGTGAACTTTGACGAGTTCAATCTGGACCCTGAAATACTCTCAGGTGTCAAACAGAAAGGGTTTGTTGAACCAACCCCAATACAATATCAATCTATTCCAGAAGCTCTAAATGGACATGATGTCCTAGGACTTGCACAGACTGGTACGGGCAAAACAGCTGCGTTCCTCCTTCCAGTACTACAGAAGATCCACAAGGATAAGTCACGCCACATTAAAGGCCTGATTGTAGTACCCACTAGAGAACTCGCCGAACAGGTGTACCACGACGCCCTCGCCTTTGCCGCTGGAACTCGCGTACGTATATCGGCTATATATGGTGGAGTAAGCAAGTTCCCTCAGACCCGATCGCTAAGGCAGGGAATAGACCTTGTAATAGGGTGTCCTGGTAGGCTCCTAGACCATATGAGTGATGGAAATTTAAGATTGGATAAACTCGATGTACTGGTCCTTGATGAAGCTGACACCATGTGCGATATGGGATTCTTACCGGATGTCAGTACTATTATTGAGGATATAACCCAACCTCACCAAACTCTGTTCTACTCTGCAACCATGCCAAAAGAGATACGAGACTTATCCATGCAGATACTGAACAATCCTAAAACAATACAGGTTGATGCACTTGCTCCGGCGAACACTGTCTCTCATTCGTTGTACCCAATCACTCCTTCGCTTAAAAAACCCCTGCTCTTTAGCCTTATTAGGCAAACTGCGACGGGAAAGGTCCTCGTGTTTACCAGGACAAAATATAAAGCCAAAGAGATAGCTTCTGATTTAAAAAGAGAAGGCCACAAGACTGCAGAACTACAGGGGAATTTATCCCAATCACAGCGACACCATTCTATGGACGGCTTCAGACGCGGCCGATACGATATCCTAGTAGCCACTGATATAGCGGCCCACGGTATTGATGTCACTGATGTGACTCATGTTATAAATTTTGATATGCCTGGAACAGTAGATGACTATACTCATAGAATTGGTAGAACTGGCCGGGCCACTAATCAAGGAGAGGCTTTCACTTTAGCGGTGCGTTCTGATGCCCAGATGGTCAAGGCAGTGGAAAAACTGCTAGGGCAATCCATTGAGCGTCGCAGACTACCTGATTTTGACTACGGTAACTTCTATCCTGAAGACCAGTTTTCTCAGGGATCTAGCAAATCTAAACCACGGAATTCGAAGCCCCAAAAATCACCAGCGAAGGGTACCGGTTCAAATTCGGCAACCCGTCGTAAAAAGGCTTCGGGTCTTCCAAAAGGATCTACTCAAAATGGGGAATTCCGTAACGGCAACACCCCTAATAGAAGATTAAGAAAACCATTCAGACCTTCCGGATCCGATAATAATCTCGATAATTTTACAACTCATCATCCGCAATCAAGGAAAGACGGCTCAATAATGCAAGACAATGATCGCAACCAGAACAACAGTAACAGGACATCGCGAACCAACGCGAATTCAAGACGGGCCAGTAACGGTAGTCGACCCCGAAGCAATGACCAATCGAAAGGCCCCTGGTCAAGTTCCCGCAGATCTGATAGTAATTCTACTGAACCCAGATTCCTAGGGCGACACACAAGATCGAAACATTCGTCATCTAATGCTAATAATAATCAGCGCCGTAGAACCGAAGGCGGATCATCAAATGGTTCGCAATTCACTAGCGGCAACCTCTTTCTGGGGAAGAAAAGTGCCCCAAAACAGCAAAATCAGAGACGCGGTAATAGTAGTCAATCAAGATCCAATGGCGGAAGATCTGGCAATTCGAATCGCGGCCAGGGATCGTCTCGGCGTACAAACTACTGATACAACATGAACACCAATCAAAGGTATCACGGATTGGATGGGCTCAGAGGATTAGCAATGCTAATGGGCATTCTGGTCCATGCTTCCATACCGTACTGGTCAGATTTAGCAGACATATCGTTCTTCTGGCCAGCTGATAAATCTCAATCAGGGGTGTTATGGATAGTATTCACTGTAATCCACTCCTGGCGAATGCCTCTATTTTTTATATTAGCAGGATTCTTCGCACAATTATTTATTTCTCGCAATAATATATGGGCGTTCCTAAGTAATCGTATCCACAGGGTAGTCTTCCCGTTAGTAATATTTGGAGCGATTACCTCATTCACACTACCAATCATATGGAATTATGGATTTAAAGGGCAATTCGCCATCTCAGGATTTCTTGGCTTCCCTGACTCTCCGGGTTTCCTAGGACATTTATGGTTCCTTTACTACCTATGTATATTCTATTTGATTATGCTAGGAGTACAGGGATCGTTAATGTTGTTGAATGTCAAAATACCGTTCATCACCATCGCTGGCAAAGTAATATATTCACCTATACCTATTCTATTGATCCTTCTAGTATTAACATCCCTATTTACAATGCACATATTAGGTCAAGGCGAATCAAAATGGGTCTGGCCGATAAATGTCCCAGATCTGGCCTATCACGGGCTATTTTTCTTGTTCGGGATCGGTTTATATCGCCGATCAGAATTTATTACTAGTATAAAGACCGTCTGGATTTTCACTCTATACCTACTGCTGGCCGGATTGTGCAGTATCGTACAAATTACGTCGACTATTGCTATAGCTAACCCCAAGAGTAACGAAGAAGGAGAATTATTAGGATTGGTCATAATGACCAGTAGTAGCTGTGCAACTGTCCTATTTTCATTAGGGCTTATAGGATTATTCGAACGAATTCTGCAACACCATATAAGACCGATCCGCTGGATTTCCGATTCCTCATATTGGATTTACATAATGCACCTGCCAGTAGTTGCACTCACAACCTTTTATCTTTTCCGCTATGAACTTGCTCCGGAATTAAAATTCCTAATATCATGTGCTGTAACTACAGCTGTGGGATTAATAACCTACAGATACCTGATAAGATATACACCTGCTGGATGGCTACTGAACGGTAGATAGCCAAAGGCTGATTAAGCAAATGAGAGAAACTTTGAATTCCCGAGTTTTTGCACATACTGCACCTGCCAACAAACTAATGGGACTGAGTATAGCTGCAGTGGCTATCACGTTAATCGTCGGATGTTCCGGTATGTCACCCGAAGCAAAACTAAATGACCGGGCTACGGAAGTTTATAATCATGTTACAAAGGGTGATTGGGAAGCGGTCCATAGTTATTTTCTACCCGAATTCCAGAGGTTCTGCCCTGTTGAGAAATACACTGAGAAAAACATCAAAGGAATGAAAGTGCTCAAGCACATGCTCGGAATTCCGGAGGAGAAATTTCTGGAGTTCAGTGTCATCGAAACCAACGTTTACGGTAGTACAGGACAGGTATATATCGATATATCATACCTGGGTAAATCCCTTGATCTAGGACAATCAAAGTCACCCAGAGAATGGGTCCTCGTTGAAAATCAGTGGTGGTCTAATCCAGAAGACTGGGACAAGGACTGCTCCTGACAAGGCAAATGTGGGTTAACAGGGAGGATGTGCATTGATCAGCATAAAACGTAACAGCAAGGGTAACGAAGTAGAAGCGACAGGTATCCGAACGCGTAAATCGTCAATATATACCCCTAACCAGTCAGAACCTTTCCGTATTAGTAGAAGTAAATTTGCGGATTTCCTCTCCTGCGCCCGGTGTTTCTATCTGGACAGAGTCAAAGGCCTGGCTTCACCTTCAACTCCCGGCTGGTCCCTGAACGAGACAACTGACCTTCTATTAAAGAAAGAATTTGACGTATGTCGAGCAGAACAAATACCCCACAGACTATTC
>CEOQ01293973.1_pt1 | contig 12682 bp, 11 predicted proteins | sample 361351 | NCBI WGS metagenome assembly CEOQ01 (sample SAMEA2619907, study PRJEB7988) | marine metagenome | biome: marine biome (ENVO:00000447); feature: deep chlorophyll maximum layer (ENVO:xxxxxxxx); material: "saline water (ENVO:00002010), including plankton (ENVO:xxxxxxxx)" | depth 60 m | reverse complement strand
TTATATCCTATATGAAAAACACTAAGTATATACTAAGTGATATAAAGAGACTTGTCAAACCTTTTTATTAATATGATGCTAGCGCTAATAAAGATGTATTAATGAATTGAGTGAGATTAGGTCGCTAGTACATATATTTTCTGGTCTTTGTTTGATGATTGTTTTGCGATACATGGGAGGGAATATATGTGTCACAAATATTGTTCTATTTTTCATATTCCCATAAAGTTCTTGTTCCCGTGTCAACTCCACCATCCACAGTTAAAATCTGTCCTGTTATCCAGTTTGATTCGTCGGAAGCGAAAAATAAACTGGCGTATGCTATGTCTTGTGGATATCCAGTGCGCATCAAATTAACTTCTGCTGGAGATATTTGCCCATTTTTTAATTTGCCTCTGAACAAACCTGCAGCAACGCAATTAACCCTGATATTGTCGGCATAAAATTCTTTTGCTAAGTTTTTAGTTAACCCCAATATGCCACTCTTGGCAGTACCATAGGCCAAATTACCCTCCTGTCTGACGCTATCGCTTGCACCGATTGCGATGATAGAGCCCCCTCCTTTGTGAAGCATCGATGGTTTCACCGATTTAGACAGATTGTACATACTGTTTACTGTATTGGTTACAGTCTGGTTCCAAAATTCCTCATTAATATCATCTAATTTTGCAGTAGGTTGAAAATTACCTCCTGCACCTGAATACAAAATATCTACGTGTCCATATTCTTTTACAACTTTTTGTACTAAAGTATCAGCGTCATTCTTGGAAGAGACATCTCCTTGGATTACCAAAGACTTACCTCCTATTGATTCAATTAAAGCTTGGGTTTCTTCAAGATGATCTTTTTGTCTAGCATTGATGGCTACTTTAGCTCCTTCTTGGGCAAATAATATAGCAGTTGCTCTTCCCATACCTGTACCAATTCCTGTAACTAATGCAATCTTGTTTTCTAGCCGCATTTTAACCTCCTCATAAATATTTTTAGTTATGATCGAATTACGTTGAATTACTAATTGTACAAAAATATATGATAATTGGTGCGACAACAACTTATAATCATTGCAACACAAATATTAAGTCGCTCAAAATATGCTAGGACTAGTTTAAATCCTGGTAATTGACTAACTTTATGGAGTTGCTAATGGAACTTAACATATTTATCAAAGAATCTATAGAAGATCATCGCAAACGAGTTTTTTCGGCATTGAGAGATCTTACTTTAGACGAAATGTATTGGCAACCTAAATCTGATACTAACCCTATTGGTTTTTTGTTTTGGCATACATCTAGGGTAGAAGATAGGTTAATAACTAATTTTGTTCAAGGCAAACAAGAAATTTGGATTTCTGATGGTTGGTATGAAAAGACGAATTTATCTGTAGAAGGTACAGGATTGGGATATTCTTTGGATGAATTAAATCAATTTCCGAAATTAGGGCAAAGCGCTTTAACCGACTATTTTAGCGTAGTTAGGAAAAGTACAATTGAATATTTGGATACGATGTCAGAGAGGGATTTTGATTTGGTTTTAGATAGGATTCCTTTCCCAGAATACAAACCTGCAATAGAATATTTTAAAGGATTTACAGTTGCGAGAGCCTTTAGGCAATTAATAGGCGAATTGGATCAGCATCTTGGGCAAATATCATATATTAGAGGTATCCAAAAAGGAATGAATAATTAAAAAGATTTTTCAAATCAGTTCAGAAAAGAGTACTTGTTCTTTAATGAAAAAGTTTTGATAAATTATCGTGATATTAAATCACCGATAGAAGGTAATCTATAAGTCTTACAGGGTGGCAGTAAGGAAAGGCCATGTATCAAAATCCAATCATCAGTAGTTAGTGAATTTAACTGTAGTTTGTAATTTCCTTTATTGTTTTTTTCTATGATTTTATTGCTCACTAAATAAGCAATTCTTGTTTCAATTAATCTGTAATATTTATTTTTTTTTCGCCCTTTTTCTAATATTCCTCCGGCTATTTCATTAACGAAAGGGACCTTAAAGAGACCTTTTTTATATAAACCAAACCATGAAACTTTTCCTACTGCTTTACTAGTTGTGAAAGGGGATACTTTTTGCATGAAGAACCAATGGAATGTATGTATTTGCTCAAAGGTTCTTAATCCATACCCTTCTTTATTCCATGGTTCCGAACCCTCATATCTATCAAGAAATCCTGAATAATCGTACTCATTAAAAAAAGATTGCACATCATCATTTTGATATGCTTTTGCTTCTTCTCTCCAAGCACACAATATAATTGCATCTGAAATAGTATCGGGTGGTCTCCTAGCCCACGGATTCTCCGAGGCGTTAGAGATTGCCATGTTAGACCTCCAGTAAGTTTTGGGATTTAGTATAAACCAAGTAACTATAAATCGTAATGTTATGGAAATAAATAAAACCTAGGTTAAACAAATGTTGGGTTTTGCTAACAAATATTTGTAACGACTAAGACTCTGATGATTAATCCTCATCTTCTAAATCACTTAACCTCGTTTTTCCGAAATTTCCAGTTGCTATAAAAGTAGGGAAGTTGTTGGCTAACATCCATAATCAATTTGCGACGGTAATAGGGGGTGGAGGGCTTTAACGATTCTTTAACGATTGAAGATGTGGTCTTCAAAACTTTACTACCTGTAATGATTTTGTTGACGTATTGCTTGGATTTAACTAAAGTTCAATATAACAAATAGCTGCAAAGATATATCTGAGGTGAACCATGAGAAAACCAAGATTGATTTATGATAATGATGCTCGTCATCATCTTTTGTACAGGTATGGCCCACCTCTTACAGATTATCTTTTGGGACAGCCGGTAGATGAAATCTTAGGTACCTCAGTTGATACTTTATTTTATGGATTCATATCTAAACAAGTATCACCATATAAAAGTAAAGCAGGACTTTATTGGGATTGGAGCGATAGTGAGAGAGAGCAGGTTATGTGGTGGAGGGCTGGTGAAAATTTAAGGCAAGCCTTAAATAAGGGGCAAGACCCGTTGAAGATAGTAATAGATAAGGCTCATGATAACGGTATTCAAGTATTAACTTGGCTATATTGGGAACCTCCAATTGACTTAAACAGTGAATGGAAATATTCAGACCATGCTGATTTGGAAGTTGTGAAAAATAGACTAGAAACTATAGAAGAAGCGTTGCAAAAATATGGTTTCGATGGAATAGGATTAAACTACTATGTTCCTGAAACTATTTTTTCTGCCGAAGTAGGTAGTCCTTCGTTAGCACCAAAGAATCCAGAGGCTCTTACAGAATTTGTTGTTAAAGTTAAATCCCTTTTAGATAGTATTGGGAAAAATAATGGGAAGGATCTTTCTCTTGTTGCAAAAGTGCATTCAGAAATCGATCAAAATATTAAAGTTGGATTGGAAATAGATAAATGGCTGGAGCAAGGATTAATCGATATGGTTATTCCATCTGAACCTCATCCTAACGATACCACTCAAAGTTACCTTCTTGATTCAAATCCTATGTTAAATAATCTAGTAAATAAAGCTAAAGAGACCGGAGCATTGGTTTACGGCAACATACCTGGATCTTTATACGATGACAGAGAATATTCAACCACTGTTGAAATGTATAGAGCAGCTGCGACTAATCATTTAGCTTCTGGAGTGGACGGAATATATCTTAGCTCACTTCATTGGCCTCATGGTCCGAGTGAATATCAAATCCTCAGGGAATTAGGTTATCCTGAACTGTATTCTCGTAAACCTAAGCATTATTTTTTAGGTCATAGTTCTGCAGAAATATCTGAAGATTCTCCAATTAAACAATTGCCCGTTAACTTAGAAGAGGGTGTTGTTGCTGAGATCAATCTTTTCATTGGTGATGATTTACAAAAAGCTAAATCGGATATTAATGTAGATAATATTAAATTGATTGTACGGATACTTCAGGTTTGTCCTGAAGATAAATTAAGTTTCAGTTTTAATGACAACCTACTTGATATAGCAGAATCCATCAGCAAAACTATTTACGGTGGGAGTGTATCATATACAGCTAAACGTGGAGGTTTGCCTTCCCGTATAACAACTTATGATTTATTTGAATTAGATATTGATGTAAATCATGTGATACAAGGATATAATTCAGTCAAGATTTTATTAGATTATCACCATAAGGATATGACAGCCCAAAGAGTTTTGAATTCGGTTGAGTTTAAAATAAACTACGAGGAACCTCATAAACCTATTGGTGGGCAGATGTAAGTAATAATTGATTTCAATTGAGGTGATAAATGACAGTTAGAATTCTTTCCTGGAATGTTAATGGTATTCGTGCCGTAAATAACAAAGAAAAGAAAAAAATCCAAGGAATAACGTTTGCAGACTGGGTTCTTAAAGAAGATGCAGATATAGTTTGTGTCCAAGAAACTAAAGCACATCCGGATCAACTCACAGGAGAAAACTCTAACCTTATTTCTCTAGGCAATTATCATTCATATTTTTCTTCAGCGGAGAAAAAAGGCTATAGTGGTGTAGCCGTTTATTCCAAAAAAGAACCCCTAGAAGTCATGCATGAAATAGGTTCCACTGAACTTGATAAAGAAGGCAGGACTCTGATTCTCGATTTTGGTACTTTTGTATTATTTAATATTTATTATCCCAATGGTAAAGGCTCACCTGCACGTTTGGAATTTAAAATGAATTTTTATGATGCTTTTTTGAAAAGAGCTGAACAATTTAAAAATGATGGTAAGACTGTAGTTGTTTGTGGGGATTTCAACACAGCACATAAAGAAATTGATTTAGCGCGGCCAAAAGAAAATTCCAAAGTATCTGGATTTTTGCCTGTTGAAAGAGATTGGATGGATGAATTTGTAAATAGCGGTTTTGTTGATACATTTAGGCAATTCAATACCGAACCTGGAAATTATACTTGGTGGGATTTAGTTACTAGGGCAAGAGATCGAAATGTTGGCTGGAGGATAGATTATTTTTTTATTGATTCGAATTCAACAGATAAATTGACTAATGCTTTCATTATGGCGGATGTCATGGGTTCCGACCATTGTCCGTTAGGGATAGATCTGAAAGATTAATATGACGGGAAATTTGTGGAATTTAGTCTTTCCAATTAATTACTTCCTGTATCTGTTCTTGGGTTTGGGGCGATTGCATCCATGCATTTAGCATGCCCTGTCTTAATGTATAAATTTCTTGGAGTGCATCTTCTCCACTTAACCCGTTTCTAACTAAATAGCATCCAACGATTGTTCCAGTTCTACCTAGACCCCTTAAGCAGTGCACATAGACTTTCCTATTGTTTTTAACTTCTTTATCTATAAAATCCAAGATTTGTTTCAAAAATTCCTTTTTGGGTACAGTTCTATCTTTAATGGCCATTCTTTTATATTTGATGGTTGTGTTATCGGAATTATTTAGCGAATTTAATTTATGTTCGTATTCAGGTAACTCATCCATTTCTGTTAGGTCAAGAAAAGTGTGGATACCTGCATCAACAATTGCTTTAATTCTCTTGTCCGAATTCATTACTCCTTGACTAGGTCTACTTAAGAATCCCAATATTGAGTACACTTTACTAACTAAAGTTCTGAAATAATTTTTTGGGTGTTGGTCACCGGGATATTCACCTGCTAGCAATTTATCGGTGATAGCCCAATATGAATAAGGTGTAGGGTTGGTTGATTCTCTGTTATCAGTCATGATTTTATTTTACCTGATAAGGATTAGATTTCACTATAGAACAATTTTCTAACTTGCCTGAGGATTTAAAAAGGTATTACATTATAGAGTTAGTAATTATTATTTAATTCGAACGTGGTGTGACTGATTATTATTAATGATTCAAATATTTATGATATCGTAGGTTTAGGACATATAGAAAATGGAAATTACAATATTGGGTTTGCCTCAGTCTGGTAAAACCACAGTTTTTAATGCGGTTACTCGAGGAAATGCTCAAGTGTCGGCATACAGCAATAAACCGAATATAGGTGTTGCAAAAGTTCCGGATGAAAGGCTTGTATTGCTGTCTGATTTGTTTAAACCTGAGCGTACTGTACAGGCTGAAGTAACTTATACTGACTTGCCAGTTGCACCTCAAGGTTTAGGTAAAACTCAAGGTATTTCGGGCGAATATTTGAATATGCTACAACGGTCTGATGCTTTGGTTTTAGTGATAAGAGATTTTGAAGATCCATCTGTGCCAAGTTTTGGGGATAGCGTTGATTCTGAAGCTGATTTAAATACGATGTTTTATGAATTAGTATTTTCTGATTTAGAGATAGTTGGTCGCCGTATTGATAAATTAGAATCCAATAAAAAAGGATTAAAGGCTCAACAGCTTGATGAAGCAAATTATGAACTAGAATTTTTGTCGAAATTGAAACAAAAATTGGAAGAAGGGGTAGGGTTATGGGACTATGAATATACTGACAAGGATATGAAATTATTATCTGGATTTCAATTGTTAACTGTTAAACCTTTGATTGTTGTCATCAATATTGGAGAAGAAAATATCGGTAACGAAACAATAATTGAAGATAAACTATCAGGGAGTTTTTCCAAATCTAAAATAATAACTACATGCATTTCAGGTAAAACAGAGATGGATTTATCTCAAATGGATGAAGATGAAGAAAAAGAATTTAGGGATTCGTTAGGCCTTCAGACTGAATCAGGTTTAAATCGCATGTTGCGTTTATCTTATGGTGCCTTAGATTTAATTTCCTTTATAACTGTTGGCGAGGATGAAGTTAGAGCGTGGCCTATAACTAAAGGCACTTCGGCGTTAAAAGCATCAGGTAAGATTCACTCAGATTTAGAAAGAGGATTTATAAGAGCTGAAGTAATATCATATGAAGATATGAAAGAATGTCAAACACTTGCTATTGCTAGAGAAAGAGGTTTACTCCGGCAGGAAGGTAAGGATTATATTGTTGGAGACGGGGAAATAATGCACGTATTATTTAATGTCTAGTACAAATATCAGGCTATCCATATGTCTCTACTGATAAATTCATCGGGAGAAAGTATTTCATGTCCTGTTTCAGTCACTAAGATTTGATCCTCAAGACCATATTTGTTAGATACAGTCCATATTGGGAATCCTCCATCTTGATAAAAAAATGGTTCAATGCAAATAACTTGATTGGGTTTTAAAGTCTCTTTGTTATCTTTCGAAATTCCAGGTAATTCATGAATGTCTAGGCCAATATTGTGGCCTATACTTGTCCAGTTCATAGATTGGGCGCCTTTTACAAATTCAGGATATCCTGCTTCTCGTATAACTTCTTGTGATGCTTCATATATTTCTCCGTAGGAGGCTCCAGGTACAACTGCGTTAATTGCAGCCTGTTCACTTGCTCTAGCTATTTCATAGAATTTATATTGTTCTTTTGTTGGTTCTCCAAAGCATGCAAATCTTTTAATATCAGTGTAATAGCCATCATATGTGCATCCACCATCAAATTGTATTAAGCTACCTTTTTTGATTTTCATTTCTCTGCGAGGTGCACCATCACCCCACAAAGCTCTTTCAGGACCGGCATATAAAGACATAAACTTGATGTCGCTTCCTCCTTCTGAATGCATTGTAGAGGAAATAGCATTGGCTAAGTCTCTTTCAGATGAACCTTCTTTTATCGATTCGAATCCGGCTTTAATTCCTGAACAGGTAATCTTGGTTGATGCCCTTAGCCTTTTAATTTCTTCATCTGATTTTATACTTCTTACAGGCCAAATTACCGGTCCGCAATCCTTCCATTCTATATTTGGGAGAGCGACTCTCATTTTATCTAAGATTTCTACGGAAACTCCGATTCTAAAGTGGGCACTCATTTCAGTTGCAATTTTTGACTTGTTCAGTCCTAGTTTATTAAGCCAAAATGAAAATGATTCTATAAGAGAGTCTCCAACTTTCCCCATGTAAAAACCTACTGGGAAATTCCACCTTACAACTGTTTTTACCCATGTCGCTTGAGTTTGTATTTGTCCTCCGTTTGGTACGAAAAGTGCTACAGGCTTTTCTTTAGAACGAGGGATGAAAGCGGTATAAAAATAAGATTGGATTGGCCACGCAACATCCATCATCCCTGTTGCGTATCGAACATTTGTTTCTTGTGTTAAAAACATTCCATCTATATCATGTTGTTCCATTTCTTCACGCAGTCTAGAAATACGTCTTAGGTGCTCTTCTTTACTAGAATCAGGGAAAAGTGCTATGTCGGTTTGTTCGGTTATAAAAAAATTCATGCAGTTTTACTCCATCAGTTTTTTAATGTTTTCAACCTGTTCATTGATTGCGTTGCGCATAAACATCCAATCCAAGCCTATCGTAGTAAGTTGTATACCTTGATTGATTCGCTCCATCACTTCCTCAGGTGTCGAATCTACGGCCATTGCTACTGGAATCCCATTGGATTTGCCAGTATCAATCACTTTTTGAATTGCATTGATTAATCTTGGATTATCCCATTGAAAAGGAATTCCCATTGAATAACTCATGTCTCCTGGTCCTATGAATAAAGCGTCAAGTCCTGGTACTTGAGCTATAGCTTCGACATTCTCTACTGCAGTTACATGCTCGATTTGAACCATTACAAATACGTGGTCATTGGCAGTTGAGTTATATTCTTCTGTTTGAGTATAGTGTCTAGATACTCTTCTTGGAGCGTTACCCCTAGTTCCAACTGGTGGGTATCTGCATGCAGATACAATTTTAGCCGCATCTTCGGGTGTATTTACGAAAGGAACCACCACTCCACTGGCTCCTATATCCAGAACTCTTGCAATAAAAGTATGGTCATGGGAGGGTACTCTTACAAAAACGGGTATATTAGCCCATTTCCAACCCAAAAGAATCGATTTTAAGTCATCCCAGCCTGCGCCTCCGTGTTCCATGTCTATCAATATCCAGTCTAGGTTACAGTCTGCTGCAATAGCTTCTATTGCCAAAGGGTCAGTGATTCCTACCCACATCCCCAGACTACCTTCACCTTGTTTTAATTTTTCTCTGAGCTTGTTGATATTAAGTAGATCAATTTTGGAATTCATTAAATGCTCCGTATCATTTCAGTGTTGGTGTTAAGTTAGCATATCATTTGAATAATTGAAAATATCGTAACAATAAATCTAACTGATAATTTATTTTGATTACTAATAGTTTTAAACAAATTTTCAACGAGGTATCATGTTAGTAAGCATATGGAGGTATTTATGAGTATGGTTGCAGACAATAAATATAAAGTTATTGGTAAAAGTCCAATTAGACATGATGGATACGATAAGGTAACAGGGAAAGCTAAATATGGAGCAGATATACATCCACCAGGATTACTGCACGGTAAAATTTTGCGTAGCCCACATGCTCATGCTCGCATTTTATCTGTTGATACCAGTGAAGCTTTAAAGGTACCTGGAGTAAAAGCTGTTGTTACTGCTGATGACTTAGCAGATACTAATGGAATGTCTTTGGCTGACAGGCATATGAGCAATAAGATTTTAGCTGTGGATAAGGTGTTGCATAAAGGTCATGGGATATTGGGTCTTGTTGCGGTAAGTCAACATATTGCTGAAGAAGCATTATCTTTGGTCAATATTGAATATGAAGTATTACCATCTGTTGTAACTGCTGAAGAAGCAATCGACTCTGATGCTCCATTGTTGCATGAAGAATATAAGGGGAATATCGCTTCTTATGATAATTTAACTTTAGGTGATGTCAAAAAGGGATTTGATAAATCAGATGTCGTGGTTGAAAGAGAATTCCGTACTCAGACAGTCCACCAAGGGTATATTGAACCACATAGCGCAACTGCTTGGTGGGCAGCAGAAGAGAACAAAATTACTTTATGGTGTAGTTCTCAGGGTCATTTTCAGATTGGTGAGAACACAGCAACAGTTTTAGGTATACCGTCTTCGAGAGTTAAAGTTATTCCAATGGAAATAGGTGGAGGATTTGGTGGTAAAACAACCATTTATCTTGAGCCTGTTGCAGCATTACTTTCCAAAAAATCAGGTGCTCCTGTGAAAATTACTATGACTAGAGCTGAGGTTCTTGAGGCATCTGGACCTACTTCTGGGTCATACATGAAAGTTAAAATGGGAGCTGATAAAAACGGTAAAATATTGGCTGCAGATGCAACTTTGAAATTTGAAGCGGGAGCGTGGGCTGGTTCTCCAGTAGGAGCGGCTTCAATGTGTATATTCACACCATATGACATAGAAAACGTGAATATTGACGCTTACGATATAGTCGACAATAAACCTAAAACAACTGCTTACCGTGCACCGGGTGCACCAATTGGTTCATTTGCTGCAGAGACTTTAGTTGATGAACTTTGTGAAAAGCTTTCGATTGACCCAATTGATTTCCGAATATCTAATGGAGCTAAAGAAGGTACGAGAAGAAGTAACGGGGTAGTAAACCCTGTTATAGGTTGTATAGAGACTGTGGAATCCTTGAAAAATCATGACCACTATAAATCTAAATTAATAGGTCCTAATAAGGGACGTGGGATAGCATCTGGTTTTTGGGTGAATGGTTCTGGCCCTGCCTGTGCTTTGGCTAATGTTAATTATGATGGAACTGTACATTTAACAATAGGTTCCGTAGACATTGGAGGTACCAGACCGGCTGCAGCTCAACAATTTGCAGAGGTGTTAGGTATACCTGTAGAAGATGTTAATCCTCAAGTGGGAGATACAGAAGCAATTGGGTATACGTCAATGACTGGAGGAAGTGGAGCAGCATTTAAAACTGGATGGGCTTGTTATGAAGCCGCGCAAGATGTTAAGCGGCAGTTAATTCATAGAGCGGCTTTATTATGGGGTACAACTGCTGAAAATGTTGAATTTAACGATGGAGTTATCTCTAGTAAAGACTCATCTAGCCAGAATATAACTTTTAAAGAAATAGCAAGTGTGTTGCCGCAGACTGGCGGACCCGTAGTAGGTAGTGCGAATCTTGACCCAGCTGGAGCAGGTAGTGCATTTGCTACAGCGATAGTAGATGTTGAAGTAGATCCCGAAACAGGTAAGGTAGATATTTTACGCTGTACTATAGCACAGGATGTTGGGACTGCAATTCATAAAGATTACGTTGAAGGACAATTGCAGGGGGGAATGGCTCAAGGTATTGGATGGGCTCTTAATGAGGAATATTATATGAATGAGAATGGTTCGATGGATAATTCTAGTTTCTTAGATTATAGGATGCCTACAGCTTTAGATTTGCCTATGATTGATACGGTAATAGTAGAGGTTCCTAATCCTAAACACCCATTTGGAGTTAGAGGAGTTGCTGAAGTATCTCTAGTACCACATTTGGCTGCTTTGGCTAATGCTATTTATCAGGCAACAGGAGTAAGATTTACCAACGCTCCGATAAAACCATCTTTAATTTCTGAAGCACTTAATAAAGCTGAATAAAGGCCCGCAGAAGTATATCTAGAATAATTTGTGACTAAAACAAATTTTCTATATTTGTGAATTGTTTGCCTATTACTTCTTGAGAATCTAATTGCATCCAATTATCAAGTATAGAAGAGTAAACGCTTCTGAAGTCTATTGACGGAGCCAAATCGCCCTCAACTAATGCTTCAGCTCTTATATCTGGATATTCGCTAAAAGATCCACCCTTAACATTAGGACCTATTAAGAAGGAAACTCCTGCCGCTCCATGGTCTGTTCCTCCTCCATTTTCCTTAACTCTTCTACCAAATTCAGAAAACACTAGCATACTTACATTATCTTCTGCATTCTGGCTTTTAAGGTCATCCCAAAAATCTGCTATCGCACTTGAAACATCACTCCACAGTTTAGGATGGGAACTTGCTTGTGCAGCATGCGTGTCAAATCCACCGTACTCTGTGTAAATTATTTTTGACCCAATATCAGCTAGATGCACTTTAGCAACATCTTTTAGCCTACTGGATATGGTGTTAGAGCCGTATTCGACGTTTGATTGGTAAGACTGTGCCGCTTTTTTAATTTCATCTGCACCCTTTAAAGCATCTGTGCCGGTACGAGCTATATATTCCATTATAGGTGCTCTACCGGTGGCAGGCGCATACATTTGTGCAAAATGGTTCAATATGCGTTGTCTTTCTAAATCCTGTTCCACTGATGTAAGTAAACCATATGCATTTATATCGGATACTGAGGCTACCGAAACGCCATCAGCAACAAGTGCTCTAGGTAGGCCTTGCCCAATATTTACAACTGTTGCTGGATTTTCGGATGCTGGATCAAGTTGCTTAGCTGCTTTACCTAACCATCCTTCGCTTGCAAAATCATCCGGTTCAGCTGTATGCCAAATATCCATGCATCTAAAATGAGATCGGTTTGAATTAGACCAGCCAACTCCATGGATTATAGCTAAGTCTCCATTGGCATATATATCCTGCAAAGGTTTCATTGATGGGTGTAAACTCAAATTTTCATCCAAGCGAAGGCCTTCGTTTTCAGCTACTCCTAGTTTAGGTCTATTGTCATAATAAAATGGATTATTGTAAGGAATTACCGTGTTCATATAATCATTACCGCCGCTGAGTTGGACAACTACAAGTACGGGGTCTTTTTTTGATGTTGTCATGAATTTGCCTCCGAATAATTAAGCATAATATATATCATGTCGAAATATTTTAACAGAACTGATACTCTTTTGTTCCAGCAATCATAGCTAAAGTA
>CEOQ01107582.1_pt1 | contig 12700 bp, 10 predicted proteins | sample 361351 | NCBI WGS metagenome assembly CEOQ01 (sample SAMEA2619907, study PRJEB7988) | marine metagenome | biome: marine biome (ENVO:00000447); feature: deep chlorophyll maximum layer (ENVO:xxxxxxxx); material: "saline water (ENVO:00002010), including plankton (ENVO:xxxxxxxx)" | depth 60 m | reverse complement strand
CGAAAAGAAGAAGGGGAGCCTTCAGTATTCAACTATCGTGTGCAATTAAAGGAAACAATCATGCCAGAAGTATTAGAACTTATTGATGCCTGGTTACAACGTGAATTGCACGACAAAAAATAGTTCAACAAGCACTTGATGCTATTTTTGCATTACAACTGATTCAACCCTTAGGGTTTTGAAAAAAGTTGGAGTTTAAAAATTGAAAGAAGAAAAGAAAGCCATACATGAACTGGAATTAGACAGGTCAATCATAAAGTTGCTGTGGTGTTACTGCTTAATGCTGTGCCTGATGAGATGATAATTCCGGAGGCTTATGCTCAGAGCGATGACATTTAAGTTTATAATTTCAGCTCTTACTGCGAGATTGTCGTTCCATTCGTAGCGGGCCCACGAACGAAGAGAAAGGAAGAATTGATTTATATTGGCCAACAAATAAGTAAAAGTGGGACTGCAACCAAAACAATAACTATTTCCAGCGGCAAGCCCACACGCCAATAGTCGCTGAATTTGTAGCCTCCGGGGCCCATTATTAGGGCGTTATTCTGATGGCCAATTGGTGTCAGAAAAGCGCAGGATGCACCAACAGCGACTGCCATTAAAAATGCATCCGGGTTTAGTTCTAGTGATACTGCTATATTAAATGCTATTGGCGCCATGAGAATTGCGGTCGCAGCATTGTTTAGAACATCAGATACGGTCATAGTAATAATCAGTATGAATGCAATAATTATTGCTGGCGGCAAACCACTAGCAATTGAGAGCAGACCGTCTACAAGTAGAGTTGCAGTACCGGTAGTCTCCAAGGCACCACCAACTGGAATCATCGCACCTAATAAAATGACCACGGACCAATCGACCCCATTGTAAAATTCTCTAACCGGCACGATGTTAAGCAACGCCATAGCTACTGTAGCAAGACCGAGTGCCAATTGAATCGAAACTAATCCAGATACCGTTGTACTAATGGCTAATATAAATATACCCAGGGCCCAAATGGCCTTAGCGGGACGCTTTATATCAAGATGACGTTGCGCCAATGGGTAACAATCCATCTTGGTGATCCCTTCATGAAGCTCGTCCACATCTCCATGCAGAAGAAGTACATCTCCTGTTTCAAACTTAAATTCCCTGAGCCTACCGAGATGGGGCGAACCAGATCTCGAAGCAGCTAGAAGGTTGACACCATAACGACGATTAAAACGAATCTCTGTCGGAGTACGCCCAAGGATTGTTGACTGTGGAGTAACAACGACCTCCATAATTTGCGAATCTTCTGAATGCAAGATTTCATTACGTGCATTCTCTGCAGGAACCATTTCTAATTTATGGGTGATCGCAAAATCATCCATATCAGCATGAGAGCCCTGCAATATCAGTAGATCGTTATTAGCGAGTTCATGACCTCGATAATGATAAACATTCTGAAAACGTTCTCCTTTGTGAATGATGGATAACAAGTCCATTTTATTGGACTCCAATGTCTGCTTGAACTGTTTTATAGTTTGACCTAGCAGATCAGACTCATTCGTGACCTTTAGCTCGAATAGGTACTCTTCAACTTTAAACAGTTCTAGCCCGGTAGATTGCTCCCGTACTTTTACCAACCTCCAACCTAATAGCAGCATGAATACGATTCCACAAAGGGCAATACCCCCACCTACTGGAGCAAAGTCAAACATCGAAAAAGATTCACCAGTTACTTGTTGACGATAGTTAGCGATCAATATATTTGGAGGTGTACCAATCATTGTGACCAGTCCACCTAAGATCGAACCAAATGAGAGAGGCATAAGCACGGTAGCGGGAGATCTGCCTGCTTTTTTTGTTGATTGGATAGCTATTGGCATCAGTAGTGCCAAGGCTCCAACATTATTCATAAACATTGAAAGAAAGGCTGCAAGAAAAGTTATAGCCGAAATATGAAGAAAGGGATTGTCAGCCACTGGCTCAATGAAATCCGTAACAAATGCAACTGCTCCAGATTTGGTCAGACCAAAGCTTACGATAAGCACCAGTACCACAGTGATCGTAGCAGGATTACCGAAGCCAGAAAAAAGTTCTTCCTGTGGCACTAGCCCAAACAGACTCGCCGCAAATAGGGCTCCCAAGGCAACTATGTCATAGCGCCAACGGCCCCACACAAGCAATACCAGCAGTGCAAGTAAAATCAGCGAGAGAATAGTTTGGTCAGAATTCAAGGGCTACTTTTCAACCATAGAATAAGGTGTGGTGCCCGGAGACAACAAGCCAATGTTCATGTAGGTTTCAAGGGTTTTAGCCTCTATACCCCAAATAAAGCCGATTCTAGGCCCCCCTCTCAGAATTTTGGGGTGCGGTGTTATAAATGACCCCGGGGCCCCTTTCGATGCGGTATTATAATGATAGTTGCCTTACCAATACATCAAAAGCCGATGACATGCACCTAGTGTAAGGTTAACTAGCAGACCCCACCCCCCGGCTATCCCCCACTTGTCCAAGTAGGTTCCATCGCACCTCTATATGACAAAACTGAAACTGGACCAGCGACAAGATTAAAGGACGATGAGAACTTTAACTTTGATGTGCTTTTGTGTTACGTAATTAACCCCTGGTCAGCTTTCTATGTGGGCTATAACTCCAATCAAAGCAACTTTGATATTGTAGATTTAGAAGGAGAAAGAGAGCTGATCGTGGCCAATGATCTGCGCCGTGATGGTGATCAGTTTTTTGTAAAGTTTTCTTATCTATTTCAAAGATGGCTGCATATCCGCAGAAAAAAATGGCAAAGATCATTCCCCCTAACAAGCCTAGAATCAATCCTGTTCCTTCAGATACGGCATATCCCGCTGCTGCTCCAGCTACTATGAAAATTAGCGCTATCAATCCATTCAAAATTCCCAATAATTTGGCGAGTAACTTATTCAAGATTTATCTCTTTTCTCATAGGTTTCATTTAAACACAAAAATTTAGCTAAAAATTTGTTATGCTTTCGGTTCTAATAAAATTTAAAAGGTTCAATATGTTTAAAAAGAGACCTATAGCTTTAGCTATAGCGATAGGAGGACTAACTGCTCCGTCAGCTTATGGTCAGATCGAAGAGGTAATTGTTACTGCAACAAAACGTCCGGAAAGTATGCAAGACATACCTGTCGCTGTTTCGGCTCTTCAAGAGGAAACTCTCGACCAACTGGGAGTTTCAAATTTCGAAGACTACTTAATCCAAATGCCGAGCGTTACAGCAGGCGGAAGTGGTCCAGGTCAGAACACAATCTACATAAGAGGTGTTGCCTCTACAACACCAGCCCTCACTACAGCTGGTGTTGCAGGTCTTGCGCCTAATGTAGCGCTATATCTTGACGAGCAACCATTAGCTCAGCCTGGTCGTAATCTTGATGTATATGCAGCGGATCTGGCCCGGGTAGAGGTTCTCTCTGGCCCTCAAGGCACATTATTTGGAGCAAGCTCCCAAGCGGGAACCGTCCGACTGATAACTAATAAGCCTGATCCATCTTCGTCTGATGCAAATGTTAAATTTGGTACAGCTTTCACCAAAGACGGGGAAATGAGTAATAACGTTGAAGCCATATTTAATATGCCAGTGACTGACACATTTACTCTTCGAGGGGTGGTATACGTAGATAACCAGGGTGGGTACATCGATAATGTGCCGGGTCGTTTGAACGTCTCTGAAAGCGCTCGATTTCGGCCGGAAGGGACCATAAGAGCAAACGGTTTGCCAGTGAGTGCTGGTCGTGCAGGCTTTCAATCTACTTCTGACCTTAGCGGAGTGACTTTTATCAATGCCGATAATGCCACTAGGGTTGAAGAAGACTTTAATAGTGCCACCTATTCTGGTTTCCGATTGACGGGGCTTTGGGAGCTCAGTCCCGATTGGAGCTTGATGGTTGCTCATGCGCGCCAGGACTTGGAAACAGATGGCGTTTTCTTCTCAGATCCACTCTTAGACGATTTTGAGATCCAACGCTATCAGGAAGACCGGCTAGATGATTCTTTTAATAATACTAGCTGGACGTTAGAAGGAAGGATCGGCTCACTTGAGGCACTCTACACCGGTGCCTACACCGATCGCGAAGCAGATCAGATTGTCGATTACGCCGATTATATGTTTGTAGGACAGTACCTTCCCTATTATGTTTGTGACGGCAGTGTGACATACCCTTCGGGCAATCCGTCGGGCACATGTCAGGCTCCCGATATGTTTGTGAACAGCATGACTGAAACAGAGATTAATACTCATGAGCTGCGTTTCTCTACGGACCCTGATCAACCTATTAGAGCTACCTTCGGTGGATTCTATAGTGACCTGGAGTTACGCGAACTAAATAGCTTTACTTATCTAGGCGCTAATCAGGCAATCGCGTTTAACGGCAAAACTGGATTTGGTCCAAATTTCTCCGCTCAGGGCGCTAATGTAAAGGACACAGGGCAGTGGCCAAACGGCGTCATTTGGCGGAATGATGTAATGAGAACCGATGAGCAGCAAGGGATTTTTGGTGAAGTTGCATTCGATCTCAATGAGCAATTTTCAATAATTGCTGGTGCCCGGTGGTACGACATCGAAGTTGATTTGGAAGGAAGTGCGGCAGGCTCATTCGGAAATTTTGGCGCTAGTACCGATAATAATGCTGGCAATAATTTGGACACCTTGTTCAGCGGAGCTAATCCAGACACCGCCTCAACCGACGGAACCATTACTAAATTAAGTTTGAGCTGGACACCGAATAGTGATTCTCTTTTCTACGCTACATATTCAGAAGGTTTTAGGCCGGGTTTGCTGAATCGCCCGGGTGGAAAAACTAATCCTGCCGGAACTTTCACTGTTCCATTCGCCATTGATACCGATGAACTTACGAACTATGAATTAGGATGGAAATTAGATCTGCTGGATTCCACTCTACGCTTTAATGCGGCGGTTTTTTTCTCGGACATAGAGGATCTGCAAACTACGATCTTCGACCCCAGCATAACTAATTTATTTTTCTCAGATAATGCTGCTGATGCCGAAGTAACCGGCTTTGAGGGTGATTTTCTATGGATGCCCGACTCAATAAACGGGCTTACTGTGTCTGGCGCATTTTCATTTAATGATTCTGAAATTACACGAGTCATCACGCCGACAAATGATGTTGTTAAAGGAGATTCCTTAGCCTTTGCACCGGAATTTCAGTTTAGTCTGAGAGCACGCTACGAATGGAGTATTGGTTCTGGAAGAATTGCTCACTTTATGCCCCATGTCACATACTCTGATGAATCATATAGTGACATTATCACTATCAATCGAGCCCGCATGGATGATTGGCTGATGCTTGGTTTCACGGCTGGTATAACTCTTGACCAATGGTCAGCAGAGTTCTTCGCTGAGAATATTACAGATGAAATGGCGGAAATTTCCCGGTCATTTATTTATGATAGGCACCGAGTTTCTTATGCAAGGCCTTTCACTGGCGGAATTCGATTAACATACGATTTCTAGGAAGAAGCGTCTTTACAAAACAGGCACCTAAAGTGTGCCTGTTTCTTTTTGCAGTTTTTGTTTAATTAGGTGAGAACCTTGGCAGATACGCTTGAAGAGATTCAGCGAAAGATAATCGCTAAGGAATTTAAGCTCGCTCTAGAGTCACTTAACTTATTGCTTGCGCAAAAGGAGACGCCTCCTGATGCGCTATATATGCAAGCGGTTTGCTACCGCTACACAAACCAACTTCAGTTAGCACTTAAAAGTCTCGATCAACTCAAGCAAGTTTGGCCTGACCACGGTCGTGCGCATCAGGAAGAAGGTCATACCTACCGTGCTTTAGGAAAGTTGGAACTAGCACTCCGCGCCTATGAACGAGCTTTTTATTATAACCCGGCGCTCGAATCTAGTCTTAAAGCTCAAATTGAACTCTTAAATAAAAAAGAACAACCTGATCGAGTGCAACGTGTGCAGACTCAACTGGAATACTTGCTTAATCTGCCGAAGCCATTGATTTCTGTTATAGACCTGATCTCACAAGGTAAGTTAATTAAGGCTGAAGACCTTTGTCGCAAGTTTATGCAGAAAGTGCCGCGCCATATCGAAGGTATGCGACTATTAGCGGATATCGGGATCCGGCTGGGTGTCCTGGAAGATGCTGAATTCTTGTTAGAATCTGCGGTTGCGTTAGATCCAGCTAATACCAAAGCTAGGATAGATTATATTAATGCGCTTCGTAAACGCCAGAAATATACTAAGGCCCTTAGTCAGGCAGAGCAATTAACAGCTTCAGCACCGGGAAACCTTCAGTTTCAATCTATTTTCGCCATTGAATGTATGCAAACCGGAGACTTTGAAACAGCACTAGAAAAATTTGATGCTATTTTGAAGAAATTACCGGGAGATGCTGTAACTCTAACATCTAGAGGTCATGCGCTTAAAACAAGAGGCGATAGTAATGAGGCCGTTGATTCTTATCATAAAGCGATTCATTACCACCACGCTCATGGAGAAGCATACTATTCGTTAGCTAATTTAAAGACCTATCGTTTCAATGATGGTGAGATATCATCAATGCAGCAAATGGCAAAGGACGGCAATCTTTCTTTCATGGATCGTGTTTATCTAAACTTTGCTCTTGGCAAAGGTCATGAGGACGCAGCAAATTATTCTGAGTCGTTCAGGTATTATCAACAAGGCAATTTTTTGAAAAAGTCACAAAGTCGTTACAAAGCAGATCAGATGACGCAAGAGCTGCAATTACAGAAAGAATTTTTCGATACAACTTTTTTTTCCAGCTATGGAAATCTTGGGTTTGAAGCTAAAGATCCTATTTTTATATTGGGTCTTCCGCGAGCAGGTTCTACTCTATTGGAGCAAATTCTTTCGAGTCATAGCAGTATCGATGGAACATTGGAATTACCTAATATTCTCTCGCTATCGCAACGGCTTCGTCGGCTGTCAACTAAAGATCAGGTGCCGGGTTATCCACAGATTTTTGCTTTTCTAGAAAAGACGCAATTCAAGGAGTTCGGAAAAATATATATAGAGGACACTCAAATTCATCGGCAAGGAGCGCCAATGTTTATTGATAAGATGCCTAATAATTTCCGGCATATCGGCCTGATAAAATTAATATTGCCCAATGCAAAGATAATTGACGCGCGCCGCAATCCAATGGATTGCTGCTTTAGCGTTTTTAAACAGCTGTTCGCTGAAGGGCAGGAGTTTTCTTACGATTTACGCGATATCGGTCAGTATTATCGGGATTATCTGGATCTGATGGCTCACTGGGATTCAGTACTTCCTGGATTTATCTTACGCGTAAACAATGAGGATGTTATTGATGACCTTGAAGGTCAGGTGCGCCGTATGTTGGACTTTTGCGGTTTAAAATTCGAAGAATCCTGTTTAAATTTCCACCGAACTAAAAGAAACGTGCGGACACCAAGCGCAGAACAAGTGCGAAAACCTGTCAGTCGGGCAGGGGTGGCTAGCTGGAAACCATTTGAAGAATTCTTAACCCCGCTTAAAGAAACTCTTGGCAAAGAGATTCTTGCCCACTCTACGGGAATTTGAATGGTATGAAAACACAAACTGTTGAAACTTCTAAACCCAGAAAATTGCTGGGAACAATGCATAAGCCCGTATTCTTCACTTCGGCTTTGCTGATTATATTTTTTAGTTTTTATGGCGGTGCTTTCAGTGAACATGCTGCCGCTACGTTCGCTACCATCCAGTCTTGGTTAGTTACCTATATGGGCTGGTTTTATATGGGCGTCGTGGCACTATTTTTTATATTTATCCTTTATTTAGCTTGCGGCAGTTATGCTCATATCAAGTTGGGGCCTGATGACTCCAAGCCAGACTATTCGTATGCAAGTTGGTTTTCAATGCTATTTAGTGCCGGCATGGGGATTGGATTATTATTTTTTGGGGTTGCAGAACCAATAACTCATTTTAATACTCCTCCCGTCGGCGAGGGTAATAGTGTGGAAGCTGCCCGCGACGCTATGCTCTTCACTTACTTTCATTGGGGGTTGCAAGCCTGGGGAACTTACATTGTAGTAGGTTTAGCTCTTGCTTATTTCTCTTTCCGTCACGGCTTACCACTAACCATGCGCTCCGCGCTATATCCGATTATCGGTGAAAGAATCCATGGTCGAATTGGGCATGCCGTGGATGTTTTCGCTGTATTAGGGACAATGTTCGGAGTAGCAACCTCACTGGGTATTGGAGCTATGCAGATTAATGCAGGTCTCTACTACTTATTTGAGATAAATGTTTCTTCTACTACACAAGTGGTGTTAATAGCGATGATAACTAGTTTCGCTACAATTTCTGTAGTCTCTGGACTCGACGCCGGCATCAAAAAGATTAGTGAACTAAATATAATACTAGCTGTTCTTCTACTTACTTTTGTCTTGCTAGTTGGCTCCACTGCATCGCTTCTAAGTGGGTTTATCCAGAATATCGGAAACTATTTAAGCAACATGGTATCACTGACATTTAATCTCTACGCCTATCAACCTAATGATTGGATGGGAGAGTGGACCTTATTTTATTGGGCATGGTGGATCGCTTGGTCACCATTTGTGGGTATGTTCATTGCTAGAATTTCCAGAGGGCGAACCATTCGAGAGTTTATTTTAGGTGTATTGCTAGTGCCAACGGGATTTACTTTCCTTTGGCTTAGTATCTTCGGGAACTCCGCCTTATTTATCGAGCTAGGTACTGAGGGGGGTAATATTTCAGCTGCAACGTTAAACGATATGCCCACTGCATTGTTTGTGCTGTTCGAATATTTGCCTTGGACTGCTTTGGTTTCGATGATTGCCATATTGCTGATCGTAACCTTTTTCGTAACCTCATCCGACTCAGGTTCTTTAGTTATCGATACCATAACCTCGGGAGGCAACAAAGATCCTGTAGTATGGCAAAGAGTATTTTGGGCAGTTTCTCAAGGAATTGTTGCTTCAGTTCTTCTTGTTGGCGGAGGATTGGCGGCGCTACAAGCGGCGACGCTCAGCAGCGCGTTGCCTGTTGCTTTTATAATGTTGCTGATGTGTTACGGCCTCAATAAAAAACTAAAAATGGAAAATCTATAATTGTTCTGTTTTATATACCAACTTCGAAGAGTTTAATAATGTGTAAGATCGTTTCTCATTATTTCGTTCGTAGTCTTCCTTTATCTTGCTTTATCGGGCTTCAGGATTTCTGTTAACCTGACTATCCGGACTGTGAAGGACCGCATTCCTAGCTGTATGAATAAAATTTAGAAGGAGTGAATAACATGTCAAACATTCTTGCACAAATAAATGAGCGGCTAGAGCCTGCCGAAGAAATCTTCTTCAAATGGATAAACCGTATTTTTATCAGCGGAATTTTGATTGGATCGGCCTGGATTGATGACGCGCCACCACTAGAAATCGCTGCTTTTATTCTTGCACTTTATATTTTTTTTCGGGTGATATTAGCGTCTGTAAGTATTTATTCAGTTGCGCCATTTAATGCCAAAGTGGCGAAAACTATGTTCGCCATATTAAGTTTCGGCATACTGGGTTTATCATTCTTAACAGTAGCAACTTTCGTCGAAAGAATTTCAATCTTCGTAGTTGGTTAATAGTTAGTTTTCGCCTAAATTGACGAACTCTCAAGTCCATCGTTTCTCAGAAGAAAATGAAAGCAATGGATGAAGATGGTAGGGGGCATATACATAGCAAAGCTTGGAATTATTCTTGGAAACGATTTCCAGTGGATATGCGTGGATGTGGTGGAGGCCAAGGATATGAAAAAAGGTGTATAAAAGGTGTTTAAGCTTCTTACCCTTATAGTGGTTTTTATTTCTCTAAATTCTTGTGGGCTTGTTAAAGCTATCGACTACTCTTTTTATGTACCAGAGCATGGAGAGTATGAGATTAATGGAAAATGCTATGGCATTGAAAATCAACCTGAGGAAAGATTATTAATTACTGATTGCGGTGGATACATTAATGTTTTGATTTCAGCTTTTACTTTGGGCTTGTCCTTCTCTTCAGAAAGAATAGTACGAACTTATAATAACGCCGCTAAGGTTTATTTAGGCTCAAAATATGAGGGCTGTACAATTTCTAAATTAACTGATTTAGGAGGCAGGATATTTGAGATTTTTTATACATGTAATGACTGAAGATATAACAATTGATTAGAAATAAATTGGATAAAAAACTTATATACCTTCTAAGTGCAGTTTCTATTCTGATTTCTTTGTTAGGCAATACTATTATTCATTACATATTTTTAATCGTTGGAATCAGCTTGGCAGTATTTGCCTTTAAAGAAATAGATTTGAAAGTATTCTTAAAAAATTTATATTCAATCTACTTAACAATTTACCTTCTTTGGTGGGTTTCAGGTTTCATTATTATTTCTGATGAAGGGTTCTATCCAGTTCAAGACATACCTTGGTTAATTCTATTTACTACAATTTTGTTTATATTTTGGGTTATTAAATATAAGTTTTCTAGTGATAGGAAATTTATTTTCCATGAGAATATCTCTTCCATTAATCTTATCTCTCATCTATTAATAATTCTTGTACTCTCAATATTGATGGTGCTTTTCTCATAAATGCCCTGAAATACCCTTTCTTGGTATCCCAGATAGCCGATATTTGTAGTATCTTCTTGGTATGAAATACCTATTATCTCTACTACAGAGCGGGGTGAAAAATTGAACTGGGACGCCTTAAGTGCTTTAAGAGAAATTATTGGAGCTTTCGCATTAGAGTAGAATTGTTAATATTGTTTTCAAATTGAGGGTATATCATTCACTATTAATTACCCCAGTCTTCCGATAAACCGCCAAAGCATTTCTCGCTCTGCGTCTTAGCTTGCGATCTTGGTCTTGAGCAAGCTCTTCTACCGCATTAACGATCTCTTCTTTCCGCTCTTTTGGCGAACCATCGCAGAGATTGTGCAATACGATACTGCGCACGCTCGCATCTTCATCGTTTCGCATTGCCAAAAGTCGATCCCAGATTTTGACATTGTTTGCTTTAACGCGGCAAGGACAAAGATCTAATAATGCCGATTTGCGGATCTTCGGTTTGTCATGTCGAGTCGCCTTAAGCAGTTCTTCTATTTCTATTGGTTTCATTTAGGCGAAGCTTAATCAAAAAAATGAAAATGGAACACCTGTCGCGCCCAAACGTGGATGTTTAGTGATATCAGTCGCTATAAGACAAATATAACTAATTGGATAAATAAGCCTTATTGTATATTAATAATAGCCTGGATTTGCTTAAATTTGAGCGCAATAAGTTAATCTAAATTACATTAAGGAGAAACTTATGTCGCAATTATATATCTCACCATTAGTAATGGTGGGCATTATCTGTATACATACTAATCCGCTCAAACGATTCTGCTAATATTAGGTTTCTGAACTCTGTAAAAAGGGCAATAACAATGAAAAGACTATGTCTATTGCTTGCATTAGTTGTGTCATCTGTCTTTGCACAGGAAGAAGGCATGCGGCGATCTTATATCGACTTAGAAGATCGTGCTTTCAAGATGCAGGACGCCATCCAGACATTCCCAGGACGCCGTATGTCAGCTTCGACAAATCCTTTGCCGATGCCAAACGCAGACTTACCAAGTAACTTCGAGATTCATTATGAATGGGAAGGAGAATCATATGGAATTGAGGATTTTAATGAGCGGACTAACAGCAATGCCTTATTAATCCTTAAAAACGGAGCCATCGTTGAGGAGATATACCGCAATGGTTCGGAGCCTGACACAAAGTTCATTTCTTGGTCAACAGCAAAATCATTCACATCGACGATGGTTGGAATAGCTATCGAGGATGGTTATATAGACAGCGTTGAAGAGGCTTTGACCAGCTATCTTCCCGCATTACATGGAAGTGCCTATGAAGGAGTCTCCATAAAGAATGCATTGCAGATGTCATCGGGCGTTGAATGGGATGAGTCGAGCTACGATTTTAGAGACTTAAGTAAGCCATTAGCTTACCAATGGGAGAATTCGATCGTCCAACATCGGTACCGATTTATCGAAGGCGCTAATAGCCTCTTACAAAGTATAGAACCGGGGTCAAAATTTAATTACAGCACCATGGATTCGAGCATTCTAGGCTGGTTGGTTGAAAATTCCACAGGCCGGAGGCTTGCAAGTTATATGGAGGAGCGACTCTGGCATCCAGCGGGCATGGAATTCGACGCTGTCTGGTTGTTAGATGGGCCAGAGGATATTGGTCGAGAGATGGCCGGCGGCATGCTTGCCGCTTCGCTCAGAGACTTTGGCCGCTATGGCCTTTTGATGCTCAATAATGGGCGATCCGGTGAGCGACAAGTAATCTCTGAAAATTGGGTTAGAGAGGCCACTTCTGCCGATGAGGAAGCAGTGAGCTACGGTGCATTATACGAGGGATACCCTCTTGGTTACGGTTATCAATGGTGGTTATTCCCTGACGGTAATTTTGAAGCACAAGGATTATTCGGACAGCTCCTGTACATTGCTCCTGAAGAAAACGTCGTTATCGTAAAACTTAGCGCATGGCCGGAAGGACTAGTCGAGGAAATGGAATTCGAAAGCTATGCTTTCTTTAACGCTGTAGTCGGTGCGTTGAAGGATTTTTAATCCTTGCGCCTTCCCAATAGTCTAGCTATGACTAACTACGCAACTCTCGGTGGTCGTGTGACATGCACCCAGTGTAATGCCCTGAAATCCCCTGTTTTG
>CEOQ01102533.1_pt1 | contig 12715 bp, 14 predicted proteins | sample 361351 | NCBI WGS metagenome assembly CEOQ01 (sample SAMEA2619907, study PRJEB7988) | marine metagenome | biome: marine biome (ENVO:00000447); feature: deep chlorophyll maximum layer (ENVO:xxxxxxxx); material: "saline water (ENVO:00002010), including plankton (ENVO:xxxxxxxx)" | depth 60 m | reverse complement strand
TAAATTAATAATTGAAGATAACGCATCATTAGCTACATTAAAGGACGACAAGCATACTAAATGGGTGACCTATGGAAGCTCGATAACCCAGTGCCGAGATGCTAATTCTCCAAGTAGAACGTGGCCATCAATTGTCGCAAGAAAACACAATTTAGATCTAACTTGCTTGGGATATGCAGGTCAATGCCATTTAGATCCCATGGTTGCTCGAACAATTAGAGATATACCGGCAGATATAATATCAATGTGTCTAGGCATCAATGTGTACACGTCTTCTTCACTAGGAGAGCGTACATTTCAACCAGGAATATTGGGGTTTATCAAAATATTACGTGAAAAGCATGTGACCACCCCGCTAATAGTGATGTCCCCAATATATTCACCAGGAAGAGAAAAAAACCCAAACGATGTCGGTCTAACTCTTGAATACATCAGAAATGAGATCAAGGAAGCGGTAGAAATAATGCAAACCTCAGGCGACCAAAATATTTATTATTTGGACGGTTTGACTGTATTTGACGACCAATATGAAAATTTACTACCCGACAACCTACACCCAAACGACGAAGGCTATTCGATTATGGCAGGTAACATATCAAATTTCCTAAAATTGCATTTATGATTACCAGTAATTTCAAACTTAAGATCTACTTAACAAATTAGCCAATTGAAGGTGAAGCATATGCGCCTAGAAAATAAAGTTGCTCTAATAACGGGCGGTGCAAATGGAGTAAAAAGTGATTTGATGGGTTTCGGGGGGGCTTGTGCATGGAAATTTGTACAAGAAGGCGCAAAAGTTGTTATTGCAGATTTGGATGTCAAGAATGGCATAAAGACGGTCGAACAAATCAAAAAGGAAGACGGAAACGCCGAATTTATTAAGCTAGATGTCACTAGATATTCAGATTGGAAATTAGTATTAGATTTCACAATCAAGTCCTATGAAAAATTAGATATTCTAGTGAACTGTGCTGGAACCGCCTCAGTGGAACGAGTAGAAGATACCACGGAAGAAATTTGGGATGCACAAATGGATGTGCATGCAAAAGGGGCTTTGCTTGGGACTCAAGCTGTCCTTCCCTTGATGATTGCTCAAGGAGGAGGATCAATAATAAATTTGTCTTCGATCAATGGGCTTATTGGAAGCCAAAGCTCAACTGCATATCACGCGGCTAAGGGTGCAGTTAGATTGCTTACAAAGAATACAGCGATTCAACATGCAAAAGATGGTGTAAGGGCCAATTCTGTACATCCTGGATATGCAGATACACCACTGACAAAACCTCTGTTTTCCGATGAAGATGCTTTGGCGCTAAGACTTAACAAGGTTCCGTTAGGAAGATTAGGTACAGCAGACGAAATTGCCAATGGAATTATATACCTAGCATCAGATGAATCATCCTTTGTCACAGGCTCTGAGCTTGTGATAGACGGCGGAATGACCGCCCAGTAAATATGAATTCATATCAGGTTGATAACGGTCTTTTAGTATGTTTTGATGGTTATTGCAATTTGTGCAGCGGGTGGATTAACTTCTTAATCAAACGAGACCATAAGGATGTATTTACGTTCACATCTCTTCAGTCCGCCGAATTTGGAAATATATTGCAGCGCAGTGGTTATAAGAAATCAAATATCGGATCACTTAATAGCATAGTAGTCTTTCGTTCTGGTCAAGTTTTTATTCGATCAGACGCTGTAATAGAAATTCTCTTTGCCCTTGGAGGACTTTTTAAAGTGGCAATCCTACTGAAATTAATTCCCAAATACTTACGAAATGCTGTTTACGATTCTATTGCCAAAAGACGATATCGATGGTTCGGAACTAGGGATACATGTCGTGTCCCTTCACCAACTGAAGCCCATAAGTTCCTTGAATAAAACAATCGTCCCAAAGAAACCGGTATTTCTCAGGGGTAAATGGAATCATTTACTATTCGCAAACTATGAAGTGGACCCTGCAGTCCTCCAATCTCACATTCCTGCAGGTACTACCTTAGACTCTTGGAATGAGATTGTTTTCCTCAGTCTAGTTGCTTTCCGTTTCTCGGATACTAGTGTACTTGGAATACCCACATTAGGTTGGAGAAATTTTGACGAGGTAAATTTAAGGTTTTATGTGAAATGTGAGGTAGATCAAGAAATTAGGAATGGTGTGGTTTTTATAAAAGAAATCGTACCGAGTTGGTTAGTAAGTAAGATAGCCAATTTACTTTACGGAGAAAATTACCAAAATAAAGAAATGCTTAGTTCCGTAGAGTTACTACCGAGTTCAAATAAAAATATCAACTACGAAGTTAAAGATTCCAATGCAAGCAACAATTTTTCAGCTTTTGTGGAAAACACAGGAAAAATACCTCCTCGGGATAGTTTAGAAAGTTACATAACAGAACATTATTGGGGGTACGCAAAAAAAGACTCTAAGACCACCATGGAATATGAAGTGGAACATCCCCAATGGAAAGTTACAAAAGTAGATGATTATGGCATTAACTTCGATTTTGAGCAGGTCTATGGTAACCCATATTCCTTTCTATCCTCCCTGAAGCCACAATCTGTGTTCTATTGCGAAGGGTCTGAAATATCTGTGCGAATGGGGAAAAAACTCAAGCCTTAATTGACTCTAATGTAGCTTCCGCTTCCCTTATAAGAGATTCAACTGAACTTCCAACAAACATAACGTGTCCCATTTTTCTTCTTGGGCGGACTGACTGCTTACCATACATATATAATCTGACAGCACTTGAAGAATACAATTCAAATTGATGAGCAGAGCTATTTAATATCTCTGCCTCTTCTCCAAGAATATTAAGTAAAACTGAAGCATTCAAGAAATCTGGCATCAAAATAGGTAATCCTACTAAGGCTCTTACTTGACTCTCGTATTGAGAAATACTAAATGCATCTATTGAATGATGGCCTGAGTTATGTGGCCTAGGAGCGATTTCATTTACTAATATCTCATTTTTTGAATTCAAGAACATTTCCACACAGAACACTCCAGCTTCACCTATCGCTCCAATTACTTCTTTAGCTAGTTTTATAGCACCTTCTTGAAAATCATCCTCCAACCTAGGAGGTGAAATGCTCATACGTAATATGCCACCTTCGTGGGTATTTTCAGTAGGGGGATATGCCACCAGTTTCCCCAATCCATCTGAAACAATAATCACAGACATCTCTAGACGGTAATCGACCACTGCCTCTACGACCCAAGATTCACCATGAATCAATTTCAGTAATTCGTCCATCTCAAAGTCATCCTCAATCTTCCACTGGCCATGACCGTCGTACCCTAAGGTGGCTGTTTTAATGATCCACGGCTTAGGCAGTTTTACATTTCGAAACCCTTCAACGTCAAAGACAAATTCATGAGATGTAACTGGAAATTTATTTGAGGACAAAAAAGTCTTTTCTTCAATCCTATTCTGAGCCAATTTTAGACTTTTACTACCAGGTCTAACCAGATTCATATCTTCCAATTTTGATACAAGCTGGTAGGGCACATTTTCCCATTCCAAGGAAATAGCATCCACCATTTCTGAAAAAGGTTTTATTTGATCATCGTCACTAAATGGTGCATCGATTGAATGGGTAGCATATCTCTTAGCTGGCGCAAAAGGATCTGGGTCCCACACAACCACCTTATATCCCATTCTCAATGCTGCCTCTGTAAAGAATCCACCCAACTGACCACCGCCTAGCATACCCAAGGTTGATCCTGGATTAATAACTGATTTGTATGACATCTATGAATTACCTTTGGCTTCAGGATTTTCCATAACACTTTCAGTGAGATCTTTGCGCCAAGACCTTAATTTATCTTTCACAATAGGATCGGAAATGGCAATTATCTCAGCAGCCAATATTGCAGCGTTTTCGGCACCTCCGATAGCCACAGTTGCCACGGGCACTCCTCGAGGCATCTGAACTATGGATAAAAGAGAATCCATACCTTTCATATGCTCTAGAGGCATAGGGACTCCGATAATTGGAATTATCGTCTTTGCGGCTAACATTCCCGGAAGATGAGCAGCACCGCCTGCGCCGGCAATAATGACTTTAATTCCTCTATTCTCTGCTGATTCAGCATACTCGTAAAGCCAATCAGGAGTCCTATGAGCAGAGACAACACGAAGCTCATTACTAACTGACAGATTATCCAAAATCTCTGTTGCTTTTTTGAGCAGAGGGAAATCTGAAGTACTCCCACCTACAATTGACACTATTGGTTCTGTATTACTTTGCAACTGAGTCATTTTTTGCTCCCTATTTCCATTATTCTACAAACCTTTGTTTTGATACTGGCTACAAAATAAACATCTAGCTAATCAGTCCCCACCAATGTTTTAAATTTAAGGTAATCCTTAAAACTCATCTCCTTATCACCCAGCATTTGGTGAATAATACTTCTGTGCTTGTATGAAGCCCAATGGTCAGGGTCCAAAGCAATCGCATGGTTTAAATCGTCCATAGCTAGGTTCAATTCACCAATCTCAGAGTATGCCAGAGCTCGGTTATGGTATGCATCTCTATACTTTGAATCTATTTTTAATGCCTGCTCGAATGCCATTATCGCTTTACTAGCCTCTGATAAACAAAGTCGCGCCACGCCAATGTTATTCCATGACATAGAATGATTTGGTTTATCCGCAACCACCCCTAGAAAGCAGTCTAAAGCCCTACTATGATCTCCACGATTCGCGAGATAGTTGCCCATCCTAAACTGCTCTTCCCAGCTACAAGATTCCAACAGTGTATCTCCGGTGTTTCAATAAAATTCCTTTGAATGGCCAATTTAGAAATTCCGGACTGTATAGTCCGAATACTAAAATCGACATGCCTATTGTAATATTTATGGGTAATGTCTTCACAAATCCAAAATCCAAGTCCTACTAACTCAATTCTTCCTGGTATGGTTGAGGCCTCGCCAAAGATGCAACATGCCAAATTGAATTTGACCGCCAGCATAAGTGAAATTCTTACCAGCCATTCTTACGAAATATTTGATTGCCCGATAATGGAGTCTACGGAACTCTACGCTATGAAATCTGGTGGCGAGCTCACTAGCAGGCTATATTCCTTCGTTGAACCAGGAGGTATGAACGTCAGCCTAAGACCTGAATTTACTTCCTCCGTCATAAGATCTTATATATCTGATGAAATACCCCAGAAACAAATAGTTAAGAAACAATATGTCGGGCCTGTTTTTAGATATTCCGATTCAAGCCAAGGATCTAATCAAAGGCAATTCACACAACAAGGTTGCGAACTAATTGGTGATTCTAGTGCTGATGCAGATGGAGAAATATTAAAGCTTAGTTTGCTTACCCTTGAGAAATCTGGTTTGGAAAAAGTAACCGTCAAGCTTGGACATATGGGGTATCTAAGATCCTTACTAGAAAAATTCGGCCTTAGCGAAGTTTTGATAGGTTTTACACTTGCCAATTTACAGTTACTAACCCAACAGACAAATGGAATAGAAAAATTATCTGAAATGGCTTCGGATATAGGACTTATAAATCCAGGTAACAAAGTTCCTGTATCAAAGCTGGAGAAAGCTTCAGAATTGTCCAGGTCAGACAATTATGGACGCCGTAATATAGAACAAATAAATTACCGTTCGACAAGAAAACAGACGAATTCCTTTTCTGTAAAGGAATACATTGAATCTTTGGAATCGTTAACGAAATTGTTACGTAATTTAGCTGGAAATCTAAACACGATTTCCGATGAGTCCAATGACTCCACATTTGAAAAGGCCAATCAGTATTTTAAGCTCGTAGCAGGAAAAGCTATGAGAGACATGAAAATTGAAGTGGATTTTATCATTGACTGCGCTGCGCAACGTGGATTCACATACTATACAGGGATTATTTTCGACATCGAATATGTGAAAGGATCGGATTCAATTCCACTGGGTGGGGGTGGAAGATACGATGGTTTAGTAAAATTATTGGGAGGACCAACAGAAGTACCCGCCACTGGATTTGCTGTTAATATCGACTCAATACTTTCTATAAACTCAATGGACGAAGACAGATGACTTCGGAAAATTCAGGCTTGAAACTGGTAATCCCAAGTGATGGAGCTATGTATGAATCTACCTTGGAATTCATGGCCAATGCGGGACTCTCTATAGAAAGAGAAAGTAAAAGAAGATATATAGCTAATATCCCCAAAATACCAGGAATAACCGTTCTATTACTAAGAAGTGCAGACATAACTTCCACATTGGAAGATGGCAGTGCAGATTTGGGTTTACTTGGGGAAGATCGTTATACGGAACTAAGGCAAGAAGATTTACCAACATCTGTAATATTAGGAGGGTTGAACTATGGAAATTGTTCCCTCACCATCGGGGTACCCAACTCCTGGTCTGACGTAGATTCAATAGCTGATCTTGCAGAGGTGGCTGTAGAATTCCGAGAAAGAGGTTTAAGCATGCGTGTGGCAACTAAATCTCCAAGACTGACAGAAAGGTTTCTACTCTCACATGGTATCAGCTATTTCTCCCTCGTCCGATTAAGCGGTACGTTGGAACTGGCACCAGAGATGGGATTCGCAGATGTAATTGCTGACATAACTTCTACTGGAACGACAATGAGAGAGAATCAGCTAAAAACAATCCAAGGTGGAATCATAATTGAGTCAGAGGCCTGCCTCGTTGGAAACAAACTCCAATTAAGATCAGACCCTGTTAAACTCAAAACAGCTAAAGAATTGGTTCAGACCATCAGAAGTTATATGGAGAAGCAGAGGACTGAAGTGGATGTTAGGTACAATCTGTAGGGAAAAAACAAAGTCCGTGTATCCATATGCCTAACTTGCCGACCCACATACATTATTCTTATGAGTCAATCGGAAAGTACAATGGCTTAGATTTGAATAATAATATGGCAATCTATCTTTTTGGCGCCACCGCTCCTGATATTAGAGTTATTACTAAACAAGATCGCTCCGTATATCATTTTGTCGATTTGGATTTTGACCGGGTAGGGGATGGAATAAAGAACATGAAAATCCTCCACCCAATATTGAACAACCTAAATTCCAGTGACGAACATACTAGATCGTTCATGGCAGGATATGCCTCTCATCTAATTCTAGATGAAACCTGGATCACTACTATGTTTCGCCCCTTCTTTTCCAACACGTCACTTTTTGGAAATGAAAACCAGGGCTTAATTTTGGACCGGGCTCTTCAGATGTACTTGGACAAATCACATTGGAATACACTAGACCAAAATTTACCACGAATAGAATCATGTGAAATAAATATCGAAGTCGAATTTTTAAAAAATGAGCCAATTGAGGATTGGAGAAATTGGATATCAACATTACTTAACAGAAAATTTTCCTGGGACAGATTGGAATTCATGGCCTCAAGAATTGCCAAGGGGGACAATTCCCACCCAGCGATAGGCATAGCACAAGATTTTATATCGGATCCTGAGGGAGGGATAGATGACATACTTGAGAAACTTCCTGATGGAATATTAGAAGAATTTTCAAGTGAAAGCTTAAAAAACATCGATAATGCCCTAGGCGAGTTCACACGATGAAAAAAGTGATTGGATTGGAGAAATCAATAAACGTTTTAACTACTAAGAGAGGTATCAACCTCGACAGTAATTCAAAATCAATATCTAGATTTTCCCAAGCCATATTTGGTAAGGAAATGACCTTACTGGAATACGTGAATCAGATACTTGAAAAGGTTAAAGCAGAGGGAGATAAAGGCATTCATGATCTTTCCCTTAAGATAGATGGCGAAAATTTGGAGCGGATAACACTAGATAAAACGGATCTAAAAAAAGCATATGACTATATCCCTTCATCCCTAAGAGATGCTTTGGAATTTTCAGCATCTCGAATAAGCAAATTTCATGAAAGCTCAATTCAAGGTGGTTGGCACGACGATTTGGAAGGATATGGTCAAAGATTTGTACCTGTAGGTTCAGCCGCGGCATACATACCAGGGGGCACTGCAAAGTACCCTTCAACTGTTTTAATGACTGCTATACCAGCCAAGGTATCAGGAGTAGAAGACATAGCAATTACCTGTCCGATGCCAAATAACCATTCAAATTACTCTTCTGTGCTAGCTGCAGCATATATTGCCAATGTAGATCACGTTTATTGCCTTGGAGGCGCACAGGCTATCGCTGCGTTGGCATATGGCACGGAATCAGTCTCCAAAGTGGATTTTATATGTGGTCCAGGAAACATCTATGTGACCTTAGCCAAAAAATTAGTCTACGGAGACGTAGGAATAGATGGTCTTTATGGCCCAACGGAGACAGTCGTAATAGCTGATTCTAGTGCCAACCCGACGCTATGCGCAGCTGATTTGATAGCACAGGCAGAACACGATCCACTGGCACGCGCTGTTTTGATCACGGATGACCCTAGAATGGCTGAGGCCATCCAAGAAGAAATTGACCGACGAGTTCCTATGATCGACAGATCTGTCATAGCCAAAGAATCTATCGAAAACCAAGGTGTTATATGCGTGGTAGGAAATATTGACGAGGCATTCACTTTATCCAATGCCTTCGCTCCTGAGCACGTTTCATTGGCTATAGAAAACCCCGTAGAATTTATTTCGCGCATAACTAATGCAGGTATGGTTTTTACAGGAGAATTGTCCCATGAAGTGCTTGGTGACTATGGAGCAGGACCAAGCCATGTAATGCCCACCGCTGGCACAGCCCGTTTCAATTCTGGACTTGGCACACATAGTTTCTTGAAAATTATGCCGGTGGTTTCCATTGATTCAAATAATTCACATGAGTTAGGAAATGCAGCCTCTTTAATTGCCCGAGAAGAAGGTTTGACCGGACATGCTGAAGCGGCGGAAATAAGATTCGAACTTAACTAGTTTTATAATATCTTTCTAATACAACCTCTCAGATAAAGGCTTTGGATATGGAAAAAATTAATGTTGAAAAAATCATCAGGCCTCATCTCGTTAACGTCAAAACGTATGACGCAATGGAGGCTCCTGAAACATTGGCCAAAAAAAGCGGCATCCCAGAATCAGAAATAGTAAAGTTAAATGGGAATGAAAATCCATATGGTGGTTCTCAAAAAGCCTTAAAAGCCGTTGCAAATACGCCTCTTCATATCTATCCAGACCCAAACCAGACGAATATGAGGATGGCTCTATCAGAATATACCGGAATGTCTCCTGAAAATATCGTGGTTGGATCAGGGGCTGATGAGTTAATAGACTTAATCTTTAGATTATTCATATCTGAAGGAGACAAAATTCTGGATTGTGAGCCTACCTTCGGAATGTATAGTTTCTGCTCTCGGATTGCGGGGGGAGAAATAAATTTAGTTCAACGAGACGACAACTTCGACATTGACATAAATTCCGTGGTAGACGCTATAGATGAAGTTACCAAAGTTATTTTCGTGACCTCACCTAACAATCCAACGGGAAACATAGCCACCGAATCTCAAGTGTCCGATCTCTTAGCAACCGGTCTATTGGTAGTAGTTGACGAAGCATATTACGAGTTTTCTGGGCAAACTGTGCAACATCTAGTATCCCAAAATGAAAATTTAGTTGTACTTAGAACAATGAGCAAATGGGCGGGGTTAGCTGGGCTGAGAGTTGGATATGGCATCATGCATGAAAAATTAGCCAAATACTTTATGGATGTTAAACCGCCATACAACGTCAACATCGCCGCAGAAGCTGCTCTCATAGCATCTCTTAAAGACGTAAATTACCTACTTGGGAATGTCGAAAAAATAGTAGCAGAAAGAGGAAGGATGTTTGAATTTCTTAATGACCTACCAAAGGTAAAAGCCTGGCCTTCACACGGTAATTACTTGATGTGTGAATTCAAAGAAAATGAGGCAGAAAGAGTATATGTAGAACTGGCCGCAAAGGGTATATTCGTTAGGAACTTTAATTCCCCAAGACTGAGGGATTGCTTCAGAATTGCTATTGGCACTCCTTCAGACACTGACAAATTAATAACGGCCATGAAGGCAATAGTTTAACGGGATAGGAAAATGAGTAGAACCTCTGAAATCACTAGAAATACTGCAGAAACAGACATATCCATCAAAGTTAATTTGGATGGCTCGGGTGATTACAAAATTGAAACTGGTAACGGCATGTTCGATCACCTATTGGCTCAAATTTCCCGACACGGATTAATAGATCTTGAAATATCTGCTAAAGGGGACACTCATGTTGGTTGGCACCATTTGGTCGAAGACACAGCAATAGTGTTAGGCAAATCCTTTAAAGAAGCTGTAGGAGAAGGTCGTGGCATCGTCAGAATGGGACACACTTTCGTACCCTTAGACGAAGCTCTTGTTTTAACTGTCATAGATTACAGCGGCAGAGGGTATTCGATAATAGATTCTCCACTGACAGAAAGTGATTTAGGTGATCTACCTTCAGACCTTATAAGACATTTCATGGAAACTTTTGCCCGGGAGGGAGGTTTTAATCTTCATCTCACTGTGATGGCTGGTATGAATAATCATCACATTGCCGAAGCATCGTTTAAAAGCATTGCGAGATCTCTCAAGACAGCGCTCAGTTTTGACCCGAGACAAGGTGAAAACATAGCAAGTACCAAAGGGACTATCAGCGACTAATCGCCACTATTGGAATTCAAACTTATAATCTTCGATAACAGTGTTAGCTAATAACTGTTCGCACATATTGGAGACAGCGGATTCAGCCTCTTCCTTGGATGGCTTGTCGATTTCTAGCGTTATGTACTTACCAACACGAACATTTTTTACTGAATCAAATCCGAGTTGAGATAAAGCTCCAGATACCGTTGCACCTTGAGGATCGCTCACTGTTGGCTTTAAACTCACATATATATTTGCAGTAAAGATCATAAATTAATTGGCGAACCTCTCAGGGGCATTGGGAGAACTTTCGTGAGCTTTTATGAAATCGTTAATTCGATTCTTGTCAAACTCATCAAAGGCGTCTAGGAAAGTCCAAGCTGTGAGAGCAATTGTAGTTGGCATTCCTGGATATGGTGACATTAGAACCTTTAAATTAGCCTCTCTAGCTCTATTAACGATGTCAGTTAAGCTATCGGTTAATTGTTTGCAGGAGTCACTGGCAGGATCTGCGCAGTTATAAGCTATAGATATTCCTCCATGCTCCAAATTATGGATCCTTTTCTCTTCTGGTATAAATTCTGTGTGAATTCCCCAAGAAACGGGTGCCAAAGGCTGTGGATAATGCCAACCGGATGCAGCAGGTACGGTTCTGTATGGTGGGTGTTCTGCCCCTTCTTCTATATGATCCTTCCCATCCGATTCAATTCGCTTCCCCGGCCCATCTGGGGCTTTATCAGAGGACCCTCCTAAATCACCAAGCATCGGCAAGATTAATCCCAATATGAGAAGTATAGCGACTCCACCAACAGCGGCGGCTATCAACACTCTGGTAAATTTTCTTCGATTCTGTCTTCTCTCTCTTCTAGCGGCCCTTGCCTGGGTCGGAGTAAGTCTGTTTTTTGAATTTTCAGTAGTCATACTATTTAAAACACCACATTCAAATTTTATCTTAATTTAGTACCTGTAAGTTTATCGAAAGCTTCCCGGTATCGAATACTAGTTTTAGCAACAATTTCCTGAGGCAATTCAGGGGCAGGGGGTTCTCGATCCCATCCTTGGGCCCCCAACCAATCTCGGACATATTGTTTGTCATAATTGGGTTGTGTTTTGCCTGGAGAGTAAAGCCCTCTGTCCCAAAACCTGCTTGAATCCGGGGTCAAAAGTTCGTCTATTAAGCATAATTGCCCCTCAATAAACCCAAATTCCATTTTTGTATCCGCAATGATTATATTCCTCTCTAAAGCATATTGATGGGCGAAATCGTAAACTTCTAGGGTTATTCTCTCTAGCGTATTGGTCAATTCCTCTCCAACTATGTCTTTCATCGCGTCTATAGAAATATTCTCGTCATGACCTGTCTCAGCCTTTGTTGCAGGTGTAAAGATCGGATCCTTAAATCTATCTCCTTCCCGCAATCCTTGAGGCATATCAATTCCAGCAATTGTTCCTGTGTCCTTATACTCTTGCAAAGCGGAACCAGTTATGTAGCCTCGTGCGACACATTCAATATCAATTCGGTCAGCTTTCCTAACTATCATTGACCGTCTTTTTACGTTCTCAGGAATATCTATTGTATCCGTATCCATTGCAAAACTGATGAGGTGATTTGGAACAATGTTACGCGTTAATGCAAACCAAAAAACCGACATTTGATTCAGGATTGCCCCTTTATCAGGGATAGCATTTGGCATCACAACGTCATAGGCAGATATCCGGTCAGTTGAAACCATGAGCAAAGTTTCTTCGCCTATGGTGTGGGTATCTCGAACTTTACCTCTGTGTACTAAATCAGCAAGATTTGACTCTAGCAAGATATCTGAATTATCCATAATCATGACTAATTCAGTGAAGCCTTTTCGAAAATATCATCAACATATTTAGTGTAGTGAGAATAGTCAAAAAGCTCAGCTAATTCCTGTCCCGACACGATATCTGTAACCCGACCATCATTAGATATTAGTTCTCTAAAATCCAGCCCATCATCCCAAGTTTTCATAGAATTTTCTTGCACTATTTTATAAGCCTCTTCTCTTGTAAGCCCCTTCTCGACGAGGAGTAGCATAGTACGCTGAGAAAATAGCAGCCCTCTAGTCAACTCCAT
>CEOQ01020459.1_pt1 | contig 12719 bp, 15 predicted proteins | sample 361351 | NCBI WGS metagenome assembly CEOQ01 (sample SAMEA2619907, study PRJEB7988) | marine metagenome | biome: marine biome (ENVO:00000447); feature: deep chlorophyll maximum layer (ENVO:xxxxxxxx); material: "saline water (ENVO:00002010), including plankton (ENVO:xxxxxxxx)" | depth 60 m | reverse complement strand
TTAGGAGTAAATGTAAAAATGGTAGAAACATTTGGAACAACTCAAGCTGTTGATATTAAAGAAGATGTAGATAAAGTATTGGAGATACTAAATGAACGAAAGTGAAAGATATAAATTAATTTTTTTCCACATACCAAAATGTGCTGGTGTTAGTGTTAGGAGAGCGATTGGAATTGATAAATCTAAAAATTTATTTCCACATAAAAATGTTTCTACTGCATTAGCAATAGATGTTAGGTATTCAACTGATGATGAGATTTATAACTCTTATCACAAGTTTTCTATTGTAAGAAATCCTTTTGAAAGAATGTTATCACTATATTCATTTAGAAAAAAACAAGGAGATTTGTATATTCACGCAAATTTAAATGATAGTGATGTAGGTCCAGACGGAAAGGTTTGGGATTTTAATCGTTGGATACAAAGTCCAGAAATGAAAGGAACAACAAACGAGGGAATAGCGAGAATGTGTAGTGATACTTATTTTCAATCTTATTGGCATTGGAAACCAAAAAATAATGAATCATATACCAGAGGATATTTGGGTAGAAATTATTTAAGAAGTCATTTAGAATATATCAATCAAGTAGATTATTTATCAAATCCATTAACGGGTGGTAGAATGATGGCAGATACAATAATTCGTCAAGAAAATTTAAAAGAAGAGTGGGATGCAATGTTTAGAAAGTTAGGACATACACCACCTATATTACCACAAAGAAATAAATCAGAACACAAACACTATTCACATTACTATGATGATGATTCAGTTTGGTTAGTTAAACAAATGTTTAATAAAGATATACAATATTTTGGGTATGAATTTGAGGACAGAAGATGATTGAAAATATTACAAGAAGTTTAAAACAAGATTTACAGAAATATGATACGGTTCCAGAAAGAATTGAATGTTTGAAAGATAGATATTATGGGGAAACTTGTTATATTGTATCAGCAGGGCCTTCTTTAAAGAATTATGAACCAGAATTTTTAAAGGAACGCCTAAAAAATAATTTGGTATTTACGATTAAACAATCATATTTATTATTAAAGGAAATTTGTGATTTTCATATTTTAAATTTCACAAATTTTGAACCATACCAATGGTTAAATGAAACAATAGTCGCGTGGGAAGTGTTTGAACAATATCATCCACAGATGATTTTGGAAAACAATTTCAATGTAGATGTTATGTTTCCAGTTGTAAGAAATCACGGAACAATGGATGATACACAAGCCGCTTTATTAGACTTTGATGATTTTACAATTGACAAAACTTATGATAGAGCTTGGGGGCCTGGTTTAATGTATGAAATGGCAATTCCAATAGCAATGTTTTTAGGTTGTAAAGAAATTGTTACGGTGGGTTGGGATATCGGAGATATTTCAAAATTTGGTGGTGATAATGAAAATGAAGAACAATGGCAAGACCATTTTTATGAAGGAAATAATAATATTAAATATGCACCAACACCTATGACAAAACGAGAAGTAGAGTTAGTTACAAATAGTGTTCCATTTGTCCATAATTGGTTAAAAGGAAAAGGAATAGATTTTAAGATTTGTTCTGATAGAAATCCAGCAGACAAATCAATACCGAGAGTAGAGTTATGAGAGAACAAACCGTATGTATATCAGTTCATAATGGAATAAATTATCTTCCATTAGCAGTCAAGTCGGTAAGAGAAAATTCTTATCACAAAGATTGTCCATTTGTTATTTATTCAGAAAATTCTGATGACGGAACTAATGAGTGGTTAGAAGATAATAAAGAAAAATATAATTTAGATGTTTATGTAGAAACAGAAAACAAAGTCAGACGAGGAATTGGTGGTGGAATGAATTATTGTGCTGACAAAGTTAAAACAGAATTTATAAACTTTTTACAAGCCGACATTTATGTTTCAAGAAATTGGGATGAACATTTGTTTGAATGTTATTATGAAAATGTTGGTAATGATAGAGGAATAGTTTTTAGTAATAGAATACAACCTGACATTTTTAATGACAACGAAAGACCAGGTACGGTGTTTGTTCCATTAGATTTATTTGGAGCATATCATCACGATTTCAATGAAGAATATTTTTTAGATTGGTGTGATGAATTTTCAAAACTTAATAGTAGTAGAGTTATTAGAAAAGCAGAAGGTGTAAGTGGTTTAATTAAGAAAAAAGATTGGGATTATATTGGTGGTAATGATGATAGATTTGCTCCAATGTATTGGGAAGATGCTGATTTATTTATTAGAATGCAAAACGAGGGTTTTAAAATAGCTCTAACTTATAAATCAAACATTTATCATTTTGCATCAAGAACAAGTCGTTTCCCAGATGATGATTTTACAAAACGACCAGGGTATTTAAGACAATATGAAATAAATAGTATGACAGAATTTCAATTAAAGTATGGAAGATTACCAGAAATAGATGAGTATCAGTTTGTTAGAGCGATGCCAATTATAGATGGTTCACCGAATAGGATAGATAGGAGTAAAGAATGAAAAGAGCGTTAATAACGGGAATAAATGGTATGGATGGAAGCCATTTAGCCGATTTCTTATTAGAAAAAGGTTATAAAGTCTATGGTATGGAAAGACATTCATCAATTAAAAATAGAACTAACACAAAACATTTAGAAACAAATAAAAACTTTGAGTTTATTACAGGAGATTTAACTGATAGCACTTCATTACTTTCAGTAATATCAACTGCTGACCCAGATGAAGTTTACAATTTAGGTTCACAATCATTTGTAGCAGAAAGTTGGAATACACCAGAACAAACTTCTAATGTAACAGGGTTAGGTTCGTTAAGAATATTAGATGCAATAAGAACATTAAATATGGAAACAAAGTTTTATCAAGCATCTACATCAGAATTATTTGGTCGTATGGTAGAGAATCCAGCAACAGAGAAGACACCTTTCTATCCAAGAAGTCCTTATGGTGTTTCTAAATTATACGCTCATTGGATTACTAAAAACTATCGTGAATCTTATGATATGTTTAATACTTGTGGTATTTTATTTAATCACGAATCAGAAAGACGAGGAAAACAATTCGTAACAAGAAAGATTTCTGATGGAGTAGCTCAAATAGTTCACGGATTATCAGACCACATAACATTAGGTAATTTAGATGCCAAAAGAGATTGGGGATATGCACCTGATTATGTTGAGTCAATGTGGTTAATGCTACAACAAGATAAACCAGATGATTATGTAATAGCAACAGGTGAAACACATACCATTAGAGATTTTTTAGATGCAGCTTTTGGTGCAGTTGGTATTTTAGATTGGGAAAAATATGTTAAACAAGACCCGAGATTTATGAGACCAGCAGAAGTTGATGTATTGAGAGGAGATGCAACTAAAGCAAAATATGATTTGGGTTGGAAACCTAAAACAGAATTTCAAGATTTAGTTAAAAATATGGTTGAAAGTGATGTAGCACTATTAGACCCGAAAGGTTGGAAACAAGTATGAAAATACAATTTATAGTATGTGGTTGGTGGTATGATGAATGGGATGGAAAGAAAAACCAAACAGAATTCATTGATGCACTATACGAATTAAAAGAAGAAAATGAAAATTTAGATGTGATGTGGACTTGTCATAAAACACCACCAAAAATAATTACAGAAAAGTTTGATTACAAAGAATATGAAAACATTGGGTTAGAGTGGGGAGCATATGATAAAGTTTTGAGAGATATGGAATTAGATGATGATACTTTCTTATTCTTTATTCAAGATGATATGGTTGTTCACGATTGGTCTTTTATCAATGTTTGTGTAGACCATTTCAATAGTAATCCAGAAACAAAAGTAATAGGAAATGGGTGGAACTACCCGTGGGATATTAATCCATTGGAAGAAGCAAGATTATCTTATTGGTTAAAAAACGGGTATACTTGGAGAGATTATGCTAAAGAAGAAAACAAACATTTGTTTGAAGAACCACAACAATGTTGGTCAATGAGAGGTAGTTTTTTCGCATCAAAGAAAAAATACATTGATGAAGTTGGTGGGTTTGATTATGTAAACTTTCCATTGATTGAAATGCCTGATGGAAGTGATAGTAGAGACCCTAATGGAAATACTTCTGAATATCTAAATGGGTATAAATTTACAAAAGTATTTGGAAAACAAGGTATGAAATATTTATCAGACCAATATCGTTTCTCAAAGTATATGACTGAATGTGGAGCTGGACAAGTAAGATTGAAATATGAAGAACCACCATTTAGACAATTACCAGATGCTTGCATTGTAGGGGAGAGAATGTAATGAAAGGAATAATTTTAGCAGGTGGACACGGTTCAAGATTGTATCCATTAACAAAAATATTTAACAAATCATTATTACCAATTTACGATAAACCAATGATTTATTATCCACTACAAACACTAAAAGAAATTGGTTGTAAAGAAATTTGTATTGTTTCTGGTAAAGAACATTGTGGACAAATAATGAATCAATTGGGAAGTGGTAGTGATTATGATGTTGATATTACATACAGAGTTCAAGATAAACCTGGTGGTATCGCACAAGCTTTAGGTTTGTGTAGAGGGTTTGCAGGAAGAGATAATATTTTTGTTTGTCTTGGTGATAATATTTTTGAAGACAATTTTAGTGATTTAAAACTAAACTATTTTGATAGTTGGTGTCATATTTTCTTAAAAGAAGTTCCAGACCCTGAAAGATTTGGAGTTCCAGTATTCAATCAAGGGCCAAAGAATGAAAGAACTTTAATAAGAGTTGATGAAAAACCAGAAAATCCATTATCAAACTATGCAGTTACTGGACTTTATATGTTTAATGATGAAGTTTGGAGTATTATAGATACACTTAAACCTTCAAAACGAGGAGAGTTAGAAATTGTAGATGTAATTAATTGGTATGTTGATAGAGAAAAAACAACATATACAGAACTTGAAGGTTTTTGGTCAGACGCTGGAACACCAGATAGTTTAGTTCACGCAAACAAATTAGTAAGTGAGAGGAGTAAAGATGATTAAACCATTAGGAGATAGAGTTGTTGTAGAACCAACAGAACAACAAGAAAAAACAGAGAGTGGAATTATATTACCAGATACAGCTCAAGAAAAACCGCAAGAAGGTAAAGTATTAGCAGTTGGTGATTGTGAAACTATTAAAAAAAATGATTTAGTTTTGTATCCAAAGTTTTCAGGAACAGAAATTAATCACAAAGGAAAAGATGTTTTAATAATATCTGAAAAAGAAGTATTAGCAGTGGTGGGGTAATGGAAAAGATACAAGTTTTAAAACCAAAATACAGAACAGAAGAAATCTTAAAAGAGATTAAAGAGTGTTTAGATATCAGTTGGACTGGTATGGGTGGAAAGTCTATTGACTTTGAAGAGAAGTGGAAAGAATATGCAGACTTTGAACACGCTCATTTTCTACAATCAGCAACAGCGGGTTTACATTTAGCACTAAAAGTATTTAGAGAAAAATATGGTTGGGAAGACGGAGATGAAATTATCACGACACCATTAACATTTGTTTCTACTAATCACGCAATTATGTATGAGAATTTAAAACCAGTATTTGCTGATGTTGATGATAGTTTGTGTTTAGACCCAGAGTCTATTATAAGCAAAATCACAGACAAAACAAGAGCAGTTATGTTCGTTGGTATTGGTGGAAACATTGGACAATATGAAAGAGTTAGAGAGATTTGTAATTTACAAAACATACCATTAATTTTAGACGCGGCTCATTTAGCAGGAACACATATAATGAGAGTTTATCCACAATATCAAGCGATGAAACAATCACAAGTTGGTTGGGATGCTGATGTTTCAGTATTTAGTTTTCAGTCAGTAAAGAATTTACCAACCGCAGATAGTGGTATGGTTTGTTTTAAAGATGAAGAAGATGACAAACTCGCGAGACAATTATCTTGGTTGGGTATTGATAAATCTACTTACGACAGATACAACAAAGGAACTTACAATTGGAAATATGATGTGCCAAATGTTGGGTATAAATATCACGGAAATGCACTTATGGGAGCGATTGGGTTAGTTCAATTAAAATATTTAGATGAAGACAATCAATATAGAAATTTACTTGCTGAAACTTATTCTCACTACTTTAATATATTAAATTTAGAGACAATAGAACCAATAAAAGAAAGTAATTTAAAAGTTCATTCAAGACATTTATATCCAATCAGAATTAAAAAAGGGTTGAGAGATTTTGTAATGGAAGAATTATCAGAAAGAGGAATTTATTGTGGTGTTCATTATTTAGATAATACAAAATATCCAATGTATAATTATGCACACGGAAGTTGTAAAAACGCTCACGAGATTAGTTCAGAACTAATATCACTTCCACTACATTTACATATGTCGCACGAAGATGTAAGAAGAATAGTTGTTGAAATAGCAGACATATTACCAGAATATGACAAAGATAAATCTATTACAAAAGGTATGTTAGGGAGAGCAGAAAAATGAATTCACAATTTATAGCATTTGGTGTATTGTTATTATGGGTATTTTTAACAACACTAATAGTATTGTGGGAACCAGAGGAATTAGAAAGTTATGGCAAGAAGTAAACAACATAAAAGAAAAGAAATAAAAACTGTATATACAGGTAAAGTTGGAGCACCACCTTATCCAAAAGAAAAATATGTTTCACGAATGACTTTTTGTATTCCAAGTAAAAATAATTTAAGATATGTTAAGGTAGCAATAGAAAGTATTAGAAAGAATGCTATGAGAGATGACCATTATATTCATATTTTAGTTGATAAAAATGACGATAAATGTTATGAATGGTTAATGGAAAACAAAGATGAAAATACTATTGTGAAATTAAATGAAAGAGGGGAATTGTATGGTATCGGTGAAGCATATGATTATCTTATTTATAATGCTCCAACAGATATAGCAATGGTATTTCACGCAGATATGATGTTGGGTAAAGATGCTGACTATCACGCGTTCAAACATTGGAAAAGAGGAACCGTAGTTTGTTCAACAAGAATTGAACCACCACTACACCCCGAAGGTCCAGAAAAAATAGTTGAAAACTTTGGTATGTGGCCTGAACAAGATGTTGAAGAAGGTTTTGATGAAAAAGGTTTTGATGAATTTGTAGAAAAATGTAAAGAAGAATATAAAAATAAAACTACAAATGGTTGTTTCGCGCCTTGGTTAATTCACAAAAAAGATTTAGAATTAATTGGTGGACACGATTATAGATTTAAATCAGCAAGAGAAGATTCTGATTTATTTAATCGTATGGTATTAGCGAATATGGAATTAGTTCAGTCTTGGAATTCTTTTGTTTACCATTTAACAGCAAGGGGTGGACAATTTCAACACGGAAAATTAACAAAAGACCATTCACAGAAATCAGTTGAGTGGCAGAATTTAATGAATAATTCAACAAGAGAATTCATTAGAAAATGGGGTAGTATAGTTAAACACGATACACTTATGAGACCAATCATACAACCAAAGTATGATGTAGCATTTAAGATAAAGAATTGTGATTTAAATATATTATACCAATTAGAGCCTTGGTGTTCAAAGATTTATACAGATTGCAACCAGAGAGAAGTAGATTTGTATATTCATAGAGAACAAAAGAATACAACAAGGCCATTGAAAGAAAGAATTGGACATTATGATGATGAAATTAATAATGGAGTTGTAGTCAGATTTGATGGTTCTGAATTAACAAACGATTTGTATAGTTTCCTTATCAGTCTTGGAGATATTTTAAACGATAGTGGAGAATTGGGTGAAATGACTTACAGAATATTTCATTTAAAGATTACTTCACTGCAAAATTTGTATTTTACAAAGAAAAAATTTAATTAGGGGCAATTAAATGATATTTATTACTAAAGGTTATTATGAAAATTCTGATTCTATCAACACAAACTAAACATCATACTTATTTTATAAATAAGATAGCTGAACATCACAATATTTGTGGTATAATCTACGAAAGAAAAGTTCTAAAAAAAGATTATCCAACAGGTCCATTTCACGATAATTTAGCAGACAAATATGAAGATAAGTTTTTTGAAGACGGAGTTCCAAATGATTTATCAGATGAACTAAAAAAGAAAATAGTTGAAGTTTATTCAGTAAACAATAGAAACTTACAAAAATATATTGAGTCAATGAACCCAGATTTAATTATAACTTTTGGAACTGGGTTGGTAAAACCTTATATTTTTAATATTCCTAAATGGGGCACTATAAATATTCATAGAGGAGATGCTCGTAATTATCGTGGATTAGATTCAGACTTGTGGGCTATTAAGAATGAAGATTTTGACAAAATAAATGTTACTATTCACTATGTTGATGAAAATTTAGACACGGGTGATATTCTTATGGAAGGAAACCAACCACTAAATGAGGTTGAAGAAATATACGAGTTAAGATATCACACAACTATTTTAGCAACTGATATGATGTTAAGAACATTAGAGTTTTTTAAGAAAAAAGGTGGAAGAATAAAAGGAACGAAACAAACAAAACTTGGAAAGTATTACACAGCAATGTCATTAGAAGAAAAACATTTAACAGAGGATATCTTTAACGATTATAAATTATACGACAATGAGTAAAATATTATTATATCACGGAGTAACAGATTGGAGAAAAGAGCCAAGAGACGGAACTTTTTTAAACTATAACGGAAAACATATAGATTTGTTTGAATTTGAAAGACAAATGGAATGGTTAAGTAAAAATAAAAGAGTAGTTAAATTAACTGATTGGATTCAATACAGACCAAAAGATGATGTAGCAATTACCTTTGATGATTCATATGAAAATCTATATCATAATGCAGTTCCAGTATTAAAGAAATATAATTTACCAGCAACATTTTTCATATCAACAGGATTTGTTGATGATTTAAAAGGAGTTGGTAGACCATTTCCAACGAATAGATTTTATTGGACTGATTTTATTGACTACTTTGTAAACTATTCTAACGAAGAAAAAGCAAAATTAGATGTGTATGGTAAAGAATATAATTTAAAAAATGATGAAGGTAAAATACATTTTGTAGAAGACACAAAAGAATATTTAAAAAATTGTAGTCCAAAAAAGAGAGATGAATTTATAAATATGTTTAAGAGAGAATTTGAAGCTTTTGGGTTTGATATGGACTATGATTATCCAGATATACAAAATCTTTCTTGGGAACAAATAAAAGAGATTGATGAAAATCCATTGTTTGATATTGGTGGACATACTCACAATCACGAGATAATGTCATACCTATCAGATGCTGAATTAGCAAGTGAGATATCAACTTGTTTAGAAACATTAGAAGAAAAATTAGATAGAAAAATATCTTTATTCAGTTATCCAGAAGGACAGAAAAAACATTATAACCAAAAAGTAATTCAGTTTTTACAAGACTCAAACATAGCAATATGTCCATCAGCAATACCTGGTGATAACAATGCTGAATTAGATAACTTTAATTTAAAAAGAATAATGGTTGGATTTAATGAAATTCCATTTCCATTTGAGGAGTATTATGACGAAATTGATAGCTGAAATAGGATTTAATTATATAGATGATATAGGATTATGTAAAGAAATGGTTCAAGCCGCTAAAGATAGTGGTGCTGAATTCGCAAAGTTTCAATACTTTGACCCTAAATATTTAAAACCTGGGCCTTGGGATACTGATGGTCGTAGAGAAATCTATGAAAAAGCTTCAATGGCAAATGGTTATCCAACAGGTTTAACTCAAATAAGAGATGTTTGTAGAGATGTTGGTATAAAGTTTTTATGCACGGGTTTTAGTATTCAAGGAATGGTAACATTAATGAATTCAGACAAAAGACATAACTCTTTTATACATAAAAGTGTTAAAATTCCAAGTATGGAATCAAGAAATAAAGACTTATTGAAATATACTTTTTCAGTATTTGATACCGTATTTATGTCAACAGGAACTTCAAAGTTTTCAGAAATAAGAGAAAATATAGAAAACACTTGTCAATATTTTCCAACATCAGTAGGTGGATACAATAAAAAACTTATTTTAATGCATTGTGTTTCGTCTTATCCTTGTGAACCAAGTAGAGCAAACTTACCAAAGATTAATTTGTTAAGAGAATTGTGTGAACAAACACCTGGTTTAGAAAAATTTGAGATAGGTTATTCAGACCATTGTGAAGGTATTGAAGTTGCAAAACAATCATTAGAATATGGTGTTGATTGGATTGAAAAACATTTCACAATAGATAAAAATTTACCTGGTAGAGATAATAAATTCTCAATACTTCCAGACGAGATGTCAGAATTAAATAACTACATTAAATTGAGAGAAGAAACAAGTCAATTTTTAGGTAGAGATTATCAAGATATAGAATCGGAAACAAGAGAAAATTATACAGGTCGTTGGGATATGGAAGTTGAAGATAAACCACTTACCGAAGAAGAATTAAAGGAGAAAATGAGTGAATCATACTTATCAGAAGAATAAAATTTTGTGTGTATTACAAGTTCGTGGTGGTTCAAAGGGTGTTCCTAAAAAGAACATTAGAGAAGTTAATGGAAAACCATTAATGAATTGGACTATTGAATCTGCAAAAAAGAGTGGAATATTTGAAAGTATTTGGGTTAGTTCAGATTCAGATGAAATATTAGAAGTTGGTAGAAAAGCAGATGTAAATACAATGAAACGACCAGATGAACTATCTGGTGATGAAGTTTTATCAGTTGATTCTTTATATTGGGCAGTAGAACAGATTGAAGAATTGAAACAAAATAGATATGATTATGTTGTTGAACTTCCAGTAGTTTGTCCATTAAGAAACGAAACTCACATAAAAGAAGCCGTTGAGAAATTAATCACAACAGGTGCAGATAGTGTTATTTCAGTCACACAAATGACTGATAAGCATCCCGTTAGAATGAAAAGAATTACTGATGATGATTTGATTGAGGACTTTTGTTCAGAATATCCAGAAGGAGATGCTGGTAGAAGACAAGATTTAGAACCTTGTTATATTAGAAATGGTGGTATCTATTCAATGAAAAGAAATACACTAATGAACGAAAAAACAAGACACGGAAAAGTTTCAAGACCTTATGTTATGGAAGATAAATATTCAGTAAACATAGATAATGAAATGGACTTAAAATTAACAGAAATAATGTTAAAGGAGATAAATGGTTAGAATAGCAATAGATTGTCCAACAGATTTTATAAAATATAAAGATGATTTGTTATATGATTGGGGATTACAAGAAAGTATTTATCCAGAAATACTAATAACTAATCCTGGTAGTGAATACAAATATGATGAACACCACTTTAATGATGAACATTATCAAGATTTAAAAATAGTAGCAACACCTTCAACAGGAAATACACATATTGATTTAGATTATTTAGAGAAAAAAGGAATAGAGTTTTATTCATTATTAGATGATAGAGAATCATTAGATAAAATAACAGCTTCATCAGAGTTTACTTGGTTACACATTATGAACGCGATGAGAAAGTTTAGAGTTGCAACTAACAATACAAGATATTGGAGAGAAAAAGAGAACGAAGACAAATTAAGAACTCAACAATTATCTGGAAAAACTATTGGTATTATTGGGTATGGAAGAATTGGTAAGAATATTTCTAAATATGCAGAAGCGTTTGGTATGGATTTTTTATTTTATGACCCAGATGTTTTCGCAAATGGAAATAAAGTTTCAAGTATTGACGCAATGAAAGATGCGGATATTATTTCAATTAATTGTGGATTAAATGATACGAGTAGAAATCTGATTACTTATGATATTTTTAAAGACTTTAAAAAAGGTTTAGTTGTTGTCAACACTTCAAGAGGTGAAGTTGTTGATGAAAGATACATAAGTTTATTGATAAAGTCAAGAGAGATTTTTTATTCCGCTGATGTGATTGTAGATGAACAAAATTTATCAACACCACATCATTCAGAATTATATAAGTTATATGAAAGTGGAGAATATGATAATTTAACTTTAACACCGCATGTTGCAGGTGTAACAACAGATAGTCAAGAAATAGCATTTAGGAGTATAATAGAATTATGTATGAAATCACTGTAGCAGTTTGTGTTTATAAACAAAAACATTGGTTACACCGCTGTTTAAGAAGTTTAAATTCACAGACATTAGAAAAATCAAGATATGAAGTTGTAGTAGTCAATGATGACCCAGATGAAACATTAGATGATGTTATTGATATTTTTAAAGAACATATGAATATCAGAGTAATTAATAATGAAAAGAATTTAGGACTACCAAAATCATTAAATAAAATTTTGAAAACATCAATGTCAAAGTATTTTGTAAGAGTGGATTGTGATGATTATGTTTCAAGTCATTTTTTATATGTGTTATCAACTTTCCTAAAATCAAACTCTGGACCCAGAGTAATGAACACAGATTGTAATTATCAAGCTGTCGCGTGTGATTACTTCAAGGTTAATGACACAGCAGAATTATTGTCCAGACACAATTCAAAAGAAGAATTTGTTGCGTGTGGTATAATGTATACTTATGAATCACTTGCAAATCTTGGTTTTTATGATGAGGATTTTAAGATGAGAGAAGGACACGAATTAAATACAAGATTTTTAGACAAATATAAAATGTATCATTTAAGAATGCCACTATATCGTTATCGTTTCCACGAAAATAATAGAACAAATG
>CEOQ01178955.1_pt1 | contig 12736 bp, 6 predicted proteins | sample 361351 | NCBI WGS metagenome assembly CEOQ01 (sample SAMEA2619907, study PRJEB7988) | marine metagenome | biome: marine biome (ENVO:00000447); feature: deep chlorophyll maximum layer (ENVO:xxxxxxxx); material: "saline water (ENVO:00002010), including plankton (ENVO:xxxxxxxx)" | depth 60 m | reverse complement strand
AATACCGCGACTGGGTGATCGGCGCCCTGAACTCCGATCGACCCTACGATCGGTTTGTCATCGACCAGATTGCCGGAGACGAAATTGCCGGCGCGACGACCGAGACTGTGCTGGCGACAGGTTTCCATCGCGTGGGGCCGTGGGATGCCGAGCGAGGTGCCAGTGTGCAGAAGAGCGAGGTGATTGCCGAGTTGTACAACGAACTCGACGACATGGTGAGCACCACGTCCCAGGTGTTCCTGGGATTGACGATGGGATGTGCCCGATGTCATGACCACAAGTTCGACCCGCTGACTGCCAAGGACTACTACTCGATGGTCGCCGTTTTCCGGGGATTGAAACGCGAACACAAGGGCCGGACCGAACTGTCACGGGCGGCACTGCCTCCCGACCAAATCGCCGGCAAGGATCTCAAGACACAACCGAAGGGTTATTTCTTCTTTGAACCCTCGCCCAAACCACCCGTGACGCATCTGTTGAAACGAGGCAACCCGAACCAGTTGGGCGAGGTCGTCTCGGCGGCGGTTCCCGCGGCATTGGTCGACAAGCAGCCGGTGTTCGACACCGCCGACAAGTTCACCAGCCGTCGTCGCATTTCTCTGGCCCGTTGGATCATGTCCGAGGGCAACCCGTTGACGCGTCGCGTGATCGTCAACAGGGTCTGGCAGTACCACTTCGGGACCGGCCTGGTGCGAACGCCCAACGATTTCGGTGTGCGTGGGAGCCTGCCCACTCATCCAGAATTGCTCGACTGGTTGTCCGAGTGGTTCAGCGAGGAGGCGGGGTATTCGCTGAAGAAACTGCACCGATTGATCATGACCAGCCGAACGTACGCCACGAGCAAGCGGGCGATTCCGATCAATGCCGAGAAGGACGTCGACAACCTGTTGTTGTCACATTTTCCGGTGCGTCGATTGGAAGTCGAGGCAATCCGTGATTCGATGTTGGCGGTAAGCGGCCGGCTCAACGATCGTCTCTACGGTGCGCCGATGTATCCGTTCATTCCCAAGGACGCTCTCCGCAGCGGTTACAATCCCTCGGGCGTCTGGCAGCCGTTCAACGAGACCGAGGCGTCCAGGCGGACGGTTTACTCGTTCCTGAAGCGGACACTGGTCATCCCTTTTCTCGAGACGCTGGATTTTTGTGACACGGCTCGCAGTGCCGATCGCCGCGAGGTGACCACCGTGGCTCCCCAGGCCCTGGAACTGTTCAACGGCGAATTTGTCAACCGGCAGTCCCGACACTTTGCCGATCGAATCATTGCCGAGGCGGGGCCGTCGGCGGGAGCCCAGTTGGATCACGGATTCCGGCTGGCATTGGGCCGGCTGCCGACCCCCGGTGAGCGTGCCAGCCTGGCGAAATTTCTGTCCAACGAGACGAGCGAACTGTTGGCAGAGGACCGTCGCCGCCGGGGAGGCAGGGCACGGACCGCGGCGGGTGAGATCGTGCAATCGGGATTGACCCTGTGGCTGGATGCCGCACACGGAGTGACGCTCAACGACCAGAAACACGTCTCCCGGTGGGCCAGTCGGGTGGGGTCGCTGGTGGCAACCGCTCACGGAGATCCCCGGCAGGTGGGCCAGGCTCTCGGCAAGCACAGCGCGATCGATTTCCAGGGCAAGGACTGGTTTGGACTCAATGCGCCGCCGGTCACTGGCCAACAGTTCACGGTGGTCGCCGTGGTGACCGACCGGCCCGCGGGTGGTCCGAAAGGATCGCACCGCAACCTGGTCGGGAACTGGAATGGTGGGCGGGGCAACAGTACGACATCGATATTCCTGGGGACCACCGCTGCCGCCAAGGGGGCCCGCAGTGTCCGCCTGACCGACGCGTTCGCTCTCCGAGACACGCTGGTGCTTGCCAAGCCCACCGTGCCGTTTGTGCTCACTGGAATCGCCGAGTCGAGCAATGCCCGTGTGTTTCAGAATGGTCGATTGCTCGACCAGTTGGGAGCGGCATTGCCCGGTCGGAAACTGGACACCGACTGGACGATTGGCCGACAGGGAACACTGGACAGCGAGTACTGGGACGGCCTGGTGGCCGAGTTGCTCGTGTGGGACCGGGCACTCACGGAGGACGAACTGGCGAAGGTCTGGAAGCATCTCGGTTCCAAGTATGACGTCGTCGACCAGGGCCGACCCCGTCAGCCACTGACCGTTGCCGCGGCACGACAGCAGGCCCTGGTCCAGGTCTGCCGCGTGATACTCAACCTCAACGAATTCGTGTACACCGATTAGCCATGACAATCACACCGACAAGCTTCGTTCCCAACCAGGCTCCTTGCGGCAACACGCGTCGTGAATTCCTCTGGCAATGGGGTGGAGGGTTCGCGGCTTTGCCGCTGGTGGACTTGATGACCCGCGAGGACGCATTGGCGTCCGGCCCGGCTGCGACCCCTGCCAGCCAGAAGTCCCCCCACTTCTCCTCGACGGTCAAGCAGGTCGTGTTTTTCTTTCTCAACGGTGGCCCCAGCCAGGTCGACACGTTCGACTACAAGCCGGCGCTGGCCAAGTACCAGGGCAAGACTTTCGACGGCGGTTTGCAGATCGGGTCCAACGGGAGAGCGATTGGCAAACTGGCTCCCTCGGCCTTTCCCTTTCGTCCTCATGGCGACAGCGGCTTGATGGTCAGCAGCCTGTTTCCTCACGTTGGACAGTTCGCCGACGATCTGTGCGTGATCAACTCGATGTACGCCGAGACACCCACGCACAGTCCCGGCATCTTGCAGATGAACTCGGGCAGTATCGTGGTGGGGCGTCCCAGCCTGGGAAGTTGGCTTGGTTACGGGCTCGGGAATCTCAACGACAACCTGCCGAGTTATGTCGTGATGACCGACCACCGTGGTGGCCCCCGTGGTGGAGCGGGGGCCTGGAGCAGTGGTTTCATGCCGGCCCGTTTCCAGGGGACGCTGTTCCGCAGCCAGGGGGCCCCGGTGTTGAACCTCAAGAGGCCCGAGGGCATTGCCGCGGGGACCCAACGGCGCAGTCTGGATCTGCTCAACCAACTCAACCAGCAAAATCTCGAACTGCGAGGCGGCAACACCGAACTGGCTGCCCGGATTGCATCGTACGAATTGGCCTACAGGATGCAGACGGAGGCGACCGAGGCGGTGGACATCGGCTCTGAGCCCAAATCGATCCAGTCACTCTATGGCCTGGACGACAAGCGGACTGAGTATTTTGGACGGCAGTGCCTGTTGACCCGTCGATTGCTCGAGCGGGGGGTGCGTTTCGTCCAGTTGTATTCCGGAGGCGGTGCGGACTCCTGGGACGCGCATGTGGATGTGCCCGACAACCACGGTCGTCACGCGTTCGAAATTGATCAGCCGATTGCCGCGTTGATGGCCGATTTGAAGCGGCAGGGGATGTGGGACCAGACCCTGTTGATCTGGGGTGGGGAATTTGGGCGGACGCCGACCAGCGAGGGAGTGAACAAGCCGGGACGCGACCACAACCACTACGGTTTCACGATGTGGTTGGCCGGGGGCGGCGTGAAAGGCGGACAGCGGATCGGGGCGACCGATGAAACCGGATTCCAGGCGGTGGAACATCGCCTGCACGTCTCGGACCTGCACGCCACCATCCTGCACCTGTTGGGCCTGGACCACGAGCGGCTGACGTTTCGGCACGAGGGGCTCGACCAGCGGTTGACCGGAGTGCAGCCACGACAGGTGATCCAGGACGTCCTGGCCTGACCGGCGTTGCTGACCGCCGCATTCCCCGTGTGAACCGCTCGTGTTCGACCGCGGGGAGGACCGCCTGACGCGAGTTGACGGTTTTCGCCAATTCCGATAGCGTCCCGCCACTTGAGTCGCCGGCCCACGGATGTGGGCGGCTCCGTGTTGTGAGTGACTCCGGGGCGAGACGTGCTTATGAGGTCAACTCGATGGAAGGCTGGCGTGTGGCTGACGCTGGTTTCGGCCTGTTTTGGCGGTTTCGCCGTTGCCGCCTGGAATCGCGAACGCAACGAGGCACCGGTGGTCGCATTGATCCACGAGAGTGGGGGATCGGTCGAGCAGGTGGGTTGGTTCGACCCACGCATCTGGCACTGGCGCGGCGTCTCGGAAGTCGACCTCAGCGGCATCAGGGCTGACGCGCGTGTCCTGGATTCCCTGCACAGACTGGTTGCCCTGAGACGCCTGAACCTGTTAGGCGCGTCCGTCCGGGATCGGGAACTCGTGACGTTGAACAAGTGCCGGGGACTCAGAAAAATCCGTCTCGATCGCACGAACATCACTGATTCCGGGTTGCAGCATCTGGCCGGCATGACGTGGTTGGAAAGTTTGTGGCTGGTTGATACGCCGATCACCGACCGGGGTGTCGAGAGTCTTTCCCGGTTGACGCGATTGAGAGATCTGGACCTTTCCGGAACAGGTGTGACCGATTCGGGTTTGTCATTCCTGTTGCAGATGAACCGCCTGGTGGACCTGGAACTGAACAACACCGCCATCACCGATGATGGGCTGGTGCACCTTGCAAAACTTCGCCAACTCACGGACCTGGACATCAACGCGACATCCGTCAGCGATCGTGGTTTGCGGCATGTTTCGCAGTTGAGGCAGTTGGAAGAAATTGAACTGTCCGGGACGAGGGTCACCGACAACGGTCTTGTTCATCTCAAGCGGTTGGATCGTCTTGATGAAATCGAGTGTTCCAACACGACCGTGGGCGATGCTGGTCTTGCCCACCTGGCGGAGATCCAGACGCTGGAATTCCTGCGGGTCGACAACACGTCGATTACTGACAAGGGACTGGGGCACCTGGTGAGACTCCGGAAACTCGAGTACCTGGACGTCCGCGACACCCGGGCGACGCGTGGGGGGGTTGATCGTTTGAAACAGGCGCAGCACACGTTGAAGGTCCGCAGGTGATGAAGCGTCTGTATGGAATCACGGCGTGTGGCAACCGGGGCCTGGCGATGCTGGTCCTGTTCGTCGGGGTGGTTTTGTTCGCGGTGGTCACACTGGCCGTTTCCGAGGACGTGGGGCGTCGGCTGATTGCCGACGATGGCCTGGTGCAAGTGGCGACGTTCGTGGTTTTGAGCGTGGCGGTGTTGCTGGCGGCCAACGGGGCAATCCGGGATCCGCTCGAACGCGTGTTCCTGGGCCTGACGGTTTTTCTGTTGGTGTTGTATGCGGCGCGGGAAGCCGACTTGCACCGTGCGGACTGGGTGCCGGAGCATTTCAGCAGCCTGAAATTCTACCTGTCGGCCGACGTTCCGCTTGTCGAGAAGGCGGTTTGCGGGTCGTTTCTGCTGGCCGCGGCTGTTGCCGCCGTGCTGGTGATTGTTCGTGCCGTCCCGAAGATCCGCCCGGCGTTTCGGGCCAGGCAACCGTGGTTGATGTTCTCGCTGGCCTGGGCTGGTGTGTTTGTCGCGTCCCAGATCTCGGATCAATCGTCCTGGAACCTCGTGTTTGAGGGACAGGCTTTCGAGGAGATCGCTGAATTCATGGCGTCCGGCTTCGTGGTGTTGACGGTGCTGCGGTATCCGATCAACCAGGGGCAGCGTGACGGAAAACCGCAATCGGCCGGGTGATTGCACGGCTCTCGAATCTCCGGGACCGCTCGTGTCGGCTTGGCAGGCGTGCCGGCTGGCCGGCACGTGTTCCACAAGCGACTCGATCACCGCTCGACGGACGCCTGGCCATCGCGGTCAAACCGCGGCATGTTGCCCCGGGAGACGGTTCTGTCGAGACAAACTTGTGGCAACGCGGTAGGATTTGACGATCATCTTTGTGGGTGCCTCACGTCCGGATACGGGGAGAACTATCGATGAGTGGAAGTGGTTGTCGCAACTACCGCAGCAGCATCGGACGACGTGCCTTCCTGGGAGCAGGCGTGGGTGGTGGCCTGGGAATCGGCAGCCTGGGGTTGGCCAGTGATGGTGTGGTTGATCTGGACGGTGTGCCCCGCGACACGGCAGTGATCCAGTACTGGCTCAATGGGGCGGCCAGCCACTTCGAGACGTACGATCCCAAGCCGGATGCTCCGCTGGGCATCCGCAGCCCGTTTCACCCGATCGCCACCAATGTGCCCGGCACGTTCCTGTGTGAGTCTCTGCCGTTGCATGCGAAGTTGATGGACAAGGTGACGTTGATCCGTAGCGTGCACCACGACAACAGCGATCACCAGCACGGCATGCACTGGTGCCAGACCGGTCATGATGCGAAGGCCAACGGGGTCAACCCATTCAAGAAGTCGAGCCACGCCAGCAGCGGCTGCCTGGTGTCGATGGTCCGTGGTTCCAATCATCCGGGAATGCCACCGTATGTTTTCATGGGATACCCACTGGACAACCAGGGGCCGCATCGGATGTATCCTCACCGCGGTGCCTATCTTCCGGCCCGGTTCAACCCGATGGAGATCCTGATCAAGCGGACCGGTGATGGAAAACACCCGGCCCAGGACAAGGATTTTGTCGTCCGGAGCCTGTCGCCCGCCGGCGGCCTGTCGCGGGAGACGTTCGTGCAGCGACGGGAGTTGCTGGCCCGGTTCGAGAAGATCCGCGGCGATGCTGATCCGGTGGCCACCGCGTCGTGGTCGTCGTTTCATGACAGCGCGTTCAATCTCGTTGCCGGTGAGAAGACCGGGACCGCTTTCGACCTGGAGCAGGAGGACGAGGCGACACGTCGGCGATACGGTCACCACCGCGCGGGCCAGTCGGCGTTGTTGGCTCGGCGGCTGGTGGAACGCGGTGTGACGTTTGTGACCCTGATCGATCCGGGCGTCGGGCTTTCGAGTTCGGGCTGGGATTTCCACAAGACCCTCGAGGCTCACACCAAGACGGCCAGTCCACCGATGGACCTGGCGATCACCACGCTGATCAACGATTTGCATGAGCGGGGCCTGGCCAAGAAGGTGTTGGTGGTGGTGTGGGGAGAATTCGGTCGCACGCCCAAGATCAACGGGAATGGTGGCCGTGACCATTGGGCCAACGTGCAAAGCGTGATGCTTGCCGGTGGCAACTACCGCCATGGCCAGGTGATCGGATCGTCCAATGCCAAGGGCGAGGTGCCGCACGATCGGCCACTCTGGCCCTACGATGTGGTGGCGACGATGTACCATCACCTGGGCATTGACCCGCGTTTCACGCCCATCACGGGTGCCACTCGCACGCGACCGTTGTTGGAACGGGGCGAGGTGATTTCCGAGTTGCTGTAGCGACTCGACGGCGACGGTCTTCTCGTTACCATGGGATTGTCCCACCGGTTTGCGGGTGTTCCTGTTGGTTCCTGACGAGACATCATCGATGAAGATTCTCACCCCGTTGTGCGTTGTCTCGATTGGCCTGTTGGTGGCGGTGGGGATGGTCAAGAATCCCACTCTCACGGCTGCCGATTCCAAGACGAAGGTCGTGCAGGAGGACTGGCCCGACTGGCGAGGTGCCCGTCGTGATGGCATCTCGCGTCAAACCGGACTGTCACTCGACTGGACCATCTCCAAGCCGAAGCGGATCTGGGAGCGTGAACTGGGCGTTGGGTATTCGTCGATGACGGTGGTCGGTGACCGATTGTTCACCATGGGAGCCGAGCAGGACGTCGAGTCGGTTTACTGCCTGGATGTTTCCGACGGATTGACGCTCTGGAAAGTGCACTCCGGGACCACCTTCAAGAACTCCTATGGCAATGGCCCGCGGGGAACGCCCATTGTCGACGGAAAAAACGTCTACGCCCTGGGGGCCAATGGCGACCTGTTGTGCCTGGTGAGCCAGTCCGGGGAGGTGGTCTGGCAAACAAATGTCCTCAAACGATTTGGCGCCAAGAACATCATCTGGGGCGTCTCGACCACGCCGCTGATCGACGGCAAAAAACTGGTGGTCAACGTGGGTTCGAAACAGGCGTCGATCGTTGCCTTCGACAAGACCAACGGCAAGGTGATCTGGAAGACTCACGATGACGTGGCCGGATACTCGTCGCCGGTCCGCATCGATGTTCCCAGTGACGACGGGCCGGTGCCTCACCTGGTTGTCTGGTGCGGCAAGTCGCTGGTGGGGTTGAAGCCCGCCGATGGCAGCGTGCAGTGGAAGCACCAGTGGCTGACGACCGACGACATGAACATTGCCACGCCAATTTTCGATCCGGCAACCCGGACACTGTATGTGTCCGCTTCACGGGGCACGGGGCGCTGTTCGGCCTACCGCCTGACCGCGACCAAGGGCACGGTGAAAAGTGAAGAGATCTACACCAACAAGCAGATGAAAAACCACTACAACAGTTGTGTGCTGTTGAAGGGACACCTGTACGGGTTCGACAACAACGTGATGAAGTGCCAGGAACTGGCGACCGGCAAGATTCTCTGGACCAATCGCACGGTCGGTAAGGGAGCGGTGATCGCGGCCCAGGGACACCTGGTCGTACTGGGGGAAAAGGGCGAGATGGCGCTCGTCCAGGCCTCGCCGAAGGCCTACACCGAAAAGGGCCGATTCCAGGCGCTGGCCAGCAAGAGGGCCTGGACGCCGCCGGCACTGGCCCGTGGAAAGCTCTACGTCAGGGACCTGGAGCGGATCACCTGTATCAGTGTCGCCAAGTGATACCCGGGGCTACGCCAGCACCTCGTGGACCACGCGACCGTGCACGTCGGTGAGGCTCATGTCACGTCCACCGAAGCGGAAGACCAGTTTCTCGTGGTCCAGGCCGACCAGGTGCAACATCGTGGCGTGCATGTCGTGAATGGTGGTGATGTTCTCCACGGCGTGCATGCCGAACTCGTCGGTTTCCCCGTAGACTGTACCGCCCTTCACTCCGCCACCGGCCATCCAGATCGTAAAGCCTTCGGGATGGTGGTCACGACCGTCAGGGCCGGTCGCGTGAGGAGTCCGACCGAACTCCCCGGCCCACACGACCAGCGTTTCGTCGAGCATACCCCGCGACCTGAGGTCCTTGATCAAGGCGGTGATCGATTGATCGGTGTCCAGCGAGTTCTTTTCGTGGCCTTTCTTGAGATTGCCGTGCTGATCCCAGGTGCCGTTGGAAGCACCCGGAGCACAGGTGATCTCGACAAATCGCACGCCCGACTCGACCAGTCGTCGCGCTCGCAGGCACTGGATTCCGAACAGGCTCTGTGACTTGATCTTCGAATCGACAGCGTAGGCCGACTGCGTGTCGCGGGTCTCACCGGCCAGGTCCAGGATGTGGGGGATCGTCGACTGCATCCGGAAGGCCAACTCGTAATTGTTGATCGCCGCATCGATGGCGTCGTCGCCTCCCAGCGACCGCGAAAAGGCCCGGTCGCGTCCCTTGAGCAGTGCCAGCTTGGCCAGTTGCACCTGGGCGTTCTTGTCGGCGGGAACCAGGTTCCGCACCGGGGGGCCATCGACGGCGAACATGGTGGCCTGGTGCCGGGCGGAGAGGAAACCGTTGGAGTAGTTCTCGAGGCCTCCGCAGGGGACGACCCCGTGGCTGAGCACCACAAAACCGGGCAGGTTGCGGTTGTCGCTACCCAGGCCGTAGTGACTCCAGGCCCCCATGCTGGGCCGACCGGCGTTGTTGCTGCCGGTATGCAGCAGTAGGACTCCCGTGGAGTGCAGGGGCAGGTCGGCCTTCATCGAGCGGATGACGGCCAGTTCGTCGGCCACGGTGCTGATGTGGGGAAACAGGTCACTGATCGGCATTCCAGATTCGCCACGCCGGTGAAAGGTCCACGGACTGCGGATCCACTTGCGGTTCTTGTTGGCGGTCGGATTGGTCAGTCCGGTTGCGGGTTTGCCGTGGTGCTTGTCGAGAGCCGGCTTGGGGTCGAAGCTGTCAACGTGTGAAACGCCACCGTCCATGAAGCAGAAGATGATGTTCTTGGCACGCGCGGCGTGGTGACCGACGGCCGCGGCTGCCTCGGGAGACCGCTGTGCCAACAAGCCGGCCAGGGCGACGGCGCCGAAACCATTGGCCGACTGTTGCAGCCATTGCCGCCTGGAGAGCGGGCCGGAGAGATGTCCGGGGCAGGTGGGGGAATGTGACGAGAGAGCCATGCTGGTGATTCTAACGTGCCGGGATCGGATCACGGCAGGTAGATGAACTCCTGGAGGTTGAAAACCACATGGGCCATGTCTTTCCAGATCGGTCGTGACGTCATGCGGTCTGCAGCAGGGACCTTGTGCAGAACGGACAAGCGGTCAAGCAACCCGATGAACTGGTCGCGCTCGTCAGCGGTCGGTGGACGGGAGAGTGCCCGCTGGAACATCAGGTTGATCCGTTCTGCTGGATCGCGGTGAGCGGTCGCGACCAGCCGTTCTCCCCAGGTGTCGGCCTGGCCAATGACGAATGGGTCGTTGAGCATGGCGAGAGCCTGGGCCGGGACATTCGAGAGGTCGCGGCGTCCTTCGACGACCTTTCCGCCGGGGGTGTTGAAGACCGACAGGAATCGCGTGGGTTCCATCAGGTTGGTCTTGATGTAAAGACTGCGGCGACCGTGGCCGTCCAGGGGACCCACGAACAGGCGTCGATCGGCATTGGGCTTGTCGCGGAAGGGGTAGACACTGGCTCCTCCCAGTTTCAATTCGATCCGCCCCGACGTGGCCAGCATCGCGTCCCGGATCGATTCCGCATCCAGTCGCCGCGCGGGGTAGTGATGCAGGAGGCGGTTGAGAGGATCGATCGAGTCGGTCCCCCGTCGCCGGTGGGACGACATGCGAAATGTCCTGGAGAGCACGATACGACGGATCAGCCGTTTCATCGACCAGCCATCGTCGACGAAGGTGGTGGCCAGGTGATCGAGAAGTTGTGGATGCGAGGGACGTTCGCCCAGGTGGCCGAAGTCGTCGACCGAGCGAACCAGCCCGGCCCCGAAGAGGTGGTGCCAGATGCGATTGACCATCACCCGGGCGGTCAACGGATTCTCCGGTGACGCGATGTGGTCGGCCAACTCGCGGCGGCCACTACCCCGACGGAATGGCTGACGCGTCCCACCAAGTACCTCGAAGAAACGCCGGCGAACAGGTTCGCCGAATTCCGTGGGGTTGCCACGAACGAGCACCGGTTGATCAATGCCGTCGTCGACGTCCTCGACACCGGGGATGATCCGTGGCTGGACCAGTTGCTTTTGCTCAATTTCCCGGTATTGCTTGACCAGCCTGGCGAGTTCGGGATCGGCGTCCAGCGAGTTGTCCAGCAGCCCATTGCGGACCATCCAGTTGATCCAGCGGACCTGTGCGGGGGAGGCGTTGTGGTTGGTCCAGGCGGCGATCGCATGGGCGAGTAGACTCGAGTAACGATCGGCAACCCCGGCCAGTGATGACGGGGCCTGGCCGTTCTCGAAGAGTCGGCAGAGGTGGCCGAGTTCCGCCCTGGGCGGTGTTGCGACATCGTGGACCACGACACGGCTGATGCCAAAGTACGACCGTGGATCGGTGGCCACCTGGTCCCAGGGCACCCGGTCGTTCTTTTTCGCACCACCGATGGTGGCCAACTGGTCGGGGAACTTTGGGTTGTAGAATTTCGAGACCAACTCGATGTAAGCCCGAAGTTTCTGGTCATCGTGGGCCGGTTCGAAGGTGACCCAGGTTGGCTGGTCCGACTGCAGGACCTTGTAGTTGACGTAGTTGAGCTGACAATTGTTGGAAACGATCCGCACAACGGCCCGCTGATCGCCCAGCACCTGCAGGCTGAGGTGCTTGCGGGTGGTGTGCAGGATGGGTGAACGGAATGTGCCGCCCAGCCGGCTGGTCAGACGATGGCTGTGGATGCCGGCTGGTAGGAGTTGCGAGACGACCGAGTCGCCCGAACCGGACAGGGCCAGTTCACCATCGCTGGTTGTGGCGGCGCGGAGCGCGTGTCCCTGGGAACTCCACAGTGCGGCGTGGCCTGGATCCCGGAGATCGTAGAGTGTCTGGAAATTCTCGAGATTGAACTGCGTCCGTTTGCGGTGTTCGTCGAGGTAACGAGCAGCCAGGGCGGCCCAGGTGTTCTCCACGGATGTTTTGGGATCCCGATCGGCCACTGACCGCCAACTGTGTAAGGGGTGTTCCAGTGGAGGATTCTTGATCGAGAGAGCGGTTTTCCATCGCGTGACCAGGCCGGAGTCGAGGTTCTCGGGTGGAGTGTGTCCGTCACGGGCCGCCTCGGCTGCCAACAGCAATGCCCTGATCCGCGACGGGTCGGACGTCTTCCAGAGGCTGGCCAGTCGCTTGCGGATGGGCAGCTTGAGCGATTCGAGTTGTGCCAGCGGTTCGCGGTTGATCTCGGGCAGATCGATCGAATGGGCGACCAGCCGGGTACTGCGGAGCACGCCGAGAAGAGCGTGGTAGTCGTGAGTGGAAAAGGCATCGATCTTGTGGTCGTGACAACGAGCACAAGCCACCGTGGAGGCCTGGAACGACTTGGTCAGTGTGTCGAGTTGGTTGGCGAGAATGTCGTAGCCGATCGAGCGGAGTCCGATGCAGTCATCATGCGGAGCCTCGCCGAATCGATAGAAGGCGGTTCCGATAACGGATTCGTTGAATCGTTGCTGTTGATTGATGCGTGGAGTGGCGAGCAGGTCGCCGGCGATGTGCTCGCGGATCAACTGGTCGTAGGGCACATCCTGGTTGAAGGCGCGGACCAGGTAATCGCGGAATTGCCACGCATGGTGCACCTCGTAATTCCACTCGTTTCCGTGGGTCTCGGTGAAGTGGATGACATCCATCCAGTGGCGTGCCCAGCGTTCCCCAAAGTGAGGCGATGCCAGCGTGCGGTCGACCAGTTCCAGCCAGGCCGTGCCGGGGTCGGCGGCCCAGGCCATGGCAAAGCGGGTGACGTCAATCGGCC
>CEOQ01260408.1_pt1 | contig 12742 bp, 13 predicted proteins | sample 361351 | NCBI WGS metagenome assembly CEOQ01 (sample SAMEA2619907, study PRJEB7988) | marine metagenome | biome: marine biome (ENVO:00000447); feature: deep chlorophyll maximum layer (ENVO:xxxxxxxx); material: "saline water (ENVO:00002010), including plankton (ENVO:xxxxxxxx)" | depth 60 m | reverse complement strand
ATAAAAAAAATTAGCTAAAAATGGCATGGATGACATTCCTTTCAAGAATGTTATGAAAGTGCCGATTGCCAAAAAGGGGCCAAAAGGCATTTCTAAATTTCGATAATTTTCATTTTTCAATCTTTTATAAAGCATCATTCCTGATCCAAAAACTGCACCTGAAAATATTGCAATTGCAATTGCAAAAAAGCCATAATCAACACCTAAAAGAAAACCTATCACAAAAGCCATATTCACATCTCCCCAGCCCATTGCATCCTGTTTCATGATAAAGGTCCCAATTCTTAAAATAAGAGCTAAAGACCCTGCAACAAGAACCATACCTATAAAACCGTCCTGAAGAGATTTGCTTGGATTCTCTGTAAAAAAATGCATTAAAAAAATCACCAAACCAGACATTAACAAAAATCTTGTTGGGATAATTTTTGACCTTAAATCAATTATGGTAATTATCAAAAATAAAGAAAACAGAAAAAAACTTAAAATTGTTAATTCTAAACCCCAAGAATTCTTCATTTTTGAGATGAAAAAACTATCATTTAAAAAAAATAAATAAAATCCAACGTAAGCTGAAAATGACTCAACTAGAAAATAAGAAATTGGAATCTCCTCACTACAAAATCTACATTTCCCTTTCAAAAAAATCCAAGAAAAAATTGGAATATTATCAAACCATTTTATTTTTTCATTACAAGATGGACAGTAAGAGGATCCGAAAACAACACTTTCTTTCGAGTAATATCTGTGTATAACAACATTTAAAAAACTACCTATACATGCGCATAAATACAAAATTATGATATTTGTCGGATTCATGTTTATAAATTCTATTGAAAACATATAGGCATTTCTTCAGTATTGAAAGCCCATCCAACATCTCCTTCCTGATTTATTGCAATTAAACCTCCTACACCTTGCGATAAAACATCTTTCTCTAATTCTTTTACAGCAAGCTTACATGCATCCATTGGAGGAATCTCTCTCATGATATTTAAAGTGTAATCAGCTAACCTGCACCTAACTATTGCCTCTCCAATACCAGTACAAGAAACAGCTCCAAAATCATTTGCTGCAGACCCACAGCCAGCCATACCACTATCTCCAACCCTTCCTGCATTCACCCCTGCCCTTCCTCCAGTTGTTGTAACAGAACAGAAAACCTCACCATCAAAAGCTACTGCTCCAACTGTACCTGGAGAATTTTGTCCCGAACAAACCCATTCTTCATAAGCATCTGGGTCTGGATCCAATTTGGAAAAACCTAAATTTTTTACCTTTGCTTCTAACTCTTCTCCACACATCATTGGATTTTTTGAATTTAGCAGTTCTTGACAAATTCTTGAAACATTCCAACAGCCAGGAAGACCTATAACAGAAGAAAAAAGACCATCGCTAACTGCGATAGAACCATCCATTCTTACTTTACCATCATTTTGTCTAACACTTCCTGATCCTGAATTTAAAAAACCTGAATTTTCCATAATCTCAACAGCTCTAACAGCCATTTCTAAAGCTCCTTTTTTTTCTAACTTTGCTGCTCCCTTTATTGCATATTCCAAAACATTATTTACATCTTCAATCAAAGACCTGTGTTTACCTGCCCCTCCATGAATGATAATTTTTCTTTTCAATTTAGCTTTTCATCATACTCATCTGCAGTTTTTCCAATAGCAAGCTCTAATATATCTTCCAAAAAAACTAACCCGAGTGTTTTGTTACCATTTTCAACAATCGCAACTCCTCCGCCCTTCTTCATAGAGTCCATTGCATCATCTAGATAAGTATTACTTTTAAGTCTAACAAGAGGTTTCAAGACCGTCTTCCAATCCTCTCTTTCTTTAAGTTTGAATAATGATTTTGCATGTAGGTATGTCCTTGAATCATTTAGGTTTTCAAAACAAAAAGGAATTCTGCTATGTCCAGTTTCCTTGATGACCTTAACAACATCATCGAATTTCATTTCTGGACCCAAAACAACAATATCATCTTTTGGAACAATACATGATTTGACTGTTTTTTCACCCAGCAAAAGAACTCCCCGTATTCTTTTTGCTTCATCTGTCATAACTTCTTCTTCCATTGCTCTATCTGTTATTTTGATGATTTCTTTTCTTTGAATTTTATATACTCGTATCAATCCTGAAGAATCCATATTCATCTTCTTTGGAAGGAAAGAGAAAAACCTTACAAAAGGACCTAGTAGGTAATTTGAAATTTTCAAACTTAAATTTGCTCCTCTTGTAAAAAATTCAGAACTCCTAATTGCCCACATTTTTGGCAAACCTTCAGCAAAAATAAAAATTGTTAATGTAAAAAAAACATTAAGATAAAACCGATTTTCAGTCATGGAATTTTGATAAATCCAATAAGAAAAAATTGCTGCAGCTATTTGGTTTGAGAAATTGATACTTAACAATATTGTTGTAAAAAGTTTTGAGGAATTTGAAAGCCATTCTGATAAACCTTTTGAAAGAGAATCTTCTTTTTTTACATTGCTTGAAAGCTCAACTTTATCGGTTTGAAGCAAAGCTATTTCAAGACCTGTAAACCAACCTGAAATTAAAATAAAAAGAATCGTCAATCCAATAGTCATGACAACTCCTCATCTATCTTTGTAACTTCAAGTCTTTTAATTTGAGTTCCATCCATATCAACAACTTTGAAAAAGACTTCTCCCCATTCAACTGAGTCTCCTTCCTGCGGAACCCTCCCTAACACCTTGTAAACAAGTGGTCCAACCTGATCAGCAGGAGGATCAACACAAGGCAAATCAAGGACATCCATCACTTCTGAAACCCTCAATGCAGGTCTAACGATAAGCAAATCCTCATTTGCCTCAACCAAATCAGGGTCTTCCAATTGATATTCGTCTTCTATCTGGCCAACAACTTCTTCCAACAAATCCTCAACAGTGACAATCCCATCCATTCCTCCATACTCATCTAAAACTACAGCCAAGTGTTTTCTATTATTTCTCATTGATTTAAAAGCATTGTCTAAAGGCATATCTGGAGAAAACATTAAAGATTCATTTATGTAAGTTTCAATCGAATTATTTAAATCTTCTCCGAGAATATCTTTAACATGAAGGACTCCAACAATATTATCAATCCTTTCGTTGTAAACTGGATATCTACTTCTAAACTTTTCAGAAACAAATTCAAAAACATCTGAAAGTTTCGATGATTTTTCTATAGCATCAACCTCAATACGAGGGACCATAACATCTTTGACTTTCAAATCTTCTAAATTTAAAACACCTTGAATCATTTCGACCTCATCCTCTTCAACACTCTCTGCAAAAACTTCATCACTTGCTAATGATTGAACCTCTCTTTCAATGGTTTTTTCTTCACTTAATTCAGGAACTTTGATGATTGCCAGAAATAACTGGTTGATTTTTTTGATTAAAAATGCTGGAATGCTAAGAATCAATGTAAAAAAATATAAAAGGTATGAAATTTTTAAAGCAAATTCGTAAGGTTTCTTGATGGCAAACAATCTTGGAATAATTTCTGCAAAAGTAGTCACCAAGAAAAAATTCAGTAAAGCAACACTCCCTAATATAAGTTTTTGATTATTAGACTCTGAAGTGAATTCAACAACATACTGTGTGGTCAACAATGCCAAACTTATATTTGCAAGGTTATAACCTACCATTAAGCACATTGACAATTGCTCTGGGTCAGAAACAACTTTCTTTAAAATCTTTGCAGAAGAATTATCTCTTGAAGAAATTTCTGTACTTGAGATTGCAAAAACAGAAGCTTCAGCAAATGAAAAAAAGGCTGAAAAAACCAATAGAAAAACCGGCACCAGTATCTCCCATCCATTTGGAAAAAATTCTTGAAACATAGTTAAGATAATCAAAAAATTTCCTCCAAAAGTAAATCATGTCTTTCTTCATTCTTTTTGATTTCTTTTTTTGAATAATGATGACAGCCATCAAGATGAAGCAAACCATGAATAACCCTGTCTAAAATCCATTTTTTAAGATTCTTTTCCTCACAAACATCAACACATATGTAAATCTCTCCTTCAAATAAATCTTCGTTCAATGTAAAGGTTAAAACATCTGTTACTTTATCTTTTTCTCGATATTTTAAATTCAGGTTTTTCATGTAATTCTTTTCAACAAAAACCAATGAAATATCACCTTGTGAATCTTTCCCTTTCGACAAACGATCCTTTTTGATTTTTGAATACAACAAATCAACTTCATCATCTATTGGTAAAACCGGATTTTCAATAAAAATACTCAAGATTCTTTTATGTAACCTATCCTTCTGTGATGTCTCAACACAGCTTCGTCTAAAACAGCCTTTTTTAACACTGCAAATTGAGCTGTTGTAATCTCAGAATCAGAGAAATGCCCTTCCGTCTCTCTTGTAGAAACTTCTTCATTTAATATCTTGATAAGCTCTTCTGAAGGAAGATCTCTCAACGATCTGCTAATAGCCTCAACTGAATCAGCAAGTGAAACTATAACCTCCTCAATAGCTTTAGGTTTAGGCCCGGGATATCTAAAATCTTTATCATTCGGTGGAGTAGCTCCAACAGCTTCTGCTTGCTCTTTAGCGAGAGTATAAAAATGACCTGCTAAAGTTTGTCCATGATGACTTCTTATGATTGATATAACCCTGTCAGGAAGTTTTGCATTCTTCGCTATCTCAACACCACTTTTGACATGGCTAATTAACAATCTTGCACTCATCTGTGGAGAAAGGTCTTCATGTGGATTGTCTCCATCTTTTTGATTTTCGCTAAAAAAATGAGGCCTTTCGATCTTGCCGACATCATGAAATAAAGCACCTGCTCTAACAAGCCAAGGATTAACGGGAGAGGTTGAAGAACTTGACATCGAGGAGATTGCCGAACATCCAGCTTCAGCAATTTCCTGAACAGCATGAACATGAGCCATTGTCCCTGGAGCTTTTTCTGCAAGTTGAGCCAACAAAAAATGATCTGGTGCAGATAATTCAATCAATGCTTCCGGAGTTGATAATAAAAATACTTTTTTTGCAACTTTCAAAAACAGAGTTACTAAAGCAAACACGATAACACCTGCAAGCAAAGAACCCGGTAAACTTTCCTTCAAAACGACATCTGTAATCGAGGTTGATGTTCCATATTTTGAAAAATTCATCAATGAATCAAGAAGCCATAAAAACAAAACTAAAAAAGAGACTGACTCAAATAATTTAATTTTGCTTCTATCTTTTATTCCAACTATTGCTGCTAAAGCAGAAAATATCCCCACTAAATTTCTAATTTCCAAATCAGGAAGTATAGGAATTAAAAGATAAAGCAACAACAGTGAATAAATCAAAGCAAAACGAAAAGGGTAAAGAATTATCAAAGTTAATAAACATGTACTAATTGGAATAGCTAACTGAAAAGTTGGATTAAAACCTGGGTTCCATAAAGAAAACAAAGAAGTAGCAATAAGTAAAGAAGATGCTAGACATGCTAGGAAATTCAAATTATGTGAAAAATTGCTTATTGGATATCCAATCTTTTCAACAGCAATCCAAACCAATGCGAGCAATAACAAAGAATAAAGAGAATCTGAAAACAGCCTAAAAGACCAATCAGGATTTCTCAACTGCCCATCAGCTTTTATAGCCTCGATAATTTGCTTTTCAGCAAAACTTCCTTCAGCAACAATCAAATCACCTGGTTCATAAGTGGTCCCTTTCTCTAAAGAAAATGAAGTTTTGGCATAAATGTTTTTTTCTACAAGTTGATCTTCTTTAATAACAACAGTCCCATAAAAAACATACAGCCCCCTTGAAAAAAAACATGCTAAAAAAACCAAGAAAACAACAAGAGAGAAAGATTTTTTATTTATTTTGAATTTCATCAAGAGCTTAAACCAAATGCTTTATCTATTTTTTCAACCAAAGGATGCCTAACCATGTCTTTTCCCTTTAATTCGACCATACCTACATCTTTTATTTTTGACAAATTTTTCAAAGAATAGTTCAAGCCGTTTTTTCTTTTTTTAGGAAGGTCGCATTGAGTTGGATCCCCAGTGACAACACTTTTTGAACCTTTTCCCATTCGTGTCAAAAACATTTTCATCTGAGAAGTTGTTGTGTTTTGAGCTTCATCCAGTATCAAAAAAGAATTTTCTAATGTTCTGCCTCTCATGTAAGCTAAAGGAGCCATTTCTATTACTCCAGAATCAAACATCCTTTTAGTTGCAGGAAAACCTAAAAGTTTAACAAGAGAATCATGCAAAGGCCTAAAGTAAGGAAAAACCTTTGAATCAATATCTCCTGGTAAAAATCCTAAATTCTCCCCTGCTTCAACAACAGGGCGACACAATATTATCCTTTCAATCATTTTATCTTGGAGCAATTTACAAGCACATGCGACTGTAAGAAATGTTTTTCCGGTACCAGCAGGACCTGAAACTAAAACGAGAGGTTTTTCAAGAATTTTTTTTATCAAAAGTGCCTGGCCGCTGCTTTTCGGTTCAATAACTTCCCCATTGATTTCAAAATTTTGTACATTAAATTTCCCACCAATAAGTATTCCCTCAACAATCCCTGGATTCAAATTGTCTTTTTCCCTGATTTTAGAAACAACCTTGTTCAAACGTGTTTTAACCAACTCTGTATTAAAAGTATTTCCTTGAATAAGCAATTCATTGTTATCAAAAGACAATCTAACACCAAACTTTTTTTTCAATTCTTTAGCATTCCTGTCGCCAATACCCAAAATTCTTAAAGCCTCATTGGAGTTTTTTAACGGTATAGAAATTTGTTCTTCAATCATTGATTTATAGAATTAGCCAATCAAACCTAGCCAATTGCCTAAAAGAAATTGAATCCTATCAATCAATAAAGAAACACGACCCATGACTGTTAAGCCAAAACTTGCACCAAAGCCAATCATCAAGATAAATATTCCGGTCTTAGCTATGATTTTGATTCCACCTTTGTGCTCTAGTGAAAAGAAAAAATAAACCAAACCACACAAAACACCTAAAAGGATAAAAACAGCATTGAATAAAGCTGATGGCTCAGGTGTGTGTGTTATCGATGCGACCTGCGCTGAACATTCGCTAGAAACTGCACAAATACGGTCAAGTGTCGAAGAAAGTTGAGTGATTAATCTCTCTTTGATGACAGGAGCCACCTTTATTCCAGAAAAAGTTCCTAATATGAAAGCGAATGCATATTTTGTAAGCCATCTAAATTTTGGAGCTATGACAGGAAAGAAAAGAAAAGCTCCGATAACACAAGCCATAATTGGATTGATTATGTTTACCCAACCACTTGGATCATTGTTTTGAACAGCAATCATTCCGTCTTTCATTGGTTGTATAACATTTGTTGCAATGTCGTTATGCCAAGCCACTACAACAATGTAACCAGCACCAATCCCGACATAAAGATGTTCAGCGAACTTGAATAAAGGATTGTCTTTATAAAGGAAAGAAAAAATTGCTATTGTCAATATAGCAGCAATCCAAACTCCAATACCATCTGAGGTTAAAGGGTTTGCAACAAGAAGGTTCAAGATCATTTATTCAAACTCTCCAATTTTGGTGAAGATTTTTTTCTTTTTGCAAAAAAACCAATGTTACCAAGGATGATAAAAATTATTATTGCCATATGTGCTTTTGCTTGAGCTTGCATTCCAGCGGTTGCTTTATCAGGTTCCAAACCATAAGACTGTTCCATAAGTTTCTCATACTCAGCAGCACCAACAAGAGCACCAACCAAACCTTGTAATTGATTGGCTTCTAGATAAGGATAGAAATCACCAATCATTACTCCTGTTGCTGCAGCTACAAGATCTGCACCGTACCTACCATTAGCCTGTTCAACATAAAAATCAACACTTGATCCAGCACTCAAATCAATGACCAAATTAAAATCATCATAATTTCTTATATTTTTCATCAAAGGGATACTCTCAACCCTTCGTCCCTTGTCATCTGCAGGAAATATTTCATAAATATCTGAGCCCATACTCTTAACAACAATATCTAATCCGGGTTTGAAACCAAGATTTACCCAATCCACTCCCTCTTCCTTGTTGTAGATAGATGAGATCTCGTTAAGGGTTGTATCTGCCAAAGTTGGAGCAGCAGGCCATAGGGTTATAACAACGATATTTACATCTTTTTTAAACAACTGATGCAACATCGCTTTAGCAGTTGGAAGCAATTCTGCCTGACTGCCTGGATCAAAATCCCAAGATATAAGAACATTGCTATCACTTGGAACATCTTCAATTCTCTGAAAGGCTTTTCTCGTTGGTTCACTTACATTTATATCCAAACTTTTTGGATTCATAAGTGGAATAATAATCACGATAAACATAACCAAGAAAATCCAACGTCTATCTATTGATTGCAATTTGTCCCAAATGTTCATTCGTCACTTCCGCCTAGATATGTCTTTTCTATACCGAAGATGATTTTTAATGCTGTTGACATCATCCCTAAACCAACACCAATCATGATTGCTCTTTTACTAGCCATGTTTGGGATATCCAATATCCATTGTTTAATTTCAGGAAGGTTGTCAAAAACTCCTCCCGTAAGAATTGGGACTTGACCAAGCATAACCAAGCACGCCGCAACAAGTAAAAGAGTTGCTTCTAAAGACCTTGCTCTAAATGCCCTATAAGCTGCACTTGCGATAAAAAAAGCCAAAAGAGAAAACATTGTCGCTCCAAGCGGAAGCTGAACATTGTTATACAACCAGGCATTCCATGGATGCTTAGTTCCGACCAAATCCCCATCTGCCATAAAAAAGCCTGTAATAATCATGGCAAAAAATCCAAAAAATGTAACAAGAGAATATCTCCAACCATCTTCTTTTCTTTTAAGTTTTCCTAAATGAAGTTTAAACAAACTTGCAACCCCTAAAACAATTGCGAATGCAGCAATAATTATGTAATATTTTTGAACCCATTCGGCAAAACTGTTCAAAAAAGACCATTCAAGAAAAAATTCAGCCATCATTAGCATCCCACAAACGAATGCCACCAAAAGTGGACCTCTATTACTCAACCTAAATCCCCCAACATTGAAAGAAATTCAGTAGATCCAGCAAAAGTAAAAATACTGCCGAAAAACAAGAATATCCACAATAAAGCTTTTCCGAAATCCTGTGCTTTCAAAGATGAAATAATATTTGAGTCTTCTGACAAATAAGCACTTGCTGCATACAGTTCCTCACCAATCAATGTGTAATCACAAGAAACAATAAAAAATGGAAGTTGAGTAACTGCATCCGTACCAGCAATCTGGATAGCCCCAATTGAATTTCCTGTTTCAGCCAACAACAAAGATTCTGCATAAAAATAACCCATCAAAAAAACAGTTGCAGGTTTTTCTCTGACTAAAACACCTTCGACAGCTGCAGTATATGCAAATTGCTCTTGGGTGAGATAAAAAATATCATCTCCTCTATAGCTGTCGATCATTCCCTCTTCCAAATAAGATTCTCTCACTATTTCTTGACTTAAAGTCATAACAATTGGATCAAAAGAAGGGACTTGTAATCTTGTCCCATACCTTGCAGCTCTTTTTGCAACTCTAGACAAAATGGTTAATGAAGCAATTGTTGCTATATGACTTGCAGTCTCAAGCCCTGTTGTATAAAGGATTGATTTCCCCATTTCGGTAGCTCTTCCTATCGCTTCATTGACCGCATCAAGCCCAGCAATTTTTCTAATCTTGAAAGTTGCACCCTTTCTTGCTTTATCTAAAAAGAAAAAAAGAGCACAAACAAAAAGAGCTAAGACAAGAAAAACTGGGCCTACACCCTCTTTTATCTGAATCTTAAGAATTAAATTTAAAGAATTAAAAATCATTTAAATGTTTATACCAAGCCAATCATAAAAAAGGAATTGAAATCTTCCTATCAGAAGGCTGATACGGGCCATAACCGTATAACCAAAAGATGCACCGAAAGATATCATTAAAAAGTATATACCAACCTTATTCATGGCTTTCAAAACACCTTTTGAAGGAAGGCTGAAGAAAAAATAAGCTAAAGCACAAAGTGTTCCTATTAACAATAAAGCGGAATTAATCCAAAGTGGTGTAGTTGCAACTTGTGAATCTAAACCAGATGCATTGGCACAATTAGCATTAAAGATACAAAAATCTCTGACTGATCCCTGTGCCTGAATCAAGACTCTTGTAGCCATTGAGGCAGGAATAGCGATACCGCTTGCAACGCCTATATACCAAGCAAAAGATATCCTTGAAAGCCATGCATGTTTCCTTGAGATGAAAATAAGGAAAATAAAAACACCAAGAAGCAAAGGGATTATCATTCTTAGATGTGGTTCAGCAATAATGGCACCACTCTCATCAAGACCAAAAGCTTTTTGGATGTTTCCTTCTCGAATTGCTGTAAAACCTTTGTTCAATTCATCAATCATGTTTGGCTTCAAGGTATTCCAGTAATAAATGGATATGTAATAACCAGTAGAAACACCCACAAATAAATGTTCAGCAAACTTGTAAAAAGGATTATCCTTATAAAGGAAGGAAAAAATACATAAAGTTAAAAGTGCAGCAATCCAGATACCAAAACCTTCAGAAGTATTCAACGGAGCAATTAAATTAAAAATCATTTCTTGTCCTCTCTTAAAGTCTCTAACCTAGAAACATCTTGCCCTTTTTGTCCAAGAAAGTAACCCAAATTTCCTAAAATGATGAAAACGATAATAACAATATGGCCTAAAGACTGAGCGTCCATCCCCTGAACAGCAGAACCAGGGGCATCAACGAGTAACTCATATTCAGCACCGCCTTTCATTCCCCCCATCAAACCAACTATCTGACCTGACTGATAAAAAACATAAGCTTCAGGAGCAGAAACTGCAGTCATGCCTATTCCAACAGGTACACCCATTTGATCTCCAGCATACTGGATCCAAAGATCTGAAATTGCAGTTGCCTCAAGGCCTATGACAATAGCAGCATCTTTCAAAGTTGAAATACCCTTCATAATAGGCAATTCATCAGTGGGTTTACCATAATAATCTTTTGGAAAAGCTTTTGAAATTCCTTGTCCCATCTGGAGAATCACATTAAGTGTTCCAACTTTGTAACCAAGATAAGCTATATCCTTCCCTTGAACAGCCCCAAGTTCAGATTCTGACCACTTCATAATATCATTAGCAACACCAGGAGCATCTGGAGCTAAACTCACTCCTATAACAGGAATTCCTTTTGAAAAAGCATGTGTTATAACGGCCTTTGCCATAGGGGTTAATTCAGGAGCTGTAGAAGGACCGTAATCAAGACCTAAGATAATAGGGTTTTCTCCATCTAACTGATCTACAAAAGCATGGATATCTTCAACTTCTTTTGTTGTGGTTACAGGCAATCCAAGAGGCTTTAAAACTGGCCATGCTACAAAAATAGCCATCGCAAGAAAAACCCATCTTCTATCGATAGAGGATAATTTATCCCAAATGTTCATTTTCCGCTCCCCATATAAGTTCTTTCAATGCCAAAAATAATCTTTATTGCTGTCGCAGTCATTCCCAAACCGACCCCGATAGTAATAGCTCTTTTTGCAGCAGTGTTTGGAATATCTAAAATCCATTCAGCTATTGCGGGCAATGAAAATGATCCAGTTAGATTAAGAGCATCTGAAATAACGGATCCAATAGGAACTCTCCCTATCATGACTATTGCAGCAGCAATCAGCAATAAAGTGGCCTCAGTATTCCTGGCCCTGAAAGCCCTGTAAGCTGCACTCGCAACAAAAAAAGCCAAAAGAGAAAACATTGTTGCAGAAAGAGGAACTTGAAAATTATTGAATATCCATTGGAAATTATCATTTGTCCCTATGCTGTCATCCTGAGTCTGAAACAAACCTATATAAGAAACTAAAAGAGCTGAAATTATCACTATCCAAGAATAAATCGAATCAGATTTCTTATTTCTTATGTTTTTAGCATGCTTAATCATGAGTGTCGCCACTCCTAAATACAAGACAAACACACCAATAACTATATTGTTCTGGTTAAATTCTTCATAGATGATTCTCACCCAATCAACATTGTCTCTTTCTACAAAATAAGAAAAAGCCATAAAGATGCCAGTTAAAAAAGCAACAGCTAAAGGAAGTTTAGTTTTCATTTACCAAAAACCTCAAAAATTAAAGGATTGCCAAGAAAAGTCATAACCAAACCAATGACTATTAAAATGCACAATAAAGCCTTGAGGAAATCTGCTGCTTTTAATGAAGACATAAGATCAGGTGATTTTGAAAGATAAGCTCCTGCAGCATACAACTCTTCTCCAATCAGAGTGTAATCACATGAAGTTATAAAAAACGGTAATTGATGTATTGCATCCGTACCAGCAATCTGAATAGCCCCAATTGAATTTCCTGTTTCGGCCAACAACAAAGATTCTGCATAAAACATACCTTGTAAAAATATGGTAGCTGGTTTTTCTCTCACCATAATTCCATTAACTGCTGCAGTGTAGCCAAACTGGTCTTCCGTTATAAAAAAGTTATCTTCTTCATTTAGAATTTCGGGCTTTCCTGCTTGTAAATAAGCATCTCTTAAAGTTTCTTTTGCAACACTCATAACAATAGGGTCCCTATGTGGGACTATCAATCTACTTTCATAATTAGCAACTCTTTGTGCAACCCTCCCAAGAATATTCAAACTTGCTAATGTTGCAACATCAGCAGCACTACTTAAACCTGGACAAAAAAGAATCGGCTTCCCCATCTCAGTA
>CEOQ01070566.1_pt1 | contig 12766 bp, 9 predicted proteins | sample 361351 | NCBI WGS metagenome assembly CEOQ01 (sample SAMEA2619907, study PRJEB7988) | marine metagenome | biome: marine biome (ENVO:00000447); feature: deep chlorophyll maximum layer (ENVO:xxxxxxxx); material: "saline water (ENVO:00002010), including plankton (ENVO:xxxxxxxx)" | depth 60 m | reverse complement strand
AAATAGAGTTGTATTTATTGTGGACTCATCTCCGCATAAAGACCCCTTGGAGGTCATCCAAAATATAGCTGTTTCAACAAAAATCCAGTGACCGTGTTATGAACTTCTAGATCTTCTTCCGTTTAGTAATAGCCCGATCGGCGTGTATCTAACCAGATATCTGTAAGTCACTAAACACACTACCATGGTGAAGATGCAAGAAATCAAGAATTTTGATTCTGCATTCCATTCAATTCCGGTCAATTTCTTCAACCACTGATTTCTATCCATGTGACCTAAATAAAAGGTTGTCAGCGATACTAGTGGCAGGTGGATGATATAGATCCAGTATGAGGAATCGGAAAGCCATCGCACCCATTTCTTTGAGCTATTCATCGAGGCTTCAAAGACGCCAATTAATGAAAGTGTAATTAGTACTGCTGAAGATCCGTAACAAAACAAATCTAGAAATTCAAAAATTGGAATTGTGTTGAGATCGTTTCTTGAGTTGAGTGAATCGATAACGCTCACACAAACTAAGTGAGAAACGTAAAAAAAGAAGGCACTCAGGCATGAAAGTACTAAATGAGAGGACCCTTTTAGGCGATTAATTAAATCTCTATTTGACCAGAGTCCGTACCCATAAAGAAAGAAAAGGAATGAATATAAAAAGTCGGGCACGTTTATTGGCCAAATAGGTTTTGATTCGTTATCTCCTCTAAATATAAGCAACAAACAAGCTGCCATTACAAACAAGATAGGAATTCTTGAATAGATTGTTTTTGTAAATATGACACCTATTCTGGATAGGAATAGAAATTTTAAAAGATTGGTTAAGGTGATGGTAATAGTTATGAAACTTGCTATAAGAAAGCCAAGAATAACCAGTCCCATTGCAGACAGGGTGCTAATTCCGGTGAATGGCCCGAAGCCATATACGTAAGCCAACAATAATAAGAATCCTATCCATGTAAAGAGCAACAGGATAAGTGAATATTTTGATTTACCGAAAAAACAAATAATACCTAGATTAAAGTACATAATTAATAGGTAATAGAGAAACCATAGGTGTCCTATAAGTTCTCCGCTAGAACCTAAGTCATTTGTGTTTTGAACAACCTCTTGAACTAATCCGAACGAAAAATACCCTTTCCAGCCATATAGCCAGATGGCCGGTAACACAAGTGCCATAATCGGACCAAAAATCAGGAGCGGAAGAAGTATTCTTTTTAATCTGTCACGGAAAAAATAAAAAAAATGTTTGCGCTCAATTACTAGATGAGCAAAGAATCCTGCCAGGAGAAAAAAAGTAGGCATTCTCCAAGTGTGTATAAAATCGAACAATAATGCCAAATTGAGAGATTGATCATTGTCTGCTGGCCAGAATAATTCCATACTGAAAAGTTGTGAAAAATAAGTCAGCGAGCCGTGAAGCAAAATTCCTAAAAACATTGCCATTGCGCGCAAAGCATCTAATCCGTTATATCTTTTGTTTTCAAGTAAGTCGGATTCTTTCATATTGATACCTTCCAACTAGTTAGTGTGATTAACTTACTTCTATTAATTGGGCAGGTTTACTTTTGGTTTCACTGTTGAGAAACTTTTCGCTGAGAAGATATATTCTTATCTTCTGTCAGCATAGAAATTGTTACAAGAATGTTTTATAAGAATTTTATACTGGGATAAATCATTTTTAGGCTTGTTAGATGTACCGTATGGAGAGTAGAAATTGGAATATAGGAAATTTGGAAAAACTGACCTTGATATTTCTGTTTTGGGATTTGGGTGTGGTGCTGTTGGCGGGTTGATGGTTCGTGGAGAACATAAAGAAATGTTAAAAACTGTTGAATTTGCTCTAGATGCGGGGATGAATTATTTCGACACGGCTCGAGCTTATGGTGACGGTCTTTCTGAAATTCATTTGGGCGCGCTTTTACGTGAATTAGGTAGTCCTAATGTAATTATAGGAACCAAAGTTAAGTTAAACAAAGAACACTCGGGTTCTATACAAAATGAGGTGTCAGAACAAATAAACAATAGTCTTAAGAGGCTTGGTGCCGAATCCGTGGATATTGTTTATACCCACAATCGGATTACAGATGACTCATTAGAGAATAGCGAGGATCTTAATCAATCAGACATGGAAGATGTTGTGATCGCTTTTGAGAAGGCTGTTTTTGAAGGCAAAATTAGATACTGGGGTTTTAATGGGTTAGGATCTACGGCTTCTGTAACAGACACTATCAAACAGTTCAGCCCAGCTGGCATACATACTTGCTACAATCTACTGAATCCTTCGGCTGGAGAGCCTGTAAGCCCGCAATTTCCCTACCAAGACTATGATTCGGTGATTGATAAGTGTAACTTGACCGGAATTGGAACTGTAGCAATTCGTATACTCGCTGGAGGCGCACTTACCGGTTCATCTGAACGACATCCTATTTCCGCGCAGGAGGTGGCTCCTATATCGACCGGGAAGTCAATGAAAGATGATGTATCCCAATCTCTTAACTACTCTTTTCTGGTTGATGAAGGATATGTCGAGAGCTTGTCCGAAGCAGCTATTCGGTTTGCAGTAACTAATGAGAAAGTACACACCGCTTTAATAGGGCTGTCTAATTTAAATCATTTAGAACATGCGGTTAATGCCGTAGAGAAAGGCCCTCTAGAGGAAGAGGTTTTGGGAAAAATAGCTACGGCGCGAAAAGAGATCTTTTCTTAGAATATATGCCATCAAACACAGATTTATTACGTGATAAATTTGTAGATTTTGCCGATGAGTGCGAAATCTTGTTTGCACCGATGTACCAGTATTTTTCAGAGCGTGTTGCTGCAGATGGAGAGCTTAAATCGATTTGTTCTGTAGTAGAGAAGGGCCAACCTGTGCCGAATCTTTTTTTTGGTGCCATAAGATTTCATCTGCTTAGTGGATTAACACATTCGCTCGGAGATATATATAAAAAAATTCAAAATGGTCAGCCTGTTGATTATGAGTATGCCTATAGACAATTGCACTCTTTTTGCCTAGACAATGTGGGTTTGATCAGACAAACCATGAGCGAAAAACTTGTTCAAACCAATGTTCCTGCTAGATGTTCGTACCTAATGCCCGCTTTTTCAAAAATGTGCGAAAGATTCAATATTGTGAATTTTCATGTTGTGGAAATTGGGGCTAGCGCAGGTTTAAATTTACTTTGGGATCATTATTACTACGATTACTCTGATGAGACCCATGGTAATCCTTTGTCTCCGGTACATATTAAAAGCACCTTTAAAGGAGAAAGTCCACTGGCTGGAAGATCCCATACATATCAAGTGGCTAGCAGAACTGGGATAGATTTAAATCCAATAAATTTATCAGACCCAAAAGACCTGTTGTGGTTGCGTTCTCTTGTGTGGCCAGAACGTATTGAGGAAGAAAAAGTTTTACTGAGTGCGGTGGATTATGCACTAAATAGTAATTTATACGAACTCAAGAAAGGTAATGCCATCTCATTACTTCCTATGTTGTTAAATGATATTCCGCCCCAGTCTAATGTTTTCTTATTTGATACCCATGTAATGAATCAATTTTCGATAGATGATCGTGCTGAGTTAGATCGAATTATTCTTGCTGGTAGTAAGCAAAGGGATATATATAGAATTTCCGTTGGTGGTTTAAGCATACCAGCCGAGATTCGACTCACCGTAGCAAAGTCCGGAAAAACATACCAAATTTTAATGGGATACAGCGATGCACATGGGTTATGGTCCGAGTGGCTTTAAAATGCGTCATTATTTTTTTGGTGTATTTCGATAGGGGGACAAATTGAAGATAACTGACATAAAAACATTTATCGTAGATGCCGGTTGGAGACCTTGGATGTTTGTGAAGGTTGAAACGGATGAAGGAATTTATGGGTGGGGAGAATGTAGTGACGGAAAATTACCTAATGGGATAGATGGAGTTATAAGAGATCTAAAGCCCGTGCTAATAGGCAAGGATCCGAGGGCATTCGAAATGCGGTTTACAGAAATGTTAATCAATACACGTCAGAGTAGATGGGGAGTTGCGGCTAAAGCACTAGCTGGACTGGATTGTGCTTTTATTGATATCAAAGCAAAAGCTCTTGGTATATCAGTTGCTGAACTATTCGGAGGTCCGACAAGAGATAAGGTTAGGGTTTATTGGTCTCATTGTGGGTCCAGCAGGATCCGCCATTCGGACATTTTGGGGACTCCACCCATTAATTCATGGGCGGATGTAACTGCTCTGGGGAAGGAAGTAAAAGAGAGGGGCTTCACTGCTTTGAAGACTAATGTTTTACTTCCGGGTGAAGGAGCTACATTCGGCGGCGGTTCATTTGGTGGAGCTGGTACGACTGATCAAATAGCACCCAAGTGGCTTATTCCGCATATAGAAACTCTAATTGGGACGTTTAGAGATGCCGTGGGGGATGACATAGACATCAATCTGGATCTGAATTTTCACTTTAAAACCGAAGGATGTTTGAGGATTGCTAAAGTTTTAGAACAATTCGATATGTTGTGGCTTGAAATTGACATGTATGATCCATCAAGTTTACGTCAAATTAAAGACTCTACATCCACCAAAATTTGCACAGGTGAAAATCTTTTCTACATGGATCAGTATCTGCCTTATTTTGAGGAACATGTTGCTGACATATTTATGATAGACGTTCCTTGGAATGGGTTTAGTCAATCTAAGAAGATTGGTGATTTAGCTGAAGTATTTCAACATAACGTAGCTCCACACAATTACTATAGTCACCTGTCCAGTTTTGTGAGTGCATCTTTGTGTGCATCCTTGCCCAATGTAAGAATCATGGAAATAGATATTGATGATGTTCCTTGGAAAGATGAATTAACAACTAGCGTTCCTGAAATAGTTGACGGCTATATGACGGTACCGTCAGCTCCTGGTTGGGGAACTGAAATTAATGAAGATATTGCGAGGGCACATCCCTGGGATGAGAATAAGGTAATGTCAGTGATGTCACATGGATATAAGGTGATATGAAATAAGCTTTCATCGTTGAAAGTCTGGCGTTATCTGGAGTTAACCTGAGTTGCAATAAACTCTTTCATCATTTGAATTGCGGCGTGAGATTCTGGTTGCGGAGTTCTAACAAAGCTGTGCGGCATATTTTCAAATAGTCTTAGGTCTATGTCACCTCCTAAATCAGCATAGGTTTTAGAGAACCTATTTGGTATTTCATTTGGTACGTTTCCATCCACAGTGCCATGAATTAGTAGGCATGAAGGCAGATGCTGATGGGATTTGGAGTCCAACACGGTTTGAGGGTTTGCTAATTGCATATTTTCTTCGGTAATAAAATATGTTTCAGTGCCTCGGATCAAATTCTCAATAGCTGCTCCCTTGGCGTAAATGTAGCGTTCATATGAGTCTAAAACAGCTGACACGCCTATAACATAGTTGAGTGTTGAATCAGTTCCAGATAATTTCTCCGACGTATGTTTGGTGTAGGCAGGGTCGTGAGGTTTTAATGAATTTAGCATTAGGGTATGGCCCCCACTCGATATTCCCATTCCTCCAAAAATTGAGGGATCTCCTGCGTAATTAAAGCATTCTGTTTTCCACCACCTAACCGCATAATTAACATCCTGTACTTGTCTTGGGTATGGATCTTGGGGAGCTACTCTAAAGTCTACCGCGGCAACGACCATACCACTTGCTGCCAACGATCTGTCTATATATTCTCCGTCGCTGCGCGAGCCTCCTTGCCAGGCACCGCCATGAACATCTATGAAAGCAGGGAAAGCTCTCTCTTTAGATTTAATGTTAGGACGATAGATCGTCGCACGGAAAGATCTTTTATCAGAACCTGAACCTATTTCTAGATAAGTGGTATCGGAGGAAGTTATGTCGAATAAGTCATTTGGATCGTACATTTGTCTCTGCTGCACCTGAAAATTAGTCGTTTTATAGTACCCCAAGGGGAGGAATTTAGCTTTATATATTTGGGGAGGTATGGCTAAACGAACTATATTGAGGTATCTTTTATAAGGCGATTTGCCAAATGTGGTAGAATTCGCGTCTTTAAATCAGCAGGTTGCTCCTATAGGGTGACCGTTTAGTTTCGGAGTGGAAGAATCGCGTGAATATATATGTTGGGAATATTTCGTACAGTACTTCTGAGGACGATCTCAGGGACCTTTTCGCACGGTACGGTGAGGTTACTGCAGTACGAGTGATTACCGATAGAGATACAGGCAGGTCGAAAGGTTTCGGCTTTGTCGAGATGACTGATGATGATCAGGCCAAAGAAGCAATTAGCGCTTTAGATAGCAATGACTTCATGGGACGTGACATTAGGGTTAACGAGGCTAGGCCCCGAGAACCCAGATAAATCCGTCTCCTAGTCTCCTTAGATTACTCTAGGAGACTCTCTCATTTAACACATGGCAAGTAGCTTATGTAAGTTTTGTTTGCCATGTGTTTATCCAATTTAAGCTGGCTAATAACAGCCTTCGCTTTTTATGACGTTGAAAATTATCATGAGATTAACTCTTTGAGGTTCTTTGTCAGTCTACTGTCACTTTGTAAGTTTTCACCGCAGTGTCATGAAAAAGCGCATTTATCGTCGATTCGTCGAAATCAGACGATATTTTCTTAAAAGCGTTGTACATCACATGATAAGAAAATGACACTTTGTCTACTGGAAAATTACTTTCGAACATGCACCGGGTTGGGCCAAATTTATCAATACAGTAAGAGATAAATGGTTCCATGTCGTGAGCGAGTTCTTCCGATCCTACCGGTATGTCCCTGAGATGCCAATCGAACCCCATCATAGGCATTCCCATTCCTCCCAGTTTAATCACGACATTTGGACATTCAGACACAGCAGCTATACCTTCTTTCCAAATTGATATGGTCTGATCATCTTTACCAAGATAAGGCCCGGTTCTTAACAAGCCACCGATATGGTTCAGGATAATAGTTAAATTGGGGACAGATTTCGCAAAGTCTGCAAGATCTTTAAGTTGGTGGTGATACATCCAGCCTTCGAGGCTCAAATCCATATCCGCTAAAATTTGAGCTCCTAATCTAAATCGCTCATTTTTCATCTGGCCAGGTCCACCCTTTGACGAGGATGAAGCGAATTCTGAATTTGAATCCCAAGTTAACCTATGCCTTATTCCTCTGAACCTGTTTGGGCTTGCCTCTTTTAATCTGTTTAAGACAGGTTTGACGCCCTCTCCTAGGTTCAAGTCGGCCGATCCTATTATTGAGGCTGCAATTCTTGAGTCTCCGTAAAGTCCACTGGCTGACATAGCGGATATGCCCTGAACAAATTCGACTTCTCCTACAGGTTTCATTTCCTCTGGCCCAGAAGCTTTTAGCATGGATTCAGCTTCTATAAACACAGTTGACCTGATGTTATGTCCCGAATTTGTATCTTCCAAAAGTTCGTCTAAAAGATATCGTTGATAAGGAATTCGTACTTGACGATAGTCCCATAGATGATGGTGTGGATCACATATAGGGAGATTAGGATTTATAGGTTTTTCCTTAGTTTGGGATAACCAGTCATTTCCGCCAAATGCCATTTTCTTCTCCTAATTAGCTAGATCTATTAACGCCGTTATCAAATGTGACTTAACGCTAATTATTGTCATAAGGGAATTTTATTGTGAGATAATTGAGTTGTATCTGAAAATATTATTTTGCCTTGAGTCACAATATCAGTAAAAGAAATGGATGGGTAGCTAACGTTATGAACATAAAGATGATGGTATCCCTTGTTTCTTTGGTTGCAATAGCCCTTTTAGGGTGCGGAATAGTGGACGAGGAGGAAGCACAGGCGGCTTTAGATATAAAAAAGCAAATTTTAGAGATACAAACCACTGAACTGGATCCCTTGATTGACCAAATTGCGTTGCTTCAAGAATCAATAGAGCCTTTAGAAAAGGAGATCGAAGCTCTCGAATCGCAAAGAGAGGATCTTTACGATCAAGGCAGGGAACTTGGGGATGAATTTGAAGATGAGATGCGAGATAAATTCGATGTCCTTTTTATGAAAGAAGGGGAAGGACGAGACAAATTTGAAGACGAAATAGAAGCTGAGTATGACAACCTGGAAAAAGAGCGAAAGGAGATAGAGGATAAAGCTGAGGATCTGTTTGAAACTCAAGTGGAGGACAAGCAGAAAGATCTCTGGAGGAAATTTGAGGCTGAATTTGAAGAATCTCGGAAGAGTAAAGATAAGGAAATTCAAGCTATATGGAGATCCCTTGATGATGAGATTCAAGAACGGATGGAGGAAGCGGAAGATGGGCCCGATGATTTCAAGGCTGAAGCGAAAGCTTTGAAGGACGAATTTAACCTGTTAGAAGATCAGCGGAAAGACATAGACAGGCGTAGCAATGATCTTCGTGAGAAATTGATGAACATAGAAGAAAAACAAATGGATATAGAAGATCAGAGGTATCCATTAGAAGACCAGCGTGAGGAACTTTGGGAGCAAGAAAGAGATGTTTGGGAGAGAGATGAACCGAAAGATTTTGATACCTTAATAGATGATAAACATAAGCAAATTGATGCTTTAAGAGAGACTGTAAATGATGCGTGGGATGCTTTTGATCAGAAGAAGGATAGAGATTTTCAAGAATATGATCAAAAAATAGAAGCAGCGTGGGGTCAGTATGAAGAGCAATTGAGGGCCATCGAGAATCAGAGATCTGATGCATACAACAAAGCCGATGCTGCGGCTGCTTCAGCAGATGCTTCAGTGGACTTAGAATCACTTAATGATCAGTATCAATTAGATGTCGATAATTACAAGAAACTTATAGAAGAGGCAGATAGCAAGATTACTGACTTGAAAGCCGCGGGCAAAGGAGATGATGATTCTGAAGTGATGACAATTTCCGATAAACGCTCTGAATACTCATCGATACTTGTGGATCTTAAGAAAAGTCATGATGACAGGAAAAAAATTCTTGAAGCTTCAATTTCTAATGTCGGATCGGTTGATATTGCTTCCGAAGAAGCAAAATTCAAAGATATGCAAAAAAATGCTGAAGATGACTTAAATTCGCTGTTGGCGAAGATAGATGAAGACATGTATGGGTCGTCGTCCTCGCAACCTGATGGGGTCGCAGATATTGAAAAACAGATTGACCTTCTAGAGGCAGAAATTAAAAAGTTATGGGATGAAAGTGATTCATTCCATAAATCCAAAGAGGAAGACGCTAAAGGTATAAGGAAACAGATTCGTGAAATCGAAAACTTGATTGACCCTTTACAAGATGCACAGAGGGCACTCCAATTAGAACAACGTCCGTTAAGAAGAGAGGAGATGTCTTTTAACAAAGAACGTATGGAACTTGAATCGAAATGGGATGACCTTGATGAGAGACGAGAGGAGATGGAACGGAGAGGTGAGGATTTAAGAGAAGAAATCCGGGATGAACTGATGGCATGGGAAAAACAACGCAGACGTGAAGTCGAAGACCTCACTCAGGACATGTGGGATGAGTTTGAAGATGAGAACAGGGATATCCGCAACAATCTGGAAGACCAGAATGAAGATATTAGAGAGAAAATAGAAGAAGAAATTGAGGCAATGTTTTCGGGTCTCGAAGATCGATACAGGGAATTGGATGGAAGAAGAGATAATCTGGAGGAGGCCTTTCAGAAAGAAATGGAATCGCAGCGCGATGAACTTGAAGGCAAAAAAGATGAACTCTTCGCTGAAAAAATGGCTCCTTTGGAAACCCTGGCTAAAGAGTTAGATGCTGAGTTGGAAAATAAGTGGAATAGTTTGGATGATCTATATACTGAGCAGGAAAAGCTGACCTCTCAATTAGGGGAAATAGAAAAAAGGGTAAGAGATCTGGATAGGCAAGCAGAAACTGGTCTAATTAACGTCATATCCGGGGCATTAGAAAATGCAAAAGAATTGGAGAAAGGAAAGGTCAGTAGCTTCGAGTCATTCTTACCTCAAGTTGGAAATACTGACAAAGGTGACTGATCTCTGGGGGCATTGTGGTGATGAGCTAAAAAAAGAGGAGCCTGATATGTGCAGCCCCTCTTTTTAGTTCTAATTAGCTGTTGTTATACTTTCTGACGTCTGTTTTGAGCGAATCCAAGAGTCGATATCAGACCTGAAAAATCGCCACTGATGCCCTACCCTATTTGCTGGAATATCTCCCGATTTTAGGAGTTTGTAAATGGTCATCCTATCGAGTTGTAAATACTCCGCTAATTCCTTGGTTGTCATCAGATCATCTAACATAATATACCTCCCAAATATGACTAATAAAAATTTTATCTTAGTTACAATATAAAGTAAATATGACTAGTTTATTAACTATTTAAGTTTAAATTAGAATACATATGTATGAATATTTGAGAACAATGCATAATCTTCTAGTTTATGACTGGCCGTGATGAAGATTGGGATATAAACCAGATGTTTGGATAAATTTTAAGATTTGATTAGAGTAGGATGCCGCACTAGAAAATGAGACATGGCAGAAAACATCTGTATTGTTCCCATTATTATGTACACTGTTTTCATTCCTGATATGAAAGTTTTAAGAAGCTGACTTCCTTCTCCAGCTCCAAGTACTGCTTCCACGTCCGATGAATAACCTTGAGCAAACATAATTCCCGAAATTGTAGCTGTTGTTATTGCTATACCTGTGACATTTCCTGCATTTCTAGAAAGATTAACTAATCCTGAAACAACTCCGTGGCGATCTTGGTTCGATGACTTGAAGATAGCAGCATTATTTGGAGACATAAAAATCCCGGATCCGGTACTGAAAATGAGAATTGCACCGACAACATAAAAAACTGAGGTGCTTTCTCCCATAAGTGCCATTAGATATAAGCCGGCGGCGCATAAACCAAGACCTAATGTTGTGAATAATTTTGTTCCAAAATGATCTGAGATATTTCCTGATATGGGACCGAGGATAATTCTGCTTACAGCGTTTGGAATGAGAACTAATGAGATTTGTGCAGGGGTTAGTTTTAATGCTGCTTGCAGGTAGAAAGGGATTAGAAATCGAAAAGATGTTACGCCAAGAAAGGAAAGGTAATTAGTAACTATACCAATAGAGAAAAGTTTGCTATTGAACAATCTTAAGTCAAGTATTGGAGATTCGTTGTTCAGTTCCCATCTTATAAATGTCACCAGTGTCGCAATAAAGATCAAAGTGCCTGCAAGCATTGGAAAGGAGATAAGTCCGATCCTGCCTATGTTCGACAATGTAATGAGGAATGTAAGTAAGACTGTTGTTGATAATCCTGCCCCAATCCAGTCGTATGTTTGATTTGTTGAAGATTTTTTGTTGAACCTTGCGGGATCAATTAAAAAAATAGTGATTATGAACGTCAAGGTACACAACGGAACATTTATCCAAAAGACCCACTGCCAGCCTACATAGGTGATTAGAAACCCACCTATTATCGGCCCAATTATTCCCCCGGTTCCAATAATTGCACCATGTGCTCCTAGACCTTTCCCACGTTCCTCACTAGAAAATACGGCAGTTATCATTGCCATACCTGTTGCTTGAGTCATAGAGGCTCCCAAACCTTGAAATATTCTAAAAATAATAATTAGAACAATTGGTGACCCAACGCTTAGTGAGGTAGACAACGTTGGAGAAATACCGGTTAAAAAAGATGCCACTCCAAAGAGTATGATTCCGGTTATGTACATAGACTTTCGACCAATCATGTCCGAAAGTCTCCCCATAGGGAGCAACATGGCACTTATTGTCAAAGATTCTGCTAGCACTACCCACTGAATTGTCGTCAGCGATACTCCGAAAAATTGTGCGATTGTTGGTAGAGCGATTCCGACACTACCGTGATGTGCAACATTTATTACAGATCCAAGCCCGAGAGCGAAAAACAGCATCCATTTATAGTGGGTAGAATTGTAGACGTGCGATTGCATGGACGCTATGTTATACCTTGCAGTGGTAAGTTCGAAAATATCCATATCGTTCAGATATACTGACCTTCACGCAAAAACGCTTGTAAAAGACAGGCTAATAGTCAGGAGAAAATTTATGAGATTGAGATCTATTACTGGAACCCCATCTGAAATATTGGTTGAGCAACTAGTGGCATCAGATGTTAAGTATCTTTTCTACAACTCGGGATCTCGTGAGGCATTATTTTTCGATGCATTGCATCGAAACCCAAATATACAAGGTATATTAGGGCTTCATGAAGGAACAGTGACGGCTATGGCAGGTAGTTACAGCCAAGTCGACAATGAACCTGCGGTAATGTTGGTTCACTTGGGAGCTGGTTTAGCTCAATGTATGGGTCAACTAATAAACGTTTGGTATGGAGGGCTCCCTGTAGTAGTAATTACATTTTATGGGGATACTGGCAGCTGGACTGATCGAATTAATTTAGATTTGGATCATTCATATGGGCCGGCTTCTATCTCAGCACCTATGACAAAAGCGACCTGGACTGTCATCGATCCAGAAGGACTTCCTTCAGCAGTAGAAAGGGCTTTAAGAGTAGCAAGAACTCCTCCGTTTGGGCCTGTACATCTGGCTGTATACGATAGACTTTTGGAAAATCGTCAGGTAACGACAGATATCATTGAAGATACGGATATCGGAATACGCACAGGCATAGCTTTGGATTCTGAGTTGGAAGAAATAGTTGAGGCATTGGATGCGGCTGAACGTCCATTAATTTTTGCCGGTGATGGCATTTGGAAAAGTAGTGCCGATAGGTTGGCTGAGAACTTGGCAACTCATTTTGGAACTGGAGTGACAA
>CEOQ01297278.1_pt1 | contig 12771 bp, 10 predicted proteins | sample 361351 | NCBI WGS metagenome assembly CEOQ01 (sample SAMEA2619907, study PRJEB7988) | marine metagenome | biome: marine biome (ENVO:00000447); feature: deep chlorophyll maximum layer (ENVO:xxxxxxxx); material: "saline water (ENVO:00002010), including plankton (ENVO:xxxxxxxx)" | depth 60 m | reverse complement strand
TTAAAAATGGCACTGCAAGCAGTGCCGTTTTTAATGCTCTTATAGTCGTAATATCTCTCGTAGTAATAGAACGGTTCCGCCAATCAGTATTAGTCCTATTGCAATGTATCGGAACGTGCTTGCGTTAATCCTGTTGACTATTAAGTTGGCGACGAGAAAGCCGGCAATTAATCCAGGGACAAGAACAGCAGTATTTATGACACTTTCTATGTCTATCAACCCTGTAAAGAAATATAATATAAAGGCGAATGCATAGGTTGTTATAAAGAAGAACGATAATGATGCTCTCATACTATCGGGAGACTGTTTTTGTGCTATGACGTACGCTGCCGCTACAGGTCCTCCGATACTTAGCGCCGTTATCGATAGGGAACCAATGAATCCAAAGAAGAATCCGGATCTCTTAAACTTGGCGAGTGGAATCTCTGACTTAAAAAGCAGAGAAAAACCTAGAGTCAAAATGAGAATGCCAATTAAAATTCTTAAGATGGATGGGTTTGCGATTTTAAGGGCAAAAACTCCTATGGGTACAGCGCAGAGTCCTCCTGATAACATGCCATATAATTTGGACATTTGGAGATGCTGTCTTACTTTAACAAACACCATTGTTAATAGAATAACTATTAATAGGTTAGCTATTATTACGACCGAGTGAGGTTCTAAAAATATCAAAAGTACTGGTGCCACTACTAGTGCCAGTCCGAAGCTTACAGTTCCCATGACAGTAGCACCGACAAAAACGGCTAATAATGAAATGATGAGGTCTAATCCTTGGATCAAATGCCCTCTCGATATTCTAGTGTCAGGGTAAAGTATTAGATTGTCGTTAGTTTGCTAGAAGACAGTTATTGTATTGACTCTGGTAATAATGTTATTAAGACTCAGAAGGGGGTCTCCAAAAATCCAGAATATATTCGAAGGTAGTTCCCATAGTAATGTAATTAGAAGGCCACCCGAAAATTCCGATCCTATTAACTATATTGGTTCGATCCCATATTATAGTATTTCGAAGTTCATATCCTGCTTCGGTTAGAGCTTTCACGACTGATATATGAATAGTCATTCGTTTATTATCCATCCATACATCCGGCACGTTGACTACACAGTGAGCCTTTTCTTTGAGCAATGGTAATAAACCTCTGAATATTTCCGTCATCGCAGATTGATATTGGTCTAAAGTCAGCGTGCCGAGATCATTTTCGTCTTGGCTATACTGTTCGATTTTGAGGTACTGGTTGTTCTGGCGAAGTTCACCTCTGCGACTTTTGTTCCTACGAGGTCGGTTTAATAAATTGGCATATGGTGGCGAGGTTACTATGAGACTGATTGAATTCTCTGAGAGGTGTCTGTCTGCGTTTCTAGCGTCTTCACATAGTGCTATTTGCTGTGATTCTTGTTCTTGAGTTGATAAACGGTTTTGGCATACGGATATGTATTCAGCTTTTAAATCCAATCCGACACAGTTGCGATTACTGTCTTGAGCGGCGATCAACGTACTGCCACTACCGGCGAATGGATCTAGGACTAGTTCACCTTCGTGGGTAAATAACTCAATGCATTTCTTGGGTAAGGATATGGGGAATGTGGCCGGATGAATATTTTTATCCCTAATATCGCGGGATTCGTAAGAAAATTTCCAAACGCCTATTTGAGACAATATCCATTCTTTAGCTGTTAGGCAGTTAATGTGATTTATTGGGCAATCACAAAATCTGCTGTTTGATATTCCTAATGTCGATTTATCTGTTTGAATTGCCATGATTAACTGTCAAAGGTAGCTGTTACGTTGCTTGATTGGTTCCTACAACAATGGTACCCAAAGGCCTCATAATAAATCCACACGTTTTGTTACATACTCAGAGGTGTTTTGCGGTTTCCTTATAAAGTAAAAGCGCCGATCTTTGCTGCTGCTTGTAAAATTTCATCGACATCTATCACAGGGGGGCCATTTCGCTCTAGAGTAATTGATAACTCTTCGTCTGAAGTTACTGTGAAAGAACGTTCCCCGTCTAAAGCGACTGTGTAGGGTTTCTTTGGCAGAATGGCACGTATTCCCAGTCCAATGGTCTGCCAATTCAGTATATTGACTTGGGAAACCATTCCTGGTGCTATTGGGGCCATGACACGTATCGTATTACATTTGGGCTCAGTGTCGTCATTAGATAAACTATATCTGATGCCATGGTTATCCTGTTGAGATATTGGTTGAAGTCTCGCTCCAATAGAGGATAATCCTATACTTGATGGTTCGGCTCTCGTTAAGAACACATCGTAAAGAGTAGACAAATCCCATATTGCTCTACTTGCTAGAAAGCGCTCTTTAGATAACGCGACGTCTATGAGAGCTATGTCTTTGAAGTTGTCGTCCACGTCTATTTTTAGCACTTTGCTTACCGTAGATACGAGAGGGAGGTCAATAATATTTTGTGCTACTAACCCCGCTGCTATTCCGGCTAGAGTCCCTTCCGTTAATGATGGGAAGACGTTATTTGTCCCGGTAGATATTGGAACTATAGGTATTGCGCTAGATCCTTTAGCGACAGCTCTGTTGGTGCCATCTCCACCTAAAGTAACTAGGGATCCGATATTGCTCTTTTGCATTAGTTCTGCCGCTCTTGTGGTATCCCCTTCGACATAATATGCGGGCATATCGAGGGTTTCTACTGTAAGGCTCAGATTGGGATCATCGCTAGCACGCAAGCAGAGGCCTGCACTATCGGGCATGGTAATAACTTTTCGGATTCCTGTAGATGCTATGCCAAACAATGCTCTACGGATAATGTTGACCTTTTCCCAATCTGGTACGACTCTTCCTTGGGAAACAATTCTCCGGATATCTTTACTAGCAGATGGATTGGCTATTATTCCAACAGAATTCATATGCAGATATAATCTCCGTGTGTAAGACGTGGTCAAACAGATTATTATAGATGGTATCATCAATATCTCTGTATACATAACAATATTTTAGGGAGTAATCGCATGGATGTAGCTTTCATGTCAGCGACAGAACTTAAACATATGATTGATTCTAAAGAGGCTTCGATTATAGAAATAATAGAACATTTGTATAATCGTATTGAAAAACTTAATCCGACGCTAAATGTATTCCTTGCACTATGCAGGGAATACGCTATTGAGCAGGCAGTGATACAGCAGGAAGCTTTAGAAAAAGGGGTTTTAAAGGGCAAACTAGCCGGCATCCCAATCTCAATTAAAGATCTTGAGATGACTAGTGGAATTGTTACTACTTTAGGGTCTGCTGTTTTTAAAGATCGCGTTCCAATTTATGATTCCGTCGTAGTGGAGCGCGTCAAAAATGAAGGTGCAATTATATTGGGTAAAACTAATACTCCTGAATTCGGTCAATCAGGGACGACCGAGAACAATTTGGGAGATGCGTGTAGAAATCCTTGGGACACCAGTAGGACAGCAGGTGGGTCTAGCGGAGGAGCCGGATCTGGACTTGCCGCTGGTCTCTTCCCTTTAGCGACAGGAAGTGATGGCGGTGGCTCAATACGTATACCCGCCAGTTTTAATGGGGTTTTTGGGATTAAGCCTTCTCAAGGACGGGTGCCGAGATATGGAGGATACGGTGTGCCTGCCTCAAACCATTTATCACAATCGGGCCCCATGGCACGCACTGTCACAGACTGTGCGTTATTATTGCAAGTGATGTCTGGTATGGATCCAAGAGACCCGACCTCTATTAGAATAAATAGTAATGATTTTCTATCAGATATAGAAAAAGGTGTCTCTGGCTGGAAGATTGGTTGGAGTTCTGATCTAGGATACGCTGCTGTAGATCCTGAGGTTCAAAAAGTATGTGAACAATCTGCAAAGGTGTTTGAATCATTAGGAGCTAATGTTGAGGAAGTGGCTTTGGGAATGGAAGACCCCTTTCATACATTCTTTGATATTTTTGCGACTGGTACCTATACATCTTATGGTGATTTATTAGAGCAGCATGGAGACGACTTGACTGATTATGTAAGAAGCACTCTAGCATATGCAAGCACGTTGAGTGCTGCAGATTTTTCGAAAGCATTGCTGGAACAAGAAAGACTGAAGCGCCGAATGGAAGCTTTTTTTGATGACTATGATTTGTTGTTGACTCCCACAATGGCTGTAACTGCCTTTGAGGTTAATGATAGACCTACTACTATTTCTGGAAAGGAAGTACATAAATTTTGGGGATATCTACCGTTTACCTACCCTATAAACATTACAGGTCAGACAGCTGCAAGTGTCCCCTGTGGTTTTTCAAGCCTTGGTATGCCCATTGGACTACACATCGTCGGCCCATTTGGAGCAGAAAGCAAAGTCCTTAGGGCGTCACGTGCTTTTGAGCGTGCCGCTCCGTGGGACCACAACAGACCTTCAATTAACTAATTTCGTAGGTTATTCCAACGCTTCTGCTAGGATCTCGGCAATATGTTTCGGTTGCCGGTCAGTGCCGTGTTCAACTTGCTGTCTGCAGGACACTCCGGTAACAGCTATTTCACACTCGTTATCAGAGTTATTTATGGCGGGAAACAGTGCTTGAGCACCGATTTCCATAGATATGTCGTAGTGCTCTTTTTCAAATCCAAACGCTCCTGCCATTCCGCAGCATCCAGCGTTTATCAGATGAGCTTCATAGTTTGACGGTAAATTCAAAACTTCTAGAGAAGCAGAGGTTCCTATTAACGCCTTCTGATGGCAATGTCCATGTAACAAGATTTGCTTTTTATTAGTAGTGAAGTTGAGAGTCAGTTCTCCTTTCTTATGCAAGGTAGAAAGGAATTCGTCGATCAGATATGTATTGTCAGCAACTAGTTTGGCGTTCTCTGTATTAATCAATTCGGGATACTCATCTCTAAAAGTAAGTATGCAACTTGGTTCGGTTCCAATGATTGGGAAACCTTGCTTAACATAACTTGCTAACACATCAATATTGGCTTCGGCTCTTATTTTTGCTTCGCTTAGCAGGCCCTTAGAAATCATTGGTCTCCCACAGCAATCAGCATTAGCCAATACTACATCGTATCCAGCATGTTCTAATAATTTCACTGATGCCTGGCCAATGGACGGGTAGTTGTAATTCATGAACGTGTCGTTGTATAGAACCACGGTACCAATTGCCGGAGTGTGTTCCCTGGAGGTTTGTCTGTTGTTGAACCATTCTTGGAAAGTGGTCGATGCGAATTTTGGTAACTGTCTTTTGGGGTGTATTCCAAGTAGTGTTGAAGCAACTAGCTTTCCGAGGCTGGTGTTACTAATCCAGTTCGAAAAGCTTGGTAGCTTGGTTCCTAGTTTATTTACCTTATTTATATTGGCGAAAACTTTCGTTCGGATAGGGAGTTTGTTGGTTTGGTAATATTTATCCAAGAATTCGTATTTTAGCTTCGCCATATCTACCCCTGAGGGGCATTCTGATTTACAACCTTTACATTCTAGGCATAAATCTAGGGTTTCATATAGTCGAGAGCTTGTAATAGTTCCTTCTGGTAGATTGCCGGACAAAGCAGCACGTAATAAGTTTGCTCGACCTCTTGTAGAGTGTTCTTCGTCACGTGTGGCCATGTATGATGGGCACATAGTTCCTTCAAGTTTCCGACATGCACCCATTCCATTGCACATTTCGACCGCGCCCGCGTAATCCGAGTCCAACGAAAAGTCTAGTGTGGTATTTACTGGGATAGTGCTATAGGAGGTCCCATACCGTAGATTTTCAGTTAATGGTGGGCAGTCTATGATCTTTCCTGGATTCATTATACCGTCAGGATCGAATGTATTCTTGACGTCTCGGAAAGCTTGTGTGATCTCTGGGCCAAACATTTTTTCAGTCCAGACTCCTCTTACAATACCATCTCCGTGCTCTCCGCTTAGAGAGCCACCAAATTCTTTTACCAAATCACTTATCTCGTCAGCTATCGCCATCATACGGTTCAAACCGTCTTCTTCTTTCAGGCTGACTAACGGTCGAATATGCAAACACCCTACGCTGGCATGCCCGTAATATCCAGCTTCAGTATTATGATTTCGAACAATCTCATCGAATCGTCTCACGAATGGGCCGAGATTTTGCGGGTCGACTGCCGTGTCTTCAACATATGGGAGTGGTTTAGCATCGCCGTGTATGCTCATCAGTAAACCGAGTCCCGCTCTTCTAATGCTCCAAACGTTGTTTTGAGAAGGTTTGTCTATGAGATTTACACATGCATATCCCAGATGTCTCCGCTCCATATCAGCTTTAAATGTGTCCAGTTTGCTTTTGAGTTCGAGCTCTGATTCTCCGTAGAACTCGACTAATAGTAGTGCACCTGGGTCTCCTTGAATAAATGACAGGTTTTGTGCGAAGCCAAGGGACTCTCTGCACCTATCAAGTAACATCTTATCCATTACTTCGACCACTGATACGTCGTGTGTTAGGATCTCTTTAGTTGCTTCGCTGGCTTCGAAAATATCGGGAAAATGAATTACTGATAAAGCTGTCATCGTAGGTCTTGGAACGAGATTTATTTTAGCTTCTGTCGTTACACATAAGGTTCCCTCTGAACCGACCGCCATCTTCGCCATGTTGATTGGGCCATCGTTCAGGAAATCATCTAGGTTGTAACCACTTACTCGTCTTAGAATTTTCGGATACCGCGATTCAATTTCACTTGCAGCTCCCTTGGCGATTCTCAATACCCCTCTGTAGATATCTGATTCGAGTCCGGTTCCGCTTAGTTTGTTTTCTAATTCACGAGGATTTAGTTCTCTCAAGATAGTTCGGTTTGCATCAGATAACACAACGTCAAGTTCCTTAACGTGATCGAGGGTTTTGCCATATATGACGGAATGGGCACCACACGTATTATTTCCGATTCCTCCGCCTACACATGCCCTGCTAGCGGTTGTTGGATCTGGTGCGTATTGCAAATTGTAGGGAAGTAGGAACTTGTTTAATTGGTCGAGAACTATTCCAGGTTGGACTTTTGCCCAGTGCTCCTCCTCGTTCACTTCAATTAGTTGGTTCATGTATTTACTAAAGTCCATGACTATTGCGTGATTTACACATTGTCCGGCAAGGCTAGTTCCACCAGCGCGAGGCAAAACAGGTATTTTGTTTTCGTGAGCGACTTGCATAACGGAGACCACATCATCGACGTCTTTCGGTATAACAACTCCTACCGGTTCCATCTGGTAGATGCTCGCGTCGGTACTGTATAAAACCCTTGAGAACGGATCAAATCTTACCTCACCTTTAACCTTTTGTTTGAGTTCGTTGGCCAACTCATCTCGTTCTCTACCTCTAATTCTGTTGCCTGCTATGGTCGCCATGTACCCTCCTGAGGTGTATGCGTGGTTTATACCTTATTACTATAATTTGATGGTAGCTTAATATGAAAATGTCGAGAGATTCAACTTTTATTTTCTAGCATCTTTAGGCCAAGCCAAGACTGACAAGCAGATCGCTAGCCCATTCTCTGAATTGATCATCTAATTCAAATCCACAATGTGGGCAATCTAAATCTCCAAATCGAAAACGTGTTCCACATTGTGAGCAGTGTTGCACTTCGGATAAAGCAGATAAGACGATTTGAATTTTCTGTTCTGAGGTCAAGCTTATTACTACTCTGATTATTATTGGGTCAGTAAACCGTATTGGGATAAATTGTGACTAGATCGACGGGGTGGTAGACTTGTGCCCATTCCATTCTTTGAATAAGGATAACATGAATATATGGTTCAGAGGCTAAGATATGACAGAGTTGTATGAATTAACAGCACGAGATGCGGCGTCACTTATCAGAAACGGCGATATTTCTCCAGTTGATCTGGTCGAATCAGTACTAAGTCAGATCAAGAGGCTTGAACCGAGGCTTAAAGCTTGGGTCTACCTAGACGAAGATGCTGTGATCAAAGATGCGAAACTGAAAGAGCATGCCTTGAATTCTGATAGTAACTTGGGACCATTGCATGGTGTTCCTATCGGGCTAAAGGACATCTACCATAACTCATCTATACCTACTACAGCGTGTTCTAAAGTATATGCTAATTTTATTCCAGATTATGACGCAACCACTGTATCAAAACTGAAACAAGCAGGGGCGATCATGTTAGGTAAAACTGTTACCACCGAGTTTGCGTGCAGTGATCCGTCACCTACAATTAATCCATGGAATCCGGCCCATACTCCTGGCGGTTCTAGTAGTGGATCGGCTGTATCGGTATCGTCGAGAATGTGCCCTGCTGCGCTCGGTTCCCAAACGGTGGGTTCTGTTTTGCGTCCGGCTTCATACAATGGTGTCGTAGGATTTAAACCTACTATTGGTAGAGTGAGTAGATATGGTGTAGTTCCAGTAAGTTGGACTTTAGACACCGTAGGATGGATGACTCGCACGGTCAAAGATGCTGCTCTTTTGTTATCGGTTATGGATGGGCACGACCCTAATGATCCGATCAGCACAACGTCGTCAGAGATATTTGATGGAGATATTGATACTATCACTAATCCTAAGATAGGTGTTATCCGTGATTTTTTTATCGATGAGGCTGACGCTGAGACCCAGAGAAGGTTTTTGGATAGCGTAGATAAATTAACCAAAGCTGGAGCAGAGGTTGTTGATATAAGACTGCCGGATAGTTTTTCCTATGCTATCAGTGATCAGCAACTGATTATGTCGGTAGAAGGAGCGGCCTTTCATAAGCCTATGTTCGCTGTTCAATCAGGAGACTATCAACCGGGTATTAGAGCTATGATTCAGAGAGGACTTGATGCTGACGCGACCAGTTACTCTGATGCTTTGGAGCGAAGGTTGAGATTCGTCGCGGATATGAATGCAATAGCTAATAAAGTAGATGTCCTATTGACGCCATCTACGCCTAGCCCCGCTTTGCCCGATATCACGAATACCGGTAACACAATGTTTCAAGGTCCATGGACATATTGTGGCTTGCCGACGATCACGATCCCCTCAGGATTGTCCGATTCCGGAATGCCTCTTGGGATTCAATTAATCGGACAGTGTCTAAACGAGCCTTTACTTCTGGCGGTGTCAGGGTGGTGCGAAGCTGTTATGGGAATAGAGCTAGACCCTAATTTGTAGAAATAGAAGCCATGGAACCACAAAGGAAATTTGATTTGACTCGACAACAGTTGAATCGCATACTATCTGGTTAAGGAATCCCAGTTTATGGAGTGAATGTTTTATGACTTCGCCACGAAAAAAACAGTTAGGAAGATCAGTCTCTATTGTGGGTGCTGGAATGTCTAATTTTGGTGCCTATAAAGAGAAAACGAATCGAGATATATTCGTTGACGCTTTCATGGATATGACTGAACACATGGATAATGGGATCGATATTTCTGATATTGAGGCTGGTTATCTTGGGAATTATTCAGCAGATCTGTTTGAAGGTCAGGGCCATACAGCGCCTATAGTGGCCGATTGGCTAGGAATGACTCCAACACCTATAACTCGTATTGAGAATGCTTGCGCCAGTAGTGGAAGTGCCCTACGAGAAGGCGTAATGGCGATAGCGTCAGGATTATACGATGTTGTATTGGTGGGCGGGGTAGAGAAAATGACGGATCTGCCCACTGAAGGTGTTACGGATGTTTTAGCGTCTGCTGCAGATGGTCTATACGAGGTACCGGCCGGATTCACTTTCCCTGGGATATACGGTGCACTTGCGCAAGCACACATGGAGAGATATGAAACTAATTTGGATCATCTGTTGAAAGTGGGCATTAAGAATCATAACAATGGAGCGTTAAATCCGAAAGCCCAGTTTAACACTACTATCAAGTCATTGATGGAGCGGCGCATCATGAGGGCAAAAGATAGGGGGGAAGCTATCCCTGCATGGTCCAACGAATTGGATTTTTTGAACGATGATAAAGCTAACCCTTGGATAGCTTGGCCATTGAGATTGTACGATTGCGCTCCTATAACAGATGGTGGTGCTTGTTTGTTATTAGTTGCATCAGAAATAGCTGATGGTTTTACTAGTAAGCCAATAGAGATAGTAGGTACAGGCCAGGCAACGGGACGTCCGTTGCATAGCGCTGAAGAGTTAACTTCGTTATCTGCTACCAAGTATGCCGCATCTCAGGCGTATGATATGGCCGGCGTATCACCTAGCCAGATAGATGTGGTTGAAGTTCACGATTGTTTTACTATTGCCGAAATAGTAGCCAGTGAGGATTTAGGATTTTTTGAACCAGGAGAAGGGCCTAGAGCTGCAGATGAGGGTAGGACAGCACTCTCGGGTGATCGTCCGATAAATACATCTGGTGGCTTGAAAGCCAAGGGTCATCCCGTAGGAGCATCTGGAGTTGCTCAGGTTATTGAGATATATCATCAACTTAGAGGAGAGGCAGGAGCCCGTCAACTACCTAACAAATCTCCAGAGCTTGGTCTTACGCATAATGTGGGTGGAACTGGTGGGACCTGTGTCGTCAATATTTTCAGGAGAAATTAGTGACCTATGTCAGATAACACGACTAAAGAATTTACTGCGGCGTCATTTTATGAATATCTGAAGGAAGGTAAATTCATGGGGGTGCGCTGCGGGGCTTGCGGACAATTGGCAGTAGAAGCGCGCGCAATTTGTCAAAAGTGTCATTCTACTGATGTTGCGTGGGCGGAATTCAGTGGAAAAGGTCAGCTTGCTACTTTCACCTGTATTTCCATAGTTCCACAATCTATGGCTGAAAAAGGTTATGGGCGATCCAATCCGTATTGTAGTGGTATAGTGATTTTGGATGAAGGTCCTAGGATAAGTGCTAGAATACTTGATGTTGACACATTAAATCCCCAAAGAATCAAAATTGGCACAAAATTGCAATTGGATATTGAGGATTTATCGGAGAACACTCCGGCATTAGCATTCCGCCCAGAATAGCTGAGTTGTCGGGATAACATCCGATCCCGACAACTCAGCTATGTCTAGTCTAACCCGCGAGTGCCTACCCACCCTGTTTCTGATACGTCAATAATTTCACCATTTGGACCGCTGTATTTGACTTCTACATTTGCATGGCGATTCCCGGGCATTCCGACACCTAAAGCCTGATTTATCTCATCCCTAGTGTTTGAACCAGCGGACTCCAGCTTTTTCGCAATCTCATCTAGGCTTTCTACTTCGAAACCGATGTGATGTATGCCACTGAATCCTGTCCCGTATTCCGCTCCTGCTACTTGGTCGTTCTTGAAGTTTAAAACGGCCATGTTGATGTTTCCGTCACTGAGGTAATATCCTGAAGCGTTATCGCTGTCTAGCTTGGCTATTTCTTGGAGTCCAAAGACTTCTTTGTAAAACTTAGCTGTTTGGTCTGCGTCTTGGGTGGCTATAGCTATATGTTTGATCTGCGGCATTTGTCACTCCTTTATCGTGTATTGAATTTAAGCCCACGATACCATTTTTGTATGTGGCTCGCTAGTATGATGAGAAAATTAATAGATGCTGGTTGAGGATTTTATGTCTTGCTGACGCATGATAGAATGTTGCAACTCTAGTTAATACTATTCCAAATTGGAAATGTACATTTATCTCAGAGACAAAAATGGAAATTTGCGATTAATAATAAACGGGAGGGATTATGGCTGCACCTAAAAGGATGAAATTTGGGGTGTTTATGGCCCCGTTCCACAGAGTGGGTGAAAACCCAACCTTAGCCTTAGAACGTGACTTAGAGTTATTACAATGGTTAGACACTCTGGGTTTTGATGAAGCATGGATCGGAGAACATCACAGCGCAGGATGGGAAACTATTTGTTCTCCAGAAGTATTTATGGCCACTGCTGCTGAAAGAACTAGAAATCTCCGATTAGGAACCGGTGTAATAAGTCTTCCGTATCATAATCCTTATATGGTTGCCAACAGAATGGTGTTGCTAGATCATCTGACTCGAGGACGGGTGATGCTGGGCGTTGGACCTGGCGCTCTTGCTTCAGACGCTTATATGTTCGGTATTGATCCCACTAAACAGAGGGAGATGATGGATGAGTCTCTAGGCGTTATCATGAGGTTGTTCAAAGAAACTGAGCCATTTAGCGTTAAGGGAAGTTGGTTTGAACTGAATGAGGCTAGCTTACAATTACGGTGCTATCAGGAACCACATCTGCCTGTGGTAGTGGCGTCAGTCCAATCTCCAGCAGGAGTAACTGTTGCAGGTAAGCATGGCGCAGGAGTGATATCCCTGAGTGTTCCTAGGGATATGATCCGGAAAACGACCTTAAAAGATCAATGGGCCATTGCGGAAGAGTCTGCTGCCGAACATGGTCAAACTGTTGACCGTAATGAGTGGCGCTTATCAGTTGGTTGTCATTTAGCTGAGAGTCGAAAAGAAGCATTCGAAGATATTAGATTAGGGTCGAGTAGAGTAGTAACCGAATATTTCGGAAACACACTCGGACACGAAATTCCTGACGTCCCTGGTGATCAAATAGTAGATTTTATGACTGAAAATAATCAGTGGATTGTTGGAACACCAGACGATTGTATCGCTGGTATAAATCGTCTGCTGGAGGCTAGTGGAGGGTTCGGAGGCTTGTTAATTCGCGTTGAAGATTGGGCTCCACGTGAGAAAATCCTAAAAAGTTATGAGTTGTTGGCACGTTATGTGATGCCTCAATTCCAAGGGAGCCTTATTGGCATTCAAACTTCAAATAAGTGGGCTGCGGATATTAAGGACTCGTTGCAAGTCAATCGTAAAGCAGCTTTACAAGCGGCAGAGATTGCTTATCAAGAGCGACAATAAGCATTATTTTAGTTGTATAGAGTAATACTAATAGC
>CEOQ01060328.1_pt1 | contig 12776 bp, 11 predicted proteins | sample 361351 | NCBI WGS metagenome assembly CEOQ01 (sample SAMEA2619907, study PRJEB7988) | marine metagenome | biome: marine biome (ENVO:00000447); feature: deep chlorophyll maximum layer (ENVO:xxxxxxxx); material: "saline water (ENVO:00002010), including plankton (ENVO:xxxxxxxx)" | depth 60 m | reverse complement strand
TTTCTGCCAGTTCGCTATTACCTATGAGTACCCATTCTTTGGGACAATCAACCTGCAGTGAATACGATGCTTTGATATCCGGCTGGTCGAATGACGGAAACAGCCGATGAGCAGAATACGGTTCAAAGTTCGTGTACACATATTCTTTTTGATCTTCAGGATCTATGAACTGATGGAATCCATCACCGGTGTGGTCATATTCATTGATGTAGGATATGACCACTTTATTCGGTCCGCTGATCAAGTCTTGTATATGCAGTCGATGACCGGTCCATGACGGATTAACCACCTCGCTGTCATTTACGTGGAGACTGATGATTTCCGTACCGGTAAAATCAAGAAAAGTATCCGAACCGTCAGAGCTTTCGAACTGAACGATCGTTTCGCCTGAGTAGGTAGGGCTTCCTCCACCAGGTAAATTCAGATTTATTTGATATTGCGTATCCGAAATACTGTTCGATCGGCGAGTTGCATCATTTTTGTCGAGTACGTCTCGTGCGGCAGTTTCTTGGGATCTCATTGTGTTTCTCCTCAGGAAATTTGACTGATTTCATGAGCCTAACTCACCCAGCTTGTTACGTCCTCCGATAATCCCCATACTCAGTCTTATTGAATTACTCTAGTTACCTCATACAGGAAAGGATTGCAATGAATGGGAGCGGATGATTTTCGTGCACGGCTGAGCGAAGCTCGTGCGACTCTTGCAGCAACAATCAGCAAGGCTGAGCAACAATGGGTGCTTGGCACAGACGCAAAATGGGGACCGCGAAAAATTGCAGAGCATGTGATTGCAGATGAGAACTATTTCGCGAATGCCGTTGCCGCTGCACTGCAAGCGAATGGCCTTGAACAACAGAATATTGAGGCAGTTGAGCCTCAACATGCTTTGCAATTGTTAGAAGAAATGGCGGTTGCAACCGATCGGATATATGGATATATCGAGGATGGTGATATCGACAAGGTTGCAGACATTCCAGCTGGTCAGGGTTTCGAACAGACGATTGGCGGGACTGTTGACTTCGCTGTGTGGCATTTGAGGGACCACTCGAAGCAAATATCAGAGTATCTCAACACCAAGTAGATAATGGTTCACCAGGTATGCTCTGCCTCATACGGTGTATATCTTGTTCTGAATATGCGGTCCCAGTCCTTTAACGCGTCCTGATTCAGCACTGTAAGGAGCCCGGCTTGCTGTGCTTCCGACGCGCTGTAGTGCCCGAATAATATTGAGGCGAAGGTATCGGGAGTGATTCTTATGTCAGCTCCAGAGTCAGGTATACGATCTATGGTACTTACTTCTGGGCTCGCTGAGAAAGCCCAACTTCCGTTATTCCAATCGCAGAATTCATCTAGAAATTGAAAGCGAACTTCACCTTCCTCGTCGTATCTTCGTAGAGGTAGGGCGTCCTCAAGTGTTACGATGCGCGCCATTATTCCATCGCGGCGGGTCGCATTTAGCATTCTCGGTTCGGTTAGCATGTTGACTAGAGGATCGTTCGATGGGGCATTATCCCATCTAACATCTTCCGCGTTATCAATGCCTGCGAGCAGTCCCCATAGTGCTTGGTGTGCCTCCGGTGTGAGAGCAAAGAAATCTGAGACGTCGACGTACTGCGATACATGATTATTTCCATAGCGGCCGTTCCAGTTTTCGTTTGGAGTTGTTCCAGGCCCAGCAGTATAAATGACATATCCCAGCGGCTCACCGTGCTCTTCGTACGCAAATATGGAGCGTTGTCTTTCCGGTGTTGTTTTTGCTAATGGTCCTTCGTCCCACATGGCTCGTCCTCGGTGGACTAGGCCGTTACGTTCCTCTCGAAATCGTCGATACACATCTACAAGTAATCCAAACTCTTCGTCTAAATTAACCTCACGGATCACACCGGAGCTTTGTACAGGATGATGAAATCGAATAAAGCGAGGTTCTATCTTGTAAGTGTGTCTAGTATTTATCGTGCCATATCCATATCGCTGATAAATTGCCATCCACGCAGGATGAAGAATCGCCAGAGATTGTTCACGCTTCTCGTGCATCTCTTGGAAATGTTTTTGTTTGACGCTCCGCAGGTAGCCCCGTCTGCGATGCGCAGGATGAGTAGAGACCATCGTCACACCTGCAGCCGGTGTTGCTGGCCCATTAAACCTAATTTGGAGTGGCCAAGCCCCGTAGGTTGTCACGACCTGATCGTCATCGAATGCGCACATGGTCCAGTCGGGATCGAGTCCCGCCAAGGTGTTTTCCTGTCCTAATGCACGAGAAGCCTGTCGGTAAAATTCAGGCATTTCTTCAGCCGTTGCTTTTCGGAACTCTACGACCATTTCCTTAGATCCTCTCTATTCTGGCTTAAAATGTAAGAGTGAGGTTTCACCGGCAATTTCCCAACCAGCTTGTACCTTTAGTCCTACATGTATGTCTTCATTTTCAATATTTCTCAAAATAGTAGTTACACGAGGCCCTTCGTCTAGTTCGACTACCGTCAGATTGTACGGAACATCATCCTGGAATCCAGGATGAAATAATCTGTGCATTATGACAAACGAGTGCACGGTTCCCGAGCCACTGACGGCTTCCCATTTGAGGTCTTCCGATAGGCATTCAGTGCAGAGCTCTTTGAGAGGCCAGAGAAATGCTGGGCATGAGTTGCATTTTTGTATGACTAGTTTATTGTCAGCCGCGCCCTCGAAAAACGGTTGGGACATCTCATCAGGGGTAGGGACTGGTTTTGTTGGTTTTGCATGAGTGGTCATCACTTAATTCCTCGTTCCAGCATCTGCGTTAGGGCTTAAAATCAAGGTCGAATGATAATCGAGTATACCGCCCTGTGTTGAGACCAAGACATGATCACGCTTGTCTACTTGCCTGTCACCTCCATGTCCGCGAGTTTGTATTACTGCTTCAGATACTGGGGTCATACCCCACATGTAGTATCCAGAAAGTTGTCCGCCACCCGTATTTGTAGGATGTGATCCCCCTGGTCCGAGCTTCCCGTCTTCAACAAATGCGCCACCTTCACCTTTTTCACAAAACCCGTAATCTTCCAGTGTTACTAATGTCGTGTATGTGTAGCAATCATAAAGTTCTCGAATATCGATATCGTTAGGACCGACACCGGCCATTCCGTAGGCAGTATCTCGGGCAATTTGTGCTCCGGTATTTACCTCATTTTCAAAGCCCTGTTGCCTTGGATTTCCCGGATGCCCTTGACCCATACCGGCGACGTATACAGGTGGTTGCTGGAGTTCTCGGGCCCGCTCAGAAGAAGTGACCACAACAGCGACGGCCCCGTTAGAGACGAGGGTACAGTCAAATAGGTGGAAAGGTTCAACAATCCATCTCGAACCGTGATAATCATCAAGAGTCATAGGATTCCGTTGCATGGCTGCTGGATTGAGTGTGGCCCAATTTCGAGTAGAAACAGCTACTGCTCCGAGTTGATCCTGAGTAGTTCCATAAAGACCCATGTGTCTACGGGCTGCCAAGGCATACGACGTATTTGCACCTGAGAAGAAACCGTAAGCGCCGGGTAGGCTAGCCATCCCGGTAGCCGGCCGTCCGGTGCCGCTGTAAGCTGCGCCAGCAGAAGTGCCCGGTTTCAGTGGGTCGTCAGCAAATACACAGACAACATGCGAGGCCATTCCAGCTTGAATCGCGAGTGATGCATATTGGATCATTTGTCCAGCTGTAGAGCCGGCTGCATTCATGTGATTGAGCAGCTTTAAATTTCTGAAACCTAGACTAGTTTGAAGCCCTGTGGAGATGCTGTTTGTGACCCCTGCGTTTATAAAGAGACCGTCGATATCGTCTTTGCCTAATCCCGCATCTGCAATTGCCTGACGGACAGCAATTCCGGCAAGTCCGGTTGCTGAATAGGTATATTCTCTGGTCATTTCAGTCATCCCAAGGCCAGCGATAGCAGCTCCACCGCTTGGATTGAAACTGGCACTATATCCCATGTCGCTCTCCTTTATTTGAGACGTTTGTTCTTACGGAGGGTACCTCATTTTTTTGACTTAATCATCACCTCGACCGAGATACTATAATTATCATTATGGAACCCAAAGACATCCAACAGTCAACCGAAGCTGAACTAACTTATTCGGCCACCAAGACTGGTGACAGATCGATTCTTCCAGCAGACATGATTTCAGTCGAAGAGGCGAGAGCTCAGATCCTCTCAACGATGTCACCTTTGAATACAGTCGATTGTTCGCTAGAGCAAAGTCTGGGTTTGGTGCTTGCGGAGGACATTTACTCAGATTTAGACATTCCCCCTCATCCGAATACGGGAATGGATGGATACGCCGTTCGCGCAGAAGATACAAAAAATGCTAGTTACTCGGAGCCCACAAACCTTACGGTCATTGGGTACTTACCGGCGGGTGCTGTATTTGAAGGTAAAGTCTCCGACGGACAAGCCGTTCGAATTATGACTGGCGCTCCAATGCCGGATGGCGCCGACGCGGTCGTGCCTTTTGAAGAGACTGATGAATACGACTGGGACACCCGAGAATCATCAAGATTGGCCGGTGATTGGGAACAAAATCCAAAAAATAGTGTCAGAATTGATGTCGAAGCTAAACCGGGTGCTAATATTCGTTTGGCCGGTGAGGACATAAAAGATGGAGTTTTAGTTCTTCGTGAGGGTACTGTGGTAGGTGCGCCTGAAATAGGAGTGTTAGCGTCCCTAGGAGTGAACTCGGTTAAGTGCATCAGACGACCAGTTGTCGCCATTCTTTCTACGGGGGACGAACTGGTTCGACCAGGAAGCTCTCTTGCTCCTGGTCAAATATATGATGCCAATTCTTACTCGCTAGCGGCTCAAGTTACAGCGTTTGGGGGTGAGGCATTGGTGCTTGACGTGTCTAAAGATACGGTTGAGGCGTTGACTCTGAATATCAATAAAGGACTTAAAGAGGCAGATTTATTAGTAACTAGTGCCGGTGTGTCACGTGGTGACTTCGATGTTGTGAAAACAGTCCTCGCTCAGCAAGGTGAAATTGGCTTTTGGACTGTACGTATGAAACCAGGTAAACCTCTTGCCTTCGGGGTGCTGGAGGACTCCGAAGGTAAACAGGTTCCACACCTTGGTCTCCCCGGTAACCCTGTCTCGGCAATGATGACCTTTGAATTGTTTGGCCGTCCAGCTGTTTTTAAACTTGCGGGGCGACTTATTACAAACGCGGACGCTTGGGAAAGGCCAAGAGTTACTGCCATAGCCGGCGATCGACTGAAAAATACGGATGGACGCAGATTCTATGCACGATGTCTTTTGGAAAAAGAGCCGGAGGGCCTTATTGCTCGTCTGACCGGATCTCAAGGCTCAGGAGTACTTACCTCAATGATGTTGGCCGATGGTTACGCAATATGCCCGGAAGATAAAGACTCGATCGAGATTGGAGAAGAGGTAGAAGTTATTGTCGTACGGTGAAAGTTGCACTAACTAATTATGACTGTGCAATCAGGATATAGAGTCGTCTCAGTAGAAGCTTCAAAACCTCAGGACAGTGAAGACCTCGCAATATTACTGCGGCGACACCTGACCGAGATCGGGGAACCTTTCGCAACTGCGAGAATCACATCGGATTCAAAATTTGTAGAAATGCGATTCTCTTCGGGTATTCAGTTGACCGCTCCTCGACCAATAACAGCAGAGGCATTTAGTGAGCTTGCTGAGAGACTAAACCCAGCCGGCTGTCACATGATATGCCTTGACTGGACTGTGTCAGGCTGTAAACGAATTTGGGTCGGCGATCCTGATTCGATACAGCCGCATGACATAGATATATTGGTCATACCGGGTAATAAAATGGGTAGATTAGACCCTAGACTTGCCGACCAATCACCGTTGTTTAGAGATATTTTGCGCCATATAGGGGTCCCAGTGGCTAAGACTAGCAGGTCACCATTAACTGAAATCTTCAAACGACTTATGCGACTAGAGTAGTCCGACTACCGAGCCGTCTTCATTGAGGTCTATCTCAAAGGCATTTGGATCTCGTGGGAGACCAGGCAAAGTCATGATGTCACCGGCAAGGCAAATGATCTGTTGTGAGCCGGCAGCGATTCTAATTTCGTGTACAGGAAAAACATGTCCTTGTGGAGCTCCTAGGAGCTTTGGGTCTGCCGAGATTGATAGGTGTGTTTTAGCCACACATATCGGGAATTTCCACCCATGTTTGTCAAAACGTCTCGCTGTGGTCCGAGTTAGAGGCCCCCAATTGACCGAATCGGCCTGGTACAGTTCTTTTGCGAGAGTTGTTATTTTCTCTTCTATCGTCTCATTGTCTTGATACATAAGTCGGATATCGGCGCTATCGGTTTCGAGCGATTCCACGACCTTAGTAGCTAAATCAGTCATCCCTCTCCCACCTTCAGAGAAGCCCTTTGCTTCAACAGCAGCAGCTGCTCCGGCCTCGATGGCCGCATCTTGCAAGACTCTGATTTCCTCTGCAGTGTCCTCTGGAAATCTGTTTATTGCTACCACAACGGGTAAGCCATATCGACGAACCGTAGCCACAGCATATTTGAGATTGGAGGCACCAGCACTTACGGCTTCGATGTTCGGAGTTGTAAGCTCTTTTTGTTTTATTCCACCATGCCATTTCAATCCTTTGATTGTTGCGACCAGGACAGCCGCACTTGGTTCTGCCCCACCTTGTCGAACCTTGATATCCATGAATTTTTCAAATCCCAGATCTGCCCCAAACCCGGCCTCGGTGACTGCGATCTCTGAGGTTTGTAGCGCTAGTCGATCAGCGATAATTGACGAGCATCCGTGAGCGATGTTGCCGAACGGGCCTGCGTGACATATGACGGGATTACCCTCTTGTGTTTGGACCAGATTTGGCTTTAGCGCATCCTTTAATAGAACCATCATCGATCCTACAGCCGACACGTCACGTGCAGTTACCGGAGTATTTGTGGTCGTCCAACCAACTACTATAGATTCGAGCCTTTGGCGTAGATCCTTGTAATCTTGGGCGAGCGCCACTATTGCCATTATTTCGGAGGCAGCTGAGATGTCATATCCGGTCTGTCTGGTTGGTCCGTCAGCTGTTTTACCGATCCCAACGATTATGTTGCGAAGAGACCTGTCTTCGGCATCAGTCACTCGGCGCCATGATATGCCCTCCGGGTGAAAGTTCTCTATCTCCTGGTTTTTGACAGAATTTTCAGTCATGGCCGCGAGAAAATTATGAGCGGACTGAATAGCATGGAAATCACCAGTGAAATGTAGATTTATGTCAGTAGCGGGTTCCGCTGTAGCTGCACCTCCACCGGTACCGCCCCCCTTGCGACCAAACAATGGACCCAGCGAGGGTTGTCTGATCACAGCTACCGCGTCTTTACCAATTAAATTCAAGCCATCAGTCAGTCCAAGAGTCGTGGTTGTCTTTCCTTCTCCAGCGGGAGTTGGGGTGATAGCAGTTACCACGACGAGTTTACCCTTCTGCTTTTTGGTGTCAGCGAAAAGAGAAAGCGGTACCTTGACCTTGTCCGTTCCGTAGGGCTCGACATCGTCCCAACTTAGCCCAATTTTGGCAACCACCTGTTGAATTGGTAACAAAAAAGGTCCCCTTTCTCAATAAACAAACCCAAGTATCGCATCAAGATACTGTGGTGTCATCCGGTGAGAAGGATACAGTTGTTTGTATCGTGAATCATTAGTAGTGTAAGCACTCACGTTTTGAGATGATTGAATCAGCCCCGAGGTCGAAAATGTCGGATACCTATACCCTTGAACTACGCTCAACTTTCGGTAAGAAAGTTAGTAGACTTCGGCGTGAAGGACTCCTCCCGGCCAATTTGTACGGACGAGGTATCGAGTCAGCCGCCGTACAACTCCGATATACTGATGGCCGCGATCTTCTTAATTCTTACGGTAAGAACAATCTATTTCAAGTTCAGATATCAGGTGAGTCTGAAGCGCGACCAGTAATTGTACGTGACGTGTCCGTTCATCCAGTTTCTAGGAAAATACTGCATATCGACTTTTTTCAGGTTGACCTTACAAGAACAGTGCAAGCAGATGTGCCGCTGTTGCTCACGGGTACTGCGCCCGGTGTATCGATGTATGGTGGTGTTATCGTACAGGCAAGCGACCGACTACTAATCGAAGCTCTGCCGGCTGATCTTCCGGAGTCACTGGAGGTCGACATTTCTGGGTTGGAAGAACTCGGGTCGCAGCTATTTGTCAGCGAAGTGAAAGTCCCAAGTGGTGTGACCGTGCTTACAGACTTGGAAGCGTTAGTCGCTGCCGTGCAGCAGCCGCGAGTCAATATCGAGCGTGAAGATGAGTTGGCTGAAGGTGAAGAAGATTCAGCAGATGAAGAGACACAAACTGACAGCGGTGAGGAAGAAGCTGAAGACTAACTCTTGCGATTCACTCACGAGTAGTTGACGTATTCCTCCGGAACTCTTCTAATAGAAATAGGTGGTGGGGACAGAAGGAACTTAAATGTCCCGTCAACTATTCCGGTGGATTTACCTAGGATTCAATTTAAAACTCTGGATTGTGCTGCTTCTGGTCGCTGCGGGGATAGCTGGTCTTGGCATAGCCTATCTCCTCCGTGCCGCATATCTTGCTATTTCATTTCCTGATGAAATATATTGGATCACCCTGCAATTTATTCCTCGATGGCTGCGTGGACTACTCTTCCTGCTAACAGCGGTAACTCTTGCAGGCCTTTCCGGTTGGAAACTCAGGACTTGGGTGGTCCAAGTGGCCGGCCGAGCACCAACTGACCAGATCGACGTAATTTCAACCGCCTACAGAAATCTCCGTCTTTCGAGAGGCCCGAATGTTGTTGTTATCGGAGGTGGGACCGGACTGGCTAACATACTGCGATCACTGAAAGAAGTTACCGCGAATATTTCTGCGATTGTGACAGTAGCCGACGATGGGGGATCATCTGGGCGGTTGAGGAGAGACTTGGGAGTCATTCCTCCAGGGGATATCAGGAACTGTATCGCAGCTTTGGCCGAGGACGAGTCGCTAGTCACTCAATTATTCCGCTACAGATTCGAACAGCTCGACGGGAATTCGATCTCTGGACATTCTTTCGGAAATCTCTTTCTCACTGCCATGGCGGAGGTTAGCGGTGGCATGGAGGCAGCCATCGATGAGACTTGTAGGGTTCTGCAAGTGAGTGGGAGAATAATTCCAGCATCTCTTGATGATGTGACTTTGGTTGGAATGTTTGATGGCGACATTGAGATCCGCGGTGAATCAGAAATATCCAATCAAGGATACCCTCCTAAGTGGGTGAGCCTTTCTCCTGAAGCAATCGAGGCGAATCCCAAAGCAGTTAAAGCCATCTCTGACGCAGATCTGATCCTTATCGGACCGGGTAGTTTGTATACTTCCATCATTCCAAACATTCTCGTACCTGGAATCAGTGAAGCAATCGAGGCTAGCTCTGCCCCTAGAATTTTTGTAGTTAATGTAGCGACCCAGTATGGAGAAACCAACGGATATTCTGCTGCTCGTCATTACGAAGTATTACGTTCACATGCTGGTTGCGAAGAGTTGGCAACGGTAGTACTTGCAAATAGCAATTTAAGCTCAGAATCATTCCCGGCCGAATGGCGCTCACAACCCGTCCTAGCTGATGTAGAGGCGGACTATGGCTCTGCCAAATTGATCACGAGTAATCTTGTTGACGAAACTAAACGTTATCGACACGATGGCGCGAAAGTCATGAAGTCGGCAATGGAAATTTTCTTGCGGAACCAATAGTCACTGTGAGATATCAGGGTATTTAGGTACCGAGGACACTACCAATAAAGTGTTGCATGCCGTTTGCGAAATCCTCGACAGCCATCATTTTTTTGCCTTCAAGTTGAACATCTAGCAACTGAACATGCGCACCACCAGTAGCCACTGCGATTGATCCGGTCCGTGTTCGGTAGACTAAGCCAGGAGAGCGGGAATCAACGTTTTCATTGTCGATTTTGTTAGAACGGTGCAGTCGGAGTCGCTTCTGATTAAAAAACGTGTAGGCCGTCGGCCATGGAGAATACGCTCGAACCATTCTTTCGATAACGCTTCCGTCATGGTTCCAATCGATCTCGGCATCTGCGGCTCGCACTTTTGGGGCGTAGGTTGCGTTGGGTTCGTGTTGCTGTGTGGCGACCAGGTCACCGTTCAGCCACTTAGCAAGATTTTCCTTTAGTAGTTGTGTACCTATATCCGAAAGTTTATCTGACAATGAACCAGTAGTGTCTTCAGGCTGAATATCAACACTTGATTGAGCCAGTATGGGGCCAGCATCTAACTCGAATTGTATCTCCATTAAGGTTACACCAGTCGCAGAGTCGCCAGTTAAAATCGCCTCACTGATTGGGGAGGCTCCTCTATGTCTGGGAAGTAGCGAGGCATGAACATTGATAAGTTTATAGCCGAAGTAGTCGCAAAGTTTTCGCGGGAAAATATGTCCTGCAGCCACCACAATTCCTCGGTCTATCCCTGCTTTTGCCAATTCAGTAATGAATGAATCATCGATCTGATGAGGTTGCGCTATATTAGTAATTCCGAGGTCAAGAGCAGTAGCTTTGACGGGATTGAATATGACCCGTTGCCCGCGCCCAGATTGGCGATCAGGTTGTGTGACGATCATTTTGACGTCAACTAATTCGGATTCCGCGAGAGCCACTAATGGCAGGACAGAGAATTCTGGTGTCCCAAAAAAGGCGATAGGCACGGGCGAAATCGAGGACATATGCTTATTCTAGGGTTCGTTCAATTCGGCTAGCCAGCGGCAACGCTCCAGGCCGAAATTACAAGGAAGATGACCACACTAACAATAGTCAGGCGGTGCAGGGATCGCGCGACACCACGCCTCGTTCGAAATGAATAGTCTTGTCCACCTAGAGCAGCTCCGAAACCAGTACCCCTGACTTGCATGAGCACCAATACAACTAAGACTACGCCTACGATGATTTGGGCGATCGCGAGTATGTTTTTCAAATCCATAATCAGATACTAAAGGATTCCTCTGGGAGTGGGTAGGCTCAACGTAACAACTAATTTGAATCAAGAATTTCTTTGAGGAGTTCTCGGACTGTATTTGCATCCGCAGTTCCCTTGGTGGCTCGCATGACCTGACCCAACAGGAACCCGATGGCAGATTCTTTACCTCCGATATAATCCTCTACTGCTTTTGGATTCTGATCTATGACGTCTTTGGCAACTGACCTTATTGCATCGAGGTCAGTCGTTTTCCGCAGTCCGAGTTTGTCTACTAAAGCTTCTGGGTCATCGCCACTTTCGAACATTTGGGCGAGGATATCTCGTGCCGCATTCTGCGTGATGTCTTTCTTTTCAACTAGTTTCACTAATCTAGAAATGTTATCGGACTTAACAAGCGTGTCCGATAGCTCAGCATCGACTCCAAGCTCGTTGATATGTTTTGCGATCTCTCCGATAAACCATTTCGCGATATTCCTCGGTGGCACGGTTTTATCAAATTGGACACAGTCCTCATATGCCTGAGACCGTAATTTCGAACTAGTGAGAGTAGTGGCTTCGGAGGGAGATAACCCATACTCCTCTATAAAGCGGGCAGCCCGCTCCCGCGGAAGTTCAGGCATGGCCTCGCGCACTTCTTCAAGGAATCCAGGGTTAATTGTTAGAGGAGGCAGATCTGGTTCAGGGAAATATCTATAATCCGAGGCACCCTCTTTCGATCTTTGCGAGACGGTCTCACCGGTGTTGTCGATAAATCCTCGGGTCTCCTGCACGATTCGTTCACCCGTAAGTACAACTTGCGACTGGCGCTCGATTTCATATTCGATAGCGCGCTGCACAGCTCTAAATGAATTCATGTTCTTAATTTCTACCTTGGTTCCTAGGACGGTTTCTCCTACTGGCCGGATCGATATGTTTGCATCACAACGAAGCTGACCTTTCTCCATATTGGCATCAGAAATATCCAGATATCTTGCTAGTTGCCTGAGTCTTCTGAGAAAACTCGCAGCTTCTTTGGCTGACCGTATATTAGGTCGAGTGACTAGTTCCATTAGAGGGGAGCCCGAGCGATTGAGGTCCAAGAGGCTGTAGCTTTTCCCATCCTCCTCGCGGTGTACTAGCCGAGCAGTATCCTCTTCAAGATGAATTCGCTCTAACTCTACGGGTCGTTCGCTTCCATCGTCGGTTTCTACGAGCAATGCACCATTCTCACAGAAAGGTTGGTCATACTGCGATATCTGGTATCCCTTTACTAGGTCAGGGTAGGGATAATTTTTCCGGTCAAATTTTGCCACAGAGGCAATGTCACAGTCGAGAGCTAGGCCGGCCATCACCGTATAAAACACAGCTTGCCTGTTAATAACTGGGAGGGCGCCTGGCATGCCCATACATATTACGCAAACATGAGAATTTGGTTCGGTATCGAAATATGAACGCTCACAGCTACAGAACATTTTTGAATCGGTCTTCAACTGGATATGTACCTCAAGACCGATCACAGGTTCAAACGCGGTGTTTACGGTTGTTGTCAAAGTATTACCTTTTCTTGGTGTGCTTCGCGTTACACTCTAGACCAGACTTGATGGTGGCGTGGAACTTTATAGGAACGAAATTGATTATGAAGGCTAGGCGCGGATCCGTTTCTATTGAATCTTTTAAATTTGACGGTAGTTTTCATTATACATATCAAGGTTGCATGATGGAAACAAGAGAAGACAACACTCTCGGTAAATATTGGGAATGTCTAATAGAAAAAGATTCACCAATTAAGTCCTATCGGGGGGAATTTCCTGCGCGTACCAAGAC
>CEOQ01171036.1_pt1 | contig 12785 bp, 15 predicted proteins | sample 361351 | NCBI WGS metagenome assembly CEOQ01 (sample SAMEA2619907, study PRJEB7988) | marine metagenome | biome: marine biome (ENVO:00000447); feature: deep chlorophyll maximum layer (ENVO:xxxxxxxx); material: "saline water (ENVO:00002010), including plankton (ENVO:xxxxxxxx)" | depth 60 m | reverse complement strand
CTCTGAAACGCTCTCACCTTGGCCCCTCGGAAAAAGTGTAAACACGCAATAACCAGCGACAACCAATTGAGTTGGGATGCTCTTGTTACCTTGATACCCGGGCACAGCTAAGATACCAGGACCTCTACGCTCTTCTGAAATATCATTTGGGACCGAATACCAACCTCGCAACCGCACATTCTCGTAGCTGGATATAACTACATCATAAGTAGCGAATTCCCGATCGCTCAAATTCTCATTAAGCTTCACTGCAGCATTAATTGGGACATCGCCTAGTCGATCAATTGTTTCGGACCAAAAACTATGAATATCAGAAGGTTTCATATCAATCACCCAAAAGATTATTGCGTTACCGTAGCACATCGCCTGAGATACCTTCCACATAAATAGCACCCAACCTACAATGGTATACTTTGCTCTGTTTACAGACTATTAAAAGTTTAGCAAAGGCAATCACTGTCCGAGAAACGAGGATATACATGACTATATTAGAATCATCCAATAACCCTTTCAAAGGAGTTATCCCTAAACCTAGCGCACTACCCAAAGACCCCCTTGTATTTCGTGAGGCACTTCTGTCTTCGTTACAAGAATGGACAAGTGAAGGTATGTTAGCAGTCTGGCTAGAAATACCCATATCAAAAGCTAACCTTATACCAATCGCGACCGAGGCAGGCTTTGTTTTCCACCACAGCAACACAGATTATTTAATGATGACTTACCAACTAGTTGCAGATGCATTTATCCCGCCTTTCGCGACTCATTACATTGGAGCTGGAGGCGTAGTACTAAATCAAAAATCTGAGCTGTTAGTAGTATGCGAACGTTATCGCCGGCCTGGACAAGCTCCATTTTACAAACTACCCGGAGGAGCGTTGATGCCATCTGAGAACCTTTCAGAAGCATCTGTCCGAGAGGTACTAGAAGAGACCGGCGTAGAGACAGAATTTGACGCATTGGTTTGTTTTAGACACATGCATTCGTACAGGTACGGCAAATCTGATATATATTTCGTATGCCGCTTAACCCCATTAAGCGATCGCATCACTATGCAAACCGAAGAAATCGAGGATTGTAGATGGATGCCAGTATCTGAATTCCTAGAGTCTCCGGATACTAGTATTTTCAACAAAAGCATAGTAGAAGCGGCTTTAAACAGTAAAGGCCTTAAATCTAGCTCGATAGAAGGGTTAGACGGTGAGGACCGTGAATTCTTCATGCCTGCAGATTAATACATAGACTTTATTGCCATTAGCAATAGGTGCTATCCAGACGTCATTTCAACCGTAGAATGCTGCAGACAGTGCAGCCAAACTCTACTATTCGGACACAACTATTTTCCGAGGCCTACCTCGCCTACTGACCAAAGGCATAAACTCGGGAACAGTATCCTTACTATCACTTTTATGGTATCCGCATTGCAGACATAATATAAAACGCCCGTACTTGTCTGAGTCTTCCCTAAGATCACCCACACACCTGGGACATGCCTTCAATAGGAACATTTTATTCTGACCTCGCTGAATTACCTTCTTTAATCATCCGAATCTGCCGGTTATGTACGCTTCAGTACGCTCATCAGTAGGATTAGTAAATATTTGACGGGTGTCGTCATATTCAACTAGTTCCCCTATCCTTCGCTCATCCTGTGTTATAAAAGCCGTGTAATCTGATACTCGAGCAGCCTGTTGCATGTTGTGCGTGACTATCACTATCGAATATTGTTTAGATAAATCACGCATTAATTCTTCAATTGCCAGAGTAGCAATAGGATCCAATGCTGAACATGGCTCGTCCATAAGAATAACTGTAGGCTCCACAGCTAAAGTTCTTGCTATGCATAGACGTTGCTGTTGGCCTCCTGACAGTTCTAACCCACTAGTGCGCAACCTGTCCTTAACCTCATCCCACAAAGCAGCTCCAATCAACGACTTTTCCACAAGCTCATCCATATTTCCACTAAAACCATTGATTCGTGGACCGAAAGCGATATTGTCGTAAATCGACTTAGGAAACGGGTTAGGCCGTTGAAAAACCATCCCAATCCTATATCTAATCTCTGTCGGGTCGACATTCTCAGCGTAAATATTATGTCCTTCGAACAATATTTCACCGGACGTTCGAGCTATTGGAATCAAGTCATTCATTCTATTAAAAGATCGTAGAAGAGTAGTTTTGCCACACCCCGATGGGCCAATCAAGGCCGTTATTTTTCCCCGCTCGATTCCCAGACTTATGCCAGAAACCGCAGGAGTATCTCCATAGAAAACACTCACATTCTTAGTTTCTATAATTAAATTTTTTTCTGTAGTGACCATATAATCACCATTGAGTCCCTTTCTGGAATTTGTGCCTAAGGAATACTGCGAAAGCATTCATAGTCAGTAATACTACCAACAGAACAATAATCCCAGCAGCAGCAGCAACATGGAATCCCTCTTGTGGTCTTGATACCCAGTTGAAAATTTGAATCGGCAGAACAGTGAAACGACTCATGGGTCCATCCGGAGCAAATGGGACGAAGGTTAAGGCTCCCATGACAATTAAGGGAGCCGTCTCTCCTACAGCCCTGCTTACGGCTAATATAGCTCCCGTAAGTATCCCGGGAAAAGCGTATGGCAATACCAATCGCCGTACAACCTGCCATTTAGTAGCACCCAGAGCAAATCCTCCCTCCTTCAAAGACGGTGGAACGGCCCTAATAGCCTCTTGAGAAGCTATTATCACAATTGGTAAGACTAACAGGGCAAGGGTCAACCCCCCTGCTATAACACTTTTTCCCAACTCCATGATTCGCACAAATATTTCGAGACCAAGTATCCCGTAGACTATCGAAGGAACGCCAGCTAAATTTGCTATATTTAGCTGTATGAAGCTAGCGAATGTACCCTTCTGCGCATATTCTTCTAGATAGATTGCTGCACCTACGCCCAAACTAAAAGCGACCAGACCCGCTATAGAGACCACATATATACTCCCCAAGATAGCGGCATGAATACCAGCTCGTTCAGGAAATCTTGAAGGGAAATTCGTGATAAAGTCCCAAGAAAGTCGACTCAATCCCTCAGACAATACGTTGTACAACAACGCTGCCAGCATCACCAGACCTAATGCTACGGCAGTAAGACATAGAGCGTAAAAGACATATCCGCGGATTTTCCTTTTCCTCATATGAGCATGGAATGCAACTTCAGTTATGAGAGCCATTATTCATATACCTCTCTAAATCGCTTCACAAAGTACTGGCTCAATAAATTCATAATTAAAGTCATCACAAATAGACTTAGCCCAACGGTAAATATGGTCTTAAACTCAATTGTCCCAGTCGGAGTATCGCCCATACTGACTTGGACTATATATGCTGTCATAGTTTCTATTGGCACAAAAGGATTAAAGGTAAAGTTGGGGTTCTGACCTGCAGCTATGGCAACGATCATAGTCTCACCGATCGCCCTAGACATAGACAGTATGAAAGCCGCTACGATACCCGACAATGCGGCAGGCACTACTATTTTTGTGGCAACTTCAAGTTTAGTAGCTCCCAAAGCATAGGCACCCTCCCGTAAAGACCTAGGAACAGCTTGCATCGCATCCTCACTCAAACTGGACACCATTGGGAGGATCATTATTCCCATCACTATAGCGGCACTTAGACCATTGAAAACCATTATGTTATCTGATATCGACCGCAAGATAGGTGTAACAAATAGCAACGCGAAATATCCGTAGACTACAGTCGGTATTCCAGCGAGTACTTCCAGAATCGGTTTTAGTGTTGCCCTGACTCGCCTCGGTGCATACTCAGACAGGTATATAGCGCTTAACAAACCTAAGGGCAAGGCTACCAGCATCGCACCGATAGAGGTTAATAAGGTTCCAGTTACGAGAGGCCATATTCCAAAATGCTTAGAGGAAAATAAAGGAGTCCATTTAGTACTTCCAAGAAATTCGAATATAGATACCTCTTGGAAGAATTGAATAGCCTCAAATAGGAGAACAGCTATTATTCCAGCTGTGGTAACAATTGAGAGGATCGCACACAAGAAGAGACCATACTTTATGAAAGCCTCTGTCAGGTTTCTCTTCCATCTGAGCCCGAACATCCTCTGAAAACGTCCTAACACTTGTTTATCCTGATCCATATACGACACACCATCCGACCCACTTCCGAATTTTATCCGGCCCCCATCTATCTGAGACAAATTAACACCTATTTTTTGTATAGAGATTTACTAAGTAACCGGGGCGAGGATACATTGGGGAATCACGGCTACCACCCCACTAAATTAAGTTACTGGATACTACCAGCCAACACTTCTAATACCGGTCCTTTCTGGGCATTATCACCGCCAAAGACTGTCCCTGTTATTCCGTTTAGAAATTTGGTCATACCAAAGTCATACACTTCCTGGGGAAATGGTATGTATCCAGACTCCGCTACCAGCGTTTGACCTTCAGAACCAAGAAAATACTTTACGAATTCAGACACGTGCGAGGTATCCGATGCGTCTTGCCTAACGTAGATGAATAACGGGCGAGATAGCGGGGCATAAGTACCATCGTTAATGACTTCATCATTAGGAATGACGCACCCATTTCCACCGTCAATAGCCACTGCCTTTAGTTTGTCTATGTTTTCTGAGTAGTATGCGTATCCAAAATATCCCAGACTATATTTGCTGCCGGATATACCTTGAATCAATACATTGTCATTCTCTGATGCGGTAAAATCACCGCGAGACGCTTGGGATTCACCGTTTACTGTCTCGGTGAAGTAGTCGAAGGTACCAGAATCCACACCAGGTGCATAAAGGTCCATCTTTTTATTGGGCCACTCAGGACGTATCTGATCCCAAGTAGTTACAACATCCTCAGATTCTGGACTCCAGATCTTGTTCAATTCATCTATTGTCATACATTCAATAAAGTCATTTGACTTGTTAACCATTACTGTCAGTCCGTCGATAGCAACCGGAAGTTCAATGTACTTAACCCCTTTGAGGGAACATATGTCTACTTCCTTTTGCTTGATTGGCCTGGAAGCGTCTGACATATCGGTCTCACTATTACAGAACTTCTTGAAGCCTCCGCCCGTACCTGAGATACCTACGGTCACCCGCACATTACCACCTGTCAGTATTCCAAATTCTTCAGCCACTGCCTCCACAATCGGGAATACAGTACTTGATCCGTCGATCGCAATATCCCCCCTCAGTTCAGACATATTATTAGATTGAATACCTAAGGGATCCGATATCGTTTCCAATTGATCAGGTGAATTGCCGCATGCAACCAAAAACATCGACCCTACCACTAAGACTATCAATGACAAATAATTCCTAGCTTTCCAAATGAGGAAACTTGGCCCAGTTGACACGATTTATATCCCCTTAAAAAGATTTATTTGACAATACGAGACTAAAGGCGCAGATTGAAAAGCGCATTATCAGACAGTTAATTCACTGTTAACACAATGTTAATTAAAGGCTAAATACAGTACAGCTCCACCACAGATACCTTTGAATCCATTCTCCGGGCGTCTATAACAAGCTAATAATTTCTTGAATAATCATTTTCTTTAATAATTGACGCTGTCGGTTCTACCCCATATACTCCGGGCATCCGGACAACGTGATAGATTCCTACAATCATGAAATCTCCGTTTTTTCAAACGAGAAAATAAGAGGACGATTAATATGCCGTTAGACACACAAATTGAATCAGTAATGGAACAAGTCGCTGCATTAGGATTTCCACCATCCCACACTGTAAGTGCTCAAGAGGCTAGATCTAACGCCAAGGCCCGCCCACGAGGAAAAGGTCCCGATGTACATAAAGTAGAAGACATAAAAATACCGTCTGATGCTGGACCTATACCGGCACGAATATACACACCTTCAGATAAAACATCACTTCCTATATTAGTATGGTTTCATGGCGGAGGCTGGGTTGTAGGTGACTTAGAAAGCGCAGACGCCACTTCCAGATACCTCTGTAGTGAATCCGGTTCAGTAGTAGTATCAATTGATTATCGACTTGCACCTGAAACAAAATTTCCTGGTGCTTCTGACGATTGTTACGCCGCAACTCAATGGGTGTCAGAAAATGCATCTTCTTTAAATGGAGATCCCGAAAAGATCGCTGTTGGAGGAGACAGTGCCGGTGGAAACCTGGCCGCAGTGGTAAGCCTAATGGCGAGGGATAAACAGGGTCCTAAAATAGGATTCCAACTACTGGTATATCCCGTAACTGAAATGAACTTTAATACCAAGTCCTATATAGATAATGCTGAAGGGTACCAATTGAGCCGAGATGGGATGATCTGGTATTGGGACCACTATCTTGAGGATAAAGAAGATGGTAATAACCCGTACGCAGCTCCCATGAAAGCGGAGAGCTTACAAGACCTACCTCCAGCTCTCATCATAACTGCTGAATACGACCCATTACGAGATGAGGGAAAGGCTTATGCCGAACGATTAAAGGCTGAAGGCGTGACTACTCAATACACAATGTATAGCGGTATGATTCACGGATTCTTTGGAATGGCATCGGTAGTAGACAAAGGACGAGCAGCCGTGAAAGAAGCAGCCGACGCTATTAGAAAGGCTCTAGGTGCCTGACAAAGCTAGATTAGGCCTCTGAATCTGGAGAATCCGTCGACTCTGACGCCATACGATCGGCAAACTCCCGTTGCCTTTGTTCGATCCAATCCTGCATCCATCTGCGAAATTCGTCCAAGGCTGGCGGGGCCACATAGAAAACTTCTATATCAGATGGAAATTGTATTTGATGGCGCTCTGATGCCAGAATTAAGCCTACGCTTCCGTCACCAAGAGTTCCATCGATAGTTTCTGAAATTCTGTCCCATCTAGACTTACTGGCTTCTGTGTACCATTCCTGAAGACGGGTAGCGACTTTTTGGCTAACCATAGGAGAAGCCAGAAATCTTTGCAAGTCTATAAGTTCAGACAATGATTCCAATTCCTCTATAGCTTCTAACATAGCTCCTTTGGACATCGCCGAACGAACCAGTTCATAGGTACTTTGATCTGCAGTTTGCAACTGCTCAAGTCCTTGATCTCCTCCCTCCGCCAAGTTTTCGCAGTAAACTACAGATATCTCTCCAAGCTGAGTTTGCATGACTTCCAGTTGCGTAGTCACCTGGGTCCAATACGTCGATATAATATTTGCACCAGCATCATCAATGGATGGATGAGACTGAATCAGTGGCACCAGCAATAGTTTCCGTTTGTCCTTGTATTGATCGACAGGAGGACGCTCCACACGACCTAGTTCCTGAGACATCCACATCTCCTACAGCAAGGCAAACAAACCTTGCACAAATTAAACTTCTTTCCAACAAAAAGCTTACATCTAAACAATTTACTCATCAACCCAGTCTCGACTCCTGCCTACAGCTCTAGCCCAGGATTCTCTCATTGATCTTCGAACAACATCAGTCCCCTTGGGATAGAACGTATCGAATTGGTTGTCAGCATTGCCTATAGATTCAACATCTTCCCAGAGACCTACTCCAAGTCCAGCTAAAAAAGCAGCTCCAAGAGCAGTAGTTTCTACCATGCCAGGCCTTATTATCGGAATGCCACATAGATCTGATTGTATCTGCATGAGAAGGTTATTGATCGAAGCCCCTCCATCTACATTCATCTCTTTTACCGCAATACCAGAATCCTTCTCCATATACTCAATAACATCTACGCATTGCTGAGCAATACCTTCAAGAGCAGCTCGAGCCACATGGGCTTTTGATGTACCTCTATTGATACCTATAACCAAACCCCGCGCATATGGATCCCACACAGGGGCTCCTAATCCAGTAAAGGCAGGTACAAACATCAGGCCACCAGAATCATTTACTTCTGATGCCAACTTCTCGATATCATCCGATGAATTTATAATTTGCAGGCCATCTCTAAGCCACTGTACTGTTGACCCACCATTGAAAACACTACCTTCCAGAACATACCCAGGCTTTTCAGTTGTACCTGCGGCTAAGGACGTTAGTAATCCGCCATCTGACACAACAGGTTTATCACCGGTGCACATCAATATGAAACAACCAGTACCATAAGTTGTTTTTACATCTCCCGGATAAATACATTTTTGCCCAAATAACGCTGCCTGTTGGTCCCCAGCCACTCCACATATTGGTATCTCAGTACCAAACCATTTTTTATCAGTTACGCCAATTAATCCGCTTGATGGTTTGATTTGGGGGAGTACCTGCTTGGGAATACTAAATAAACCTAGTAGATCATCATCCCAATCAGATGTATGGATATTAGCCAGCATAGTCCTACTGGCATTCGTATAATCTGTGGCATGGACTCGCCCACCAGTCAAGTTCCAAATCAACCATGAATCTACTGTACCTACGAGTAGATCTCCTGATTCAGCAACCTGATTGGATCCTTCGACATTATGTAAAATCCACCATATCTTTGAAGCTGAAAAATATGGGTCGATTACCAATCCGGTCTTAGAAGAAATAAGGTCAGACAGTCCTTTTTCTTTAAGGCTAGTACAGAAATCCGCAGTACGGCGATCCTGCCAAACAATGGCGTTACGTAATGGTTCCCCAGTCAACCTATTCCAAGCAATAATCGTCTCACGTTGATTAGCAATCCCGAACGCAGCAATATCGTGAGACGACACACCTGAATCCTTCAAACACTCTCGGCACATTTGCAATTGAGTTTCCCAAATTTCATCAGGAGATTCTTCAACCCACCCCGGGCTTGGATACAGCTGGCTAATTGGAGTCTGAGCTATATGTTTTATTTGACCTGAATAGTCGAAAATAATGGCTCTTGAGCTCGTAGTGCCTTGGTCTATTGCCAAAATGTATTTTTTTTCAGAAATATCCATTCAAGGTTCAATCAAACACTTTAATATCAATCTGGGGACCCCGTAACAAAGGGTCCCCAGCTAAAACTCTTTCAATTACGGGAGCTTAACATATTAATAGTACACGGCGTTCCCAGCTCCGCCCGTAGCAGCTATCACTTCACCCGTAACCGCCCATGCTTTATCAGAAGCAAGGAATGCGGTCAAAGTTGCGATCTCAGAGGCATCTACCATACGACATATAGAATTACCCCTTGGAGACCCAAATTCATAATCCTGCTTTTCTACTTCCTCCGCAGATATTCCTAACTCCGTGGCCCTTGCCGCTACAAGCCCTGCAGTACGTTCGGTCCTTGTAGTTCCTGGATGCACACAGTTGACCGTAATCCCAAATCTACCCAATTGCGTTGAAAGGGTCTTCGTCAAATGAACCAATGATCCATTACGGGCTCCTCCACTAAGGTTGCCTGCCGTTCTAGCATTCGTACCACTTATGTTAATTATTCTTCCCCAACCCTGTGCCTTTAGATGAGGAATCGCAGCTCTTGCACATCGCAAAGCGCCAACGTATTTAACGTCAAAATCATTAAGAAGGTCTTCATCTACAACAGTCTCAATTGCACCAATAGCAGTCGGAGAACCACCGGGTAGAGACGCACTGTTTACTAGTATATGTAGTCCACCAAGTTCCTTAACAGCAGCATCAATAACTTTCTCGACTTGTGATCTATCTGTGACGTCTACCACCATAGGCACCACTTTACGCCCAGTCTCTTTTTGTATTTCCTCAGCAGTAGATTGCAGTTGGTCGAGAGATCTGGAAGCAATGACAATATCCATGCCTTCGATACTTAGCTCACGAGCGATCGCTTTACCAATCCCCCGTCCGCCTCCCGCAACGAAGCCATATTTCCCATTTAATCCGAAATCCATATTGACTAATCCCTCCATTCTAATAGATAGGCTAGTGTATAGCTCGACGCATTGTAACCGACCCTATATATGCCAGCAACCTGATCAGTATTGACAAGCCTCAGCACATTGCTAAACTCTGAAATTAAGGAAGACCCCCATATATCGTCAGTATTGGAGAGATCATGACTTCAATCGCCTCAGAACCAATAATGGTAACGCTACTAGACCCGACTAGTCCCCCTCGAAAGCTAAGCAATCCACTTGCTATTGGACTAGACGAGATAAAAGGTAAAAACCTGGGTTTCTTGTGGAACAACAAACCGAACGGTGACAAATTATTTCGCAAGCTGGAATCCTTAATTAAAGAACGTTATGACATAAACCAAGTCATATACAAGCATAAATCGACAGCATCAATACCAGCCGACTCCGAAATTATTGAGGAGTTAGCCAAGCAATGCGATATGGTAATAGTTGGACTCGCTGATTGAGGATCATGCACGTCATGGAGTATCCATGATTCGGTAGAGTTGGAAAAACTCGGAGTAACTAGTGTCACCATATCCACCAAGTTATTTGAAAAACTTGGGCAAGTGGAAAAACGTTCTCTCGGCATGAATGAGCTACCAGTTGCTATTTGCCAACACCCTATTGGAGGTATTGGCGATACCCAGATTAATAGCCGAGCCGAGGAGCTTATAGAGCAAGTGCTAGCAGGATTCATCAGATAGCATATTAGAAACACTCAATATTTATTGTTAAGGATAGGTTTTGTTAACATTACAATCAGATTCCTTCCAAATCCCAGACGAATATGATGCGATCCAAAATCTCTATCTTGAACGAGGTTGGACTGATGGCTTGCCCATCACACCTCCTACACCAGAACGAGTACAATCAATGTTGTCATATTCAAGCATGCCCGCAGACCAAATCATTTGTGAGATCCCTCCGAATTGGGGATCTGCAACCGTAGAGAAACTAGCTATTAACGCGGTGATGGCAGGGTGTCTACCGGAGTACTTCCCAATTATTACAGCAGCATTCAATGCCATGTCAGACCCAGAATTTAATCTTTATGCTATACAAGCTACTACCCACCCTTGTGCCCCGCTCCTAATTATCAACGGTCCCATTCGAGAAAGGCTTGGATTAAACAGCCACTCCGGAGCATATGGACCCTGTTGGCGAGCTAACGCCACAATAGGACGCGCTGTCAGATTAAGCCTACTCAACATAGGTGGTGCAACCCCCGGTGTCGGGGATATGTCTACACAAGGGTCGCCATCCAAATACTCCTATTGTATAGCCGAAAATGAAGAACAGAATCCTTGGAACTCTCTGAGTCTTGACAGGGGCTACAGTCCTGAACAGAGCACTGTAACTGTCATAGCAGCGGAACCACCTCATAACATCAACGATCATGCTGGAGACAGCGCCGAAAAAATACTCACAATAATATCCGGTGCTATCGCGGTCACCGGTGCTAATAACGCCTACACCGGAGGCGAAACAATGCTAGCTCTTGGGCCTGAGCATGCTTTAACAATATCCCAGGACGGATTCACCAAAGATGATATCGCAGTCTGGCTACGTGATAACGCTATGATACCCCTGCAGCGGTACACAAAGGACACCTTGATAGAGAGATTTGGAGAAGTGCCAACTTCTGACATACCAATGGTCAGAAACGTTGAAGATTTAACTATCATTGTCGTTGGAGGACCAGGGAAACATTCTTCGTGGTTACCAACTTTCGGTGGCACTACACACTCAATAACCCGAGAAATCAAAACACCATAAATTTAGATTCTCTGAGGAGGAATACTGACGTGAAAGCAACGTGCGTTACCCACATCGGAATATGTGTTAGAGATATGGAAAAATCCTTAGCATTCTATAGAGATATCTTAGGCATGCAAGTAATCGGCGAGAAAATAACTGAACCCACTGAAGGTGGTAGCCAAGAAGCTCGTCTGAATAACTACAAATTAGAGAGAAACTCTAGGCACTTCATAAGTCTTAGTTATGGCGAAGGCCTGACACCGACGCTGACTCTAACTAGTCATCCGGGGGAGAAACACTCCGGCGAGCCAATAATGTTGGATCAAATTGGCATCAGTCATCTATCTTTCGGAGTAGAGGATGTCAAAACACTAGTAGATGAACTATTAGGCAAAGGGGTCGAACTCGCAGCTCCTATTGAAACATTTACTGACTCGAATGGAGACATTAAAAGCGTATACTTCAAAGATCCGGATGGTATATTAATACAATTCAACAAACCCTCTACAGCCTGGACTACACCATTACGAGGGGAAGGCGTTTCCTAACAACATTCATTACTATAAGAACCTAAGATCATCGCAGATGCGATATATTGACTGGGTCCACCCCTAACTCTAAAAGCCGGTCAACATCTGCATCTCTCAACGAGAAAATGCCTTCTTGATGATATATTGAAGCTCTCTGAAGATAAGCTTCAATGAGAGAATCTTGCAACAACGTTAGGTCAGGATAATAAGATGAAACACCCTCATCTGACCACGAATCTAGATCAATCTCTAAAAGCGATATTACGTGCGAAGACCGTTCCAATGCGACATCTATTTGACCATAAGCCTCATCGATTAGAGCCAAATTCTGGTGTGCCTCAATGTATGAGGGATCAATAGCTATTACTTCGGACCATATATCGTAAGATACGGATACATTACCCATTTTCGCATTAGCAATACCAAGCCAGAATTTAGAATCCGTTGACACGGGAGAATCGCCAATAATATCCAAAGAGTCCATCAGGACATCCATAGCCTTTTCGGGATTCCCAAAATCTAGCAATGCCTGCGCGAAACTCAATCTGATAACATGTGAATTAGGAACCATGAAAATAGATTCCTCATATAGCCTAATCGCATCCAATGCGATTGATTGACTCTGAAGTAACACGGCCAACTCGGTAGCGGCCTGAGCTGCTTTGTATCTGGACTCCCAGCGCA
>CEOQ01051646.1_pt1 | contig 12809 bp, 11 predicted proteins | sample 361351 | NCBI WGS metagenome assembly CEOQ01 (sample SAMEA2619907, study PRJEB7988) | marine metagenome | biome: marine biome (ENVO:00000447); feature: deep chlorophyll maximum layer (ENVO:xxxxxxxx); material: "saline water (ENVO:00002010), including plankton (ENVO:xxxxxxxx)" | depth 60 m | reverse complement strand
AAACTCGGAAAACCGGGGGGCGGGGCGATTTCGGTCGCCCCGTCTCCCAACTCCATTTTTTTTATCATTGAGCGCTAGCCATTTCCAGAGGAAGAAAACACCTATCGTGGCCTAAACAGGCCCATTTCCAACTTAAAGGCGAAGGTATATACCAAACATACCTCGTAGAGGTACCATGCGAACTTTGCTCGCAACAACTATGATGCTGTTAATGATGACTGCGGCCCTTGCGGGCTGTGCGGGATCCGACGACGGAGGGTTCACCCAAGAAGACGTCGATGCCGCGAGAGAAGAGGGACGCGCCGCTGGAATTGCAGAGGCCACACCTGTTAGCACTTTGGACACGATTATTGCTCGTGGCTCCATGAAGTGCGGGGTGAAGGAGTCTCAGTTCGGTATGGGTTACCTAGACTCGGCTACGGGCGTTCGCTCTGGCCTTGACATCTCCTACTGCCGTGCTGTTGCTGCTGCACTCGGACTAGACCCCGACACTGATGTAGAGTACATCCCTGCATCTGGATCGGACAGGTTCGAGAAGCTGGCTTCCGGTACCATCGACGTTCTAATCCGCACCACGACCTGGACAACCAGCCGTGACGCTGACCTGAACGCCGACTTCGCCGGTATGAACTTCTACGATGGACAGGGTATCCTAGTCCGTGCCGACAGGTTCGAGTACGGAACTGGATCCGCGGACCAGTTGGACGGCGCAAACATCTGCGTCGGAATCGGTACTACTACCGAGGGCAACATGCAGGACTGGTTCTCCTCAAGGGATATCGATTTCACTTCGGTACCTGTGGCTGACGCCGCTGAGGCAACTGCGAAGTTCATCGATGGTTCATGCGACGCCTTCACTGGCGACATGTCCGCAATGGTTGCCAAGAAGTGGCAGCTCGACAACGATGGCTCTGTAGGATCCGATATCTGGATTGCTGTGGAGCTAATGTCCAAGGAGCCTCTTGGAGCGGCAACCCGCGACATGGACTCCGACTTCAAGGACGTCGTTGCTTGGGTCTGGTACGGAATGGTTACCGCTGAGGAGATGGGAGTAACATCCGGCAACTACGCTGAGATGGCTACCCAGGCCTGCTCTCTAACTGAGGGTGGATCAACATCCGACCCAGGCATGTGCCGCCTATTGACCGAGAACCTTGGTCTTGGCACCGCATCCAACCCGCTAGCCGGAACCTGGATGCAGGCAGTACTCGATGCTGCTGGCAACTACGGTGAGGCATATGACGACGCGTTCTGCGACGGCACCTACGATGGTGTCAGCGGATCCGACGCAATGTCCGGATGCCTGATTTCGCGAGCTGGTACCCTAAACGCCCTTGTTTCTGAGGGCGGTATCCAGTACGCTCCAGCAATGCGCTGAATGCATTAACTGACTGATCGGAATTACGTAAGCCTCTGAGGGGGATTTTTCTCCCTCAGGGGCCTCACAAATATATTGACTAGAGGAGTGCACAGCATGGAAGTAGCCGGCCAGGAGATTCGGCTACCTCGTTTAGAAACTGCATCTGATGTATTCAGGTTGACATTGCTGGTATTATCTCCATACATTCTATGGCAATACTCAAACAAGTTCCTGGGTATGTCTGCTGACTACCTAACCTCCATGGCCAGGGATATCACCATCAAGGATCCAGTCACGCTAGAACCTACTCAGATGAACCCATCATATTTCCCAATGGAAAGTCTGACCGCAATTTTTGGGGGTTTAATTCTAATTTGCTACCTACTAGTTCAGAATGATTTCAAGAAACTTCAGAGATTAGAGTACTATGTTGGATTGATTCTTGGGCTGTTAATTGTTTTTCTGAAGGCATTATTTATCGACGAATATGATACCAGTTCTTGCCAAACAGGTATGTTCGGCGACCCTCTCTGTATACTCCGAGCCAAATTCACATTCGCATCCACATTCAAATTAATTCTCACTGGGGCATCCTTAGGGGTTTTCCTAAGTTGGACAATCGGATTTGTCTGGAGGAAGTGCACAACATCTGCATTTGGAATCTTCACATTCCTGATCTGCTACCTTCTCGTCAACCCAATCCCAATGGTTGGCATCACTGTCCTTGAGCTAACCCCTGGCGACCAAGTCCCATTCTTCTTCCTAGGAGGTGCCATGGTAGCAGCTCTTCTTCTTCTGCAGAACAACATTCCTAGCGTGTTGTCTAGCTTTTTACCACCATTCAAGAAACCACAGGACTGGCGTGAATCCCTATCTCTTAAATCGGAGTTCGTTACTTCTGGAACTGGAATTTCACTTGTATACATTACAATGTTCGCTGTGATAACCTTCAACATGTCCATGTTACCATTTGTCTCTGAAAATATCCCTGCATTCCTATCTGCTCTCACTCTCTTGGCAATCGTCTCATGGATCGTAGTACTTTCACGCGAGACTGCCAAACCAGAAATCCAATCCAAGCGAACCGCTGCGTTGGGTTTCCTCGTTCTATTTCCATTCTTCAGCTATCTCCTTCTAAGAGTCTTATTCCTGATGAATGACGCATCCGATCCTGTGATGCTGAATCGCTGGGAGATAAGGTATGAATTCATGGAGAAAGTGAACACCTTCAAGATTAATCCATGGCCAATTGAGGTAGAGCCGAATGTTGATTCTCGATGGCTTTTCCTGAAAGCTGGAATAATCAACTCCGTACGTGTCACTTTAGTTAGCATAGTTCTATGCACTATTCTAGGCACTATAATCGGAGTTACTAGACTATCTCAGAACAAACTGGCTTCTTTCATGTCCACAGTGTATGTTGAAGTCTTCAGAAACCTACCTCTGGCCGTACTACTGTTCCTAATTGGAACTCAAATAGGCCTTCAGTTCCCTCAGTTCATAGATGAGCAGACGATTGGCGGTATCGATTGTATAGAAACCAATGAACTCGGAGAATGCACCATTACTACCGCACCGGTTTACTGGAGTAATCAAGGGATTTGGTTTGTTGATGTTGCTTCTTATCAAGCACTTCTAGTTGGGCTGGTAGGCTTAGCTCTGCTACGTGTTTTCCTCCGTTCCAAGGATAGGACAGAGCCAAAATCAACAGACCTCCCTGATGACGCTTTAGGATTTTTGAGGAGACCCTTCAGCCCATTGGGTTGGAAGGCAGAACCAATTGCAGGAGACTTATTCGTAATTGTATCATCATTGATTTGCATTATTACATTAGTTCCATTTATCTCTACCTCAACTGGAGGTCCCGACCAGAATCTCGGACAGATCGCATCAACAGCCTTACCATCATTGGTTAGTATCGTATTACTGGTGTATTCATTCTTTGTCAATACTAACATTGACGACGATGGAATGAACAGTCTGGAGATTGACGATTCCGACGAAGGAATCAGGATGAGATTCACAATTTGGGTTGCCGCTTTTGCTGTGGCGGCCGGCATTACACTAGCTGGAGGAATTTATGATGTCGGAGAAGCACTTTCGGTTCCCGAGTATACCAAGGATTACGACTATGATGGTGACATCGATGCACCTGGTAGTTGGAGAATCATTGATGGAACAGGATTCGAAATCACACCATTCTTCTTGGCGATGATTCTAGGTCTCACACTTTTCACGGCTTCAACAGTAGCCGAGATTGTCAGGGGGAGCATTCAATCTCTGCCAAGAGGTCAGGTAGAAGCAGCGATTTCCCTCTCACTAAACCCCTACCAGAGACTCAGACTCGTTATCCTTCCACAGGCCTTGAGGAGCATGGTGCCCCTAATGAACAACCAATTCATGAATGTCTGGAAGAATTCCAGCCTAGCGATTGTTGTTGCATATACTGACATCTTCTATGTCATTTTGGTAATGATGAACAATGTTGGCAAACTGATTCCTCTGTTCCTATTGCTGCTAGTCACCTATCAGGCTGGAAGTCTTACAATATCAGCGATAATGAACTGGTACAACTCTAGAGTTACGAGCGTGAAGATATGAGTGGAAAAGCCAATTTCTTGAATTTCGCGACAATTGGCGAGGCTTGCAAACTCAGTGTCTCATCTTTAGTTAATCGTGTTCGGAATTTCTCGTTAAGCGAATTCGAGGAATCTGTTGTAGGTAAGAATGGCAACCGGATGATTACTGAAGGAAACGAGAAAGCAGTTTCATCTTCGATTATTGCTGTCTCTTTGGTATGGGCCGCAGTGATGATGGGCGATACCTGGAGAAGTGCTAGGCTAGAGTTGAACCTAGCTGGCAAAGAGATAGCCTATGCAGATTATTTAGCAATCATCGTCTTGTTAGTATCTCTTTTGGCCCTCTGGGTAACCATTACAGGTTTCGTCAAGTTGACATGGCGTAAGACAAGATCTACTGCTCTTCTGGGCATAGCCACTGTCTGGATTACATTCCTTGTTGTTAGGGGCCTTGGGCACTTTGTCTTGGTCGAAGCTGATTGGGAAGTAGTTTGGGCTAACAGAATCTTGGTTCTTGTTGGGCAGCAGATGACTGAACAAATGACACAGTCTCCTGGATCTCCTCAGTGCTTGGATCTTCTAGACTGCTACGGAATAAACCAAAACTTCCGACTTTGGTGGTCCCTATACGCAGTCTTTGCAGTAGTAGGTGCTGCTTATGGAACAACGGGCGAGAAACCTCTGAGATTCTTGATTCCATTCGCAATCGTGGTAATTGTCATAATGTCGATAGCATGGAATTCTACTGAAATCAATTATCACCGTGAAGTTCCAATCACTAGACTTGCCATTGCTACATTGATTGCTTACGCCTCATTTGGAGCTAGCTACTACTATTGCTCGACTCAGGAGGAGTATAAGGCCAATCGATTGAGGTCCTATCTCACTATAGCTGCTGTTCTCACATTCTTCTTTTCACTGATTATCATGGACCCTCCTGAATTTGTGAAGTCACTCGCTGAGTTACTTGGTGGATCCCCTGCTCAGTCAATGAGGGAGGACATAATTTCTGGAGCCGTTGTCCCTACCACTCTCGACAAATTAGCAGGAGATGGTATTGAGGCTTCCCAGTGGGGGGGACTTTACATCAACTTGATAATCGCTACAGCGGGTTGTGTTCTTGGATTTGGGATAGGAGTAGTATTGGCATTCGGACGTCAGAGTGATCAGGCTTTCTTCAAGATCCCTTCAGTCGCATTGATTGAGGTGGTGAGGTCTGGACCTCTAATCTGCTGGCTATACTTCGCGGTATTCATGATGCCTGATTTGATGGATCCTTTCTACAATGCCGAAGACATAATGAGGATGCTCATTATGTTCGGATTATTCGGAGGCTGTTACATTGCAGAAGTTCTACGTGGAGGACTTCAGGCAGTAGATAGCGGCCAGAAAGAGGCTGCCATTGCACTGGGCCTATCGCCTCTACAGACAAAGTTGCAGGTTGAACTACCTAATGCTGTACGAACTACATTGCCGTCTATTATCAGTGTCTTCATCGGGCTGTGGAAGGACACAACCTTGCTTTTCATAGTCAATATTCTAGATTTCTTCAAGTTGGCCAAGGACCTTCCCAATACAGACAAGAGGTTCCTGGGGGATTTCCTAGAGCCACTATATGTCACCGCACTGGTGTTCTGGGTTTTTGCATTCTACCTCTCCAGGATCTCAATGAAGGTTGAGAAGAATCTTGGATTAGTCAAAGAAGGTGGAGGAGAAGCAGCATGAGTACAGACAGTGATGAAATGATTATTGAGACTGAAGGCGTCAAAGTAAACTTTGGAGATTTCTGGGCATTGAAAGGAATTGACATTAAGGTGAGGAAAGGAGAAATTATCGTAATTCTGGGGCCATCAGGTTCTGGCAAGTCGACTTTTATTAGGACGCTAAACAGATTACAACCTCATAGTGCAGGGTCTGTGGTGATTGATGGAATTACCATAGATGATGAAACAACAGTTTCAGATTTGAAGTATGTTAGGTCGGAAATAGGATTCGTTTTCCAGCAATTCAACCTCTTTCCTCATATCACAATCATGGAGAACATTACTCTAGCACCAATGAAGGTTAAGGGAATGTCGAAGCGAGATGCTGAGGCCAAAGCGATGGAACTTCTGGAAAGAGTAGGAATTCCCGAACAGGCATTCAAGTATCCAACTGAATTATCAGGAGGACAGCAACAGAGAGTTGCTATTGCACGTGCACTGGCAATGGATCCCAAGATTATGCTATTCGACGAACCTACATCAGCATTGGATCCTGAGATGATTAAGGAAGTTCTTGATGTAATGAAGGACTTAGCAAAGAGAGACATCACCATGATTGTTGTAACTCACGAGATGGGCTTCGCCAAGGAGGTCGCTGACAGATGTATTCTATTCGATGAAGGATGGTTGATTGAAGAAAACACCCCAGACGATTTCTTCGACAACCCCAAGCATGACCGAACGAAGCTGTTCCTCGAACAGATTCTATAATCGGCATTTTGGCACTGTTTACTGCCGTCATACCTTTCAACCGCAGGTAAAGCGGCAATAGCATGAGTTGCTTGGATGATCTCCCTAACAAGATCGAACCAACCTATGAATGCGCCTCGGAATTATTGGCAACTGGGCCCGTTGCTGCGCTGTTGATTTTCGTCATAGGCGTCCCCCTCATAGGGATAGCCAAGCGGCAACTCAGGAAGTTATTCGATAAGACAGAATTCGATGAGGGACTTGAGAATTTCATGTTCCGCATTGCAGGTGTTGCAATGTGGGCCATCGTTGTACTGACTGCCGCCAGCGAACTCGGTATCAACGTCGCTGGAATAGTCGCCGCCTTGGGCATCTTTGGTCTAGCTGTGGCATTTGCCGCTCAAGATACGATGGAGAACGTCATCGCTGGCATCTTCATCATCATAGACAGGCCGTTCCGAGAGGGCGAGCGAATACTGTTGCCCAAGAAACTGGGTGGAATATACAGCAGTTGGGGGGATGTTGTGGAAATTGGTCTACGTACCACTCACGTACGTTCTACCGACGGAGTTTTGCTGACGATTCCAAACAAGTTGCTGACCAAGGATGCAGTGGCGAACTTTAGTCATAGTGAACTCAGAGTCAGAATCCGTCTCGGACTCACTGCCACATGGAGCAACGTCACCAAGGCCGAGGAAATAGTGACAGAAATTGCAAACAACCATTCTGAAATCAGCCAAAATCCAAAGCCCCCAGGAATTGTTCTGAGGGACTTCGGCGAACAAGAAGTCATCATGGAGATTCGTTACTATGTCGACAACGCACGCAAGATGAGGTCCTCGAAGTCATCCTTCGTCACAGAGATTCTCAAGCGCTTCGAGCAGCAGAAGGTGACCCTTGCCTTCCCAGTCAGAGTCAACATGAACAGCGACGTCGACTTGGATGAGCTCGGCTTCTAGTAGTCAATCCAATGTGCTACACCGTCGTGTATTGTTCGACGGAATGTGAGCAGAGTCAATTCTGGCCCGTTGAGAGTCACAGTCACCTTCGCTCCTCTAGTAAAGTGAGTCTCGTCCCAACCGTCACCGACGATATAGCCACGATGCATATCGCTAGTAATCACTGTCGGCTCACCTGTCCACTCCCAGTATGAACCGTCATTCAATCGCTCGCTTCTAGGCAGGTCTCTAGCCGCAAACAGATATCTCGAACTCAACTCATCTGCGGAGAATCGCGCACCCTCGATATCGACAACGTGTCTGAACCATGCACCTTGTCCTAGGAAAGTGGAGAACAAGCACCCCGAAGAGCGCTGAATAACATCTATCGCATCAACACCCGAACCCCTCTGGAGTCGGTAGCGCGAAGGCTGGTACTGGTGAGTGTTTGCGATGATAAGGTCGTTGAGTGCTGGGTCGGAGAGTATCTTCTTTCCACTAGTCGTGATTATCTCGGCCTGGAGTCGAGGCAGTGTGTTGACAACCGCTTCACCATTGAGTGCTGCTCGCACATCATCCCCGAAACTATCCGGATCACTTCCCATGTAGAATCCGTACGATCCATCTTCATCGTCATCCTGAGGGTGGCTGTTGACTCCCATCACTGGAATTTCACTACCAATCGAGTGGGCAATCGATGTCAGGGTGCCATCGCCACCTAGGATGACCGCGAGATCTCTATCAACGAAGTCATCACTGGTAACGGTCTCTCTAACCTTGTATTCGACAACGGCTTCTCCTTCATCACACAAATGGTCCAAATTGGCCTTGACCTCGAGCAACGATTCATCGTGTACCTCCTCGAAGTTCTTCTTGAAGACGACGAGGACCTTCTTGGCAGCCATGCTCACACTCCTGCATACGGCGCTAGTGTCTGCCCCATATAGGGACAACGCAACACAGAACTGTAGGCCGTATGACGGCTAGGAGTGAAACTCATGACTCATGGACAATCCCGAGAGGGTGTGAGAGTCGCCGTATTGACTGCTCTATTATTGCTCAATACAGCGATTTCAGGATGCCTCAATGTCCCTGTGGAGGAGTGTAAAGGCACCGACTGCTTCCCGTTGAACTCAGATGACCTTTCGGATATTCTTGCATCTCCAGATGCCTTCGATGTGGTAGCCTTAGCTGCCACCAATGAAAAACTGAGGATTGTCGCCACGACGACCTACGAAGAAAATGGTCAGTTCGCCGAAGTTCTCTGGGATGTGGCCAAGGATGACAACACTCAATTGCGTTCTATTTCGTTTAGGATGACCATAGGTACTACGACCATCGACAATGAGGTTATCGAGGGCCAGTCAACGACTAATATCAGAACCGGAGGGAGTTGGTACGAGGGTAGAGATGAGGTGCCCGAGTATTCAGACCCGTTCATCGAACTGGCCCAACTAGCTACTCAACAACCAGATGGATTCTGGCCTCCTTTTGTATTCGACACAACCGCGGTGGCCAACTTGACCTGGACCATCTCAGGAGATCCCACCTCAACACAGCAAATCGCATCGGCCAGCAACGATACGCACACCATCATCATCGAACTGATGGGCTCTCCTCCGAAAATCACCGGAATAGAGACCTATTCAGGAGATGAGAACACATTCATCCTCACAGTCTCAAAAGGAGACTCTGTATCGATAGAATTGCAAGATGGACTGCCCCGTACTCCTATTGGATTTAGCATCGATGGTCAACCGATACAAGTAGGTGACACCACAGTTTGGTACGGCGAGATTGAGGTAGGAATGTCCGCAGAAATCGACCCTTCTCAATTGGAGTTTCATGGCATAGTTACAGAAAACGGAGAATCTTCATCTGTAGCTATGATGTCTGTCGATCAAGAGTCCTCAAACATTACTCTTGATGATGGTACTTGGTGGGAGTTCAATTGGTTAGATTTCCCGATGCCCGGATACTTCTCAGCCGGAGACTTGTATCAAATCAAGACCAATTCTACCGGTGAAATTGATGCTGCAGTGTTTGATATCTGGGCTCAGCAATGGACTGGGGGTCCCTTACTAGAATGAATGCATGAGTATCTTCAAACACTCCTGTCATGACGCTTAGTCATGGATGGGGGCAGACATCCTCTGATTAGGCTCCTAGAGCACCTCAAAGAACATAGGGCTACTGTCTTACTTGCTTCGTTTTGTTCAATCATCAACAAGGTATGGGACCTAGCCCCACCAGTACTCATTGGAATGGCAATCGATGTGGTCGCAGCGCAAGAAGACTCATTCCTAGCACAATTTGGATACACAGACGTCTACGACCAACTGTACATCCTAACTGGAATCACTGTAGTGATTTGGGTCCTTGAGTCTCTGTTCCAATACTTCTACGCGGTGTTATGGAGGAATCTAGCCCAGACCGCCCAGCATGAACTCAGAATGTCCGCATATACTCACATCCAAGACCTAGAGATGCAGTGGTTCTCCGAGCAACCCACAGGTAGCCTAATGGCAATCATGAACGATGATGTGAATCAACTCGAACGTTTCCTAGATCAAGGTGCAACCGACCTGCTACACGTTGCGACCACAATCATTGTTGTTGGCGCGATTATGGTCTCTGTAGCGCCTGAGGTAGCGTTGCTCGCAATCCTACCTGTTCCTGTTATCGTCACGGGCTCGTTCATCTACCAGCGCAGGATAGGAGTCAGATACAGCAAAGTTAGAGGCAAGGTTGCTGATCTCAACGCGCTGCTTAACAACAACCTGCATGGCATCACGACAATCAAGTCGTTCACAGCAGAGCAGCGCGAGGTAGACAGGGTCGACGATGCATCGACGTCCTACAGAGAGTCCAACAAAGAGGCAATCCGTCTGTCAGCATCCTTCGTACCGATTATCAGGATGGCAATCCTGTTCGCTTTCACAGCCAACATGCTGGTCGGAGGCTGGTTCGCCCTAGACGGGAAGATTAGCCTCGGCGCCTACTCTGTGATTGTGTTCATCACCCAGAGGCTGCTTTGGCCTCTAACAAGGCTGGGGGAAACCTTTGACCTATACCAGAGAGCCATGGCCTCAACTTCCAGAGTCCTCGACCTGCTAGATACAGAGATTGGGATTGTCGAGGGAGATACCCAAATTAATCAGGTTGAAGGTGAAATCAGTTTCAATGACCTGGGATTTTCTTATCCAGGCAGGGAGACCGTACTAGACGGGCTGAACCTGACAATCCCTGCTGGAAAGACCATTGGCCTTGTGGGCTCCACTGGATCTGGAAAGACCACACTAGTCAGACTACTCTTGAGATTCCACGATCCAGACTCTGGCTCTGTTTCTCTCGATGGACATGACATCAGTAGCCTAACGCTGGAATCTCTCAGAGGCTCAGTGTCATTGGTCAGTCAGACCACCACACTCTTCCCTGGAAGCGTTCGCGACAACATCCTCTATGGGGACCCAACTGCCAATGATGATGCAGTAGTCGAGGCCGCAAGAGTCGCAGAAGCACTTCCATTCATAGAAAGCCTACCTCGTGGTTGGGAGACTGATATCGGAGAAGGCGGACATAGACTCTCGGGCGGCCAGCGTCAGAGAATTGCGATTGCAAGAGCTGTTCTCAAGGATGCACCTGTTCTAGTGCTAGATGAGGCCACCAGTAACGTGGACAACGAGACAGAGGCGGCATTGAAACGCTCTATTGAGAAGATTTCAGTTGGCAGGACGGCCCTGATTATCGCGCACAGACTATCTACAGTCAGGAATGCCGACACTATCGCAGTTCTCGATAATGGCTCAATCTCAGAGACTGGCACTCACGAGGAGTTGCTCAGTGGCAACGGACTATATCCTAGGCTTTGGGCCGTTCAGACGGGGGAGATCACCCAATGAGTTCAGAGAGAGGTCTGCCTAGGTTAACCAATCTCGCCCGAACCATAGGTTTCGAGATTACCGAGTTCACTGAAGGTAGTTGTGTCGTAGAGTGTATAGTGCGAGAAGATCATCTGAACATGGGCGGAGTAGCTCATGGGGGGATTCATGCAACCTTGCTGGACTCTGCAATGGGTGGCACGCTGGTCTCGACTCTGGCAAAGGAGGAATGGTGTGCGACTGCACAAATCGACATCTCTTACCTTAACGCAGTAGGTATCGGTGAGAGACTGATAGCTTCTGGCAAGGTGGCTCGCAGAGGTAGGAATCTAGCCCATATGGAAGGTAAGCTGATGACCTCTGAGGAGATCATAGTAGCAACTGCCAAAGGCACTTGGGCAATCTGGGAGACGAGACCGAGTAGCCAGAATCGATGAGAAGGCCGGGAACAGATTAATCCGCTACCATATGTTCGCAGTAACCATGGCGAGGTCCGATTCCGTACTGTTTTTCCTAGCAGGATTCACGCAATTGCTGATTGGCTCTGAATTGGCCACAATTGATCCCACTCTGGCAATCGTAGGAGCGATTCTAGAGGTAACTGGGGGCAGTTCAGTACTTGTGGGAATCTATCTATTAGTATTCGTCGCTAGACATCACAAGGAGTTCACAGAGTCATACAACAAGCTCGAGAAGGCCACCATGGCCAGAGGTAATTCAGGACGCCTTCAGCGTGTAGATCCACTTCCAGTAAAAAGAAGAATCACTAATGTTGTCATCCCGGGTATTTTGGCATTCATTGCAGCCATGGCATGGCTAGCCAACTAGCAGGTGAGACATGAGCAAGCCCAAGCAGGGCCTTGACGAGATGGTCGACCGTGTAATCGACAACCCTGCGTATGACATGTTCGGAGGATACCACATCTTCCTGAGGAGGGTGACAATACCAATTCTCCTGATTCTAGTTTTCATGATGGTGTATGATTTCCTATTGAAGTTCATTTCTGATGATCCAGCGCTAATTCTTTCTGCACTGATTACCGGCCTTTCTGTTGGCCCAATATTGGGCATTGAGCGTTATTTCGCAGAGAGATGGAACGTAAAATAATCGATTCCCCACTTATTGGTCGCCGAATGGGTAAAGGGGGGATGCCCTCGTTGGAGAAACAATGAGCATACTGGACGACTTCGATATCTTCGAATTGCTTGGCTTTGGAGATGCCACTGGTCTTGAGATGATATTTGCTGCTTCAGCCCTAGTTGGTGGAGTACTTTTCCTGCTTTGGTTCGCATTGATGATGATTGGAGGTGTAGCTGCAGATATCTTCGAAGGACTTCTTGGAATGGAAGGGGTCGGAGATCTTGGTGCTGACGCCTCGTTCAAGGCTCTGACATTCCAAGGCCTAATGGCATTCCTGATGTTCTTTGGTCTAGCAGGACTCTACACAATGAAGGCCACAGATACTTCCACTATTGCAATCGGAGTCGGCGGAGCAGCCGGTTTTGCATCTATGTGGGGAACCGGAAAACTGTTCCAGTTGTTCATCACTCTACAATCCGATGGTACTGTTGAGATTTCTGAGGCTGTCGGCGCTAAC